>Ga0315296_10001768_pt1 | contig 18810 bp, 24 predicted proteins | sample YL17G14_18_MG_FD_203921 | JGI IMG/M metagenome (GOLD analysis project Ga0315296, IMG submission 203921) | Sediment microbial communities from Yellowstone Lake, YNP, Wyoming, USA - YL17G14_18 | ecosystem: Environmental > Aquatic > Freshwater > Lake > Sediment | place: USA: Wyoming | collected... | reverse complement strand
TACACAAGATAAAAGTCGAACGAGTAATGAACGCCGCCACCAGAAGAATCCCATTCCAAAGAAAAGTCGGAGCCGGACTGACAATAACCGAATTCAAGAAAAAAATGGACACCAAACAAATCACAGGGCACGTCGGACTAGAACAATCAATAGCCATGATTGCAGCAGCGCTGAAATGGCAACTTGACGAAATCCAAGTTGAAACCGTGGAGCCAGTGATCGCCCAACAAGAAGTTCGAAGCGAAGCTATACTAGTGAAGAAAGGACAGGTTGCAGGCTTGAAGCAAATCGCCCGAGGAACAATGAAGCATAAAGACGTAATCACACTTGACTTCCAAGCTTACATAGGCGCCAAAGAAGAATACGACGCCATCACAATCGACGGCGTACCGCCGATTCACCAAAAGATATCACCATGCGTCCACGGAGACCTAGCCACCGTAGCCATTATAGTAAACAGCATACCCAAAGTAATGAACGCGCCCCCAGGCTTGCTCACAATGAAGGACCTGCCCGTTCCATCAGCCGCTATTGAAGACATGAGAAAATACGTGTAGTCGACCTTATATCTACGATTGGAAAACCCTTAATTCGTGAAGGATTTGCCGCTAAAACATGCTGGAGTTCACCCAAAGGGAACAGTGGCTCTCCTAGACGTAATTGAATCAGTAAGGAAACATCCAGACTACAAGAAAGTCGGCGCAATGGCGCTTTTTGTAGGCGTTGTCAGAGGCAAAACAAAGGAAGGCGAATCCGTTAAACGTCTGCAGCTGGAAGCCTACGACGAAAAAGCTGACGAAGCCCTAGAAGAAATCTGCTCAGACCTGAGAAGGAAAAAGGGCATTGCAGACGTGCAGATCCACCACTTCACAGGCCAGTTTGAGCTTGGCGAAGACCTCGTATACGTGCTGGTTGCTGGCGGGCATAGGGAAAGTGTATTCCCGGTATTGCAGGAAGCGGTTGAGCGCTACAAGAAGGAAGCTCCCATTTTCAAGAAAGAATACGTAAAAGACAAAAAAGGAAAAACCAAGGCATACTGGATAAGCGAGCGAAAAATCACTTGATCTTTTTACTGTGAGGCTACTGAGAAGTTGAGCTTCTCCGCTCCCATGTATTGACTCAACTCTTGGGCTTGCAGCTCTACTTCCGCCAAATCATCTTTGACAATTCTTACGAAAGGTTTGATTGCGATTTCCAACGTGCGCTTCGTCCTCTTGTGCCTCCAAGTTCCAGCAACCCGTCCATTAATCGTCACTGTGGCTGCTATGTCTCCAACCTTCGGCTTGAAAACCAGTTTCTTATGCTCCTCTTTGATTACGCGGCTTCTATCTTTGTGTCCCAAGAGAATCGAGTCAAACTTGGGCAGAAGACGCGCAGGAGCAACCTGACTAAGGTCAATCGAGTCAAGAAGCCTCAAATCCCCTCTTGGCATCCAGAACTGCCCTCGCACACCTTCAACACTAACCTGCTGAAGCAGAGAACCAGCGTTTTCAATGGCTTTCTTTGCGTCACCAGCCATTAATCCACTCCACAGAGAGAAGTCTTGTTGCGTAGCAGGACCGTATCCATGAAGATACTTAATGAGAAGCTTTTCCTGCGCCTGTTGCTCATTTTCTCGGTTCAAGTCAATCTTGGGGAACCATTTGTCAAGCCTGGCGAAACATGATTCCCTTTCGCATGGTTCAGCATGCACCGTCAAGCCTTCGTAAGCAGTTTCTTTAAGGATACCACCCCAGCCTGAAAACAACCTCTCATATGGCTGCGAGTTGTCTTTCAGCAAAGAGCGCACTTTATCGCTTAGATCCTTGCGCTTAAGCGGCTTCTGAGCCAGAGCCTCCATGATCTTGGGAAAGATTAATCTCCTTCTTTGCTCAATCGGCGGCCAGTGTGGCGCCCGCATGAAGCGTCCATGATGCTCAAACCACATACGCCTAAGAGACCTATTGTAGACAGGCATGTCCTCGGACGGAATAATGTGCAATGTGCCTCGCATAACCCACGTCTTCACAAGCGACTTTTCTTCATAAAGCGCTTTGTTCAGAAAACTTTCTTCGAAACCTTCAACCCGATTCCACAAAGCAAGATAGGGCCCAGTAGCCGCCTGCGCATGCAGCCCACAAACGTCGCCAACGACCTCGACAAGATCTTCCCTATTGGCTTTCTTGAACAAGTGATGTTTGAGGAGGTAGAGCCGCGTCAGCTTCTCCATCGTTATAGTCTCAAGACTCACTTCTGCCCAAGCCTCACAACAGAAAAAGCACGCAGCGTGCATAAACATTTTTATCGATTCTCCAAGCTAAGAGCAATGCGTGATCTCGATTGGACGCTCTTGAGGAATTTCGACGCTACCGCGAAAGAATGAACAAACGCATCATTGCAGCAGACAATCTTAATATTAAGCGATTCTTTGCATTGGACGCTCGCGCTTACGAAGAACATGCTTTAGATGTTAAGACAAAAGAGCTAATGGGGCTGGTTGCATCCACAGTCCTGCGCTGCAACGACTGCATCACCTACCACGTAATACGCTGCGTTCAAGAAGGCACCTCTGATGAAGAGCTCTTTGAAGCTTTGAACGTCGCGTTGATCGTTGGCGGCTCAATCACCATACCGCACCTGCGCCGGGCAGTCGACGTGCTTGACCAATGCAGGAAAAAGCAGAAAAAGCACGAGAAGCTCGAACTCTGAAACAGAACTGCAGAACCGCGCAGTTGCGCCGCTCATTCAGTTGCCTGGCGTTGAGTTTAACTATCTCTTTTACGACAGGAATGGCAAGCAAACCAGACAATCAGTTGGACGTCATTTGTAAGTTGATTGTTGTTTGGCTTGGAAGGAGAACAGCTTATGTCAAGAGACACGACGAGTAAGGATGAGTTTGTAAACATAGCAGATCTAGAGAGAAGAATATTGACAGTGCTGTCATTGTTCGAAACTGGACGCAGATTGGAAGGCTCGGACGAATACGTTCTCCCTACCGGTAACCGCGTTAAGCCCACAATCGAAGGTATGAAATCGTTCTTGAAGGACGGCGCTACCATAGAAGACCATGAAATGCACGCCTCAATAGAACAACTACTGAAAAACGCCCTAGTTACCAGAGATTTGGACTGCTATTTCTTGACTGACCTCGGAAAGATAGTTGGCAAGAAATTCAAAACCGAAAGGATGAGCAAAGGATATGATGACCTTTTGTCCAGAACTGGGACTAGCAAAGCGTACTCAATGTTTTGCGAACGCGTCTTCGGCAAGGATCTATCGCAATTCAACGTATTGGACATGGAGCAACTAAACACCCTAATGCAGAAACTGGATCTCAAACCGGGAGAAACGGCTTTAGATCTTGGATGCGGGAACGGAAGAGTAGCTGAATACATTTCCGACTCTACTGGCGCAAAGATAACTGGGCTTGACTTCGCCAGCGAACTGATCAAAACATCACAACAGCGAACCGCTGACAAAAAAAGCCGCCTAACATACATGGTGGGCAACATTGATGAACTGTCATTTGATGAAGGCAGTTTCGACGCCGTCATTTCAATAGACACATTGTACTTCGTCGAGAGCATTGACGCGACGATCAAAGAGCTGAAAAGACTCTTAAGACCTACAACTGGTAGACTGGCTATTTTCAGTGATCAAAATGTCAACCCGGACGAATCTCGGGATATTCTGCTCCCGGAGAACACTAAAGTTGGCAAGGCTCTGAGAAACAATGATCTGACGTATCAGACTGTTGATTTTACATCCAATAGCAGGCAGATCTGGATTCGCGAAATAGAAGCTGCTGAGGAGCTAAAAGAACTGTTCATCAAAGAGGGAAACACCGATATCTATGAAGACAGAGCAAAAGACGCTAAGCAAACGTTAGAATCGATAGAAAGCGGAAGACACGTTCGGTATTTCTACCTAGCTAGACCTCGATAGGCAAAGCTTAGAGCTTACAGATAGGCTGGTAATGCGAATAATCGAGCACTGTTGCGCAACGTCGCACGACGCGCGGATGATCTTTCCGAAAGTATTTAATAAATCAAAGGAAGAACAATCTTTGATAATCATGAAAAAAGCGAAAGATATCGATTATAAAATCATTTCTGAGTTGATGAAGAATTCCAAGTTGAGTGATAGGCAGTTGGCCAAGAAGCTTGGGGTTTCTCAGCCAACCGTTACTAGAAGGAGAAAAAGCTTGGAAGGCGAGATAATTGAGAACTACACGCTGGTTCCGAAATGGGACAAACTGGGATACGAAATACTCGCCATCAACTTTGTCAAGATCAGACAAGCCATTGCTACTGATGAGAAATACCAGAGTGTGCGGGAAAGGGGGCTGAAATGGTTGATGAAGCAACCCAACATAATCATGACCGCTGCATCGCGAGGCATGGGAATGGACGCGTTCAACATTTCACTTCACAGAAGCTACGGAGACTATGACGAATGGTTCCGCAGCTTCAGGCTTGAATGGGGCGACCTAGTGGATGACATCCAATCCGTCCTCGTCAATCTACGGGGAGGAGAAGTTATCAAACCACTAAATTTCAAGTATCTATCAGAGGCAATGTAGCTCCGAACTCTCTTGCATGCTGCTCCACAAGAACGAAATCTAAATCACGACAAGAACATGGCGTGAACTGCTCAGTTAGAGTGCAAACTGCCATTCGCACCAGACGTTCTCAGACCGTTGATCCGGAGGCGCTGTTTGGCAGCTGACTTTGATGTCTGGGTTGAATTCTTGGGCAAAGGCTTTGAGGTAGCTGAACCTCACGTTTTTGCATGGAAAAACGCCTACTGCTTTGGCGATTCTTGCTTCTTGCACTCGACACTTGGTGACTCGGTAGATTCCCTTGTTTGGCGAAGTTTCCACTTGCTTCTCTTCCTGATACAGTGACCAGCTTGTGTTTCCCAAAGCGTACATCAATGCTGGAATATCGTTTTTCTCGAGGCGTAACAGGTTCTTTAGCTCTCGGGCTTCGAGCTTGCCTAAGAGTTTCCAGCAGTTTGTGTCGATTTGGGTTGCCGCTTCAGTGCCGAATCTTTCTTCGATGCCAAGAAAATACAAGCCATCGACACGCCACAGGTTCCTAATGTGCATGTGAAAGAGGTTAAGCAACGTCTCGTTGGGCATGCTCTTCAACATTTCATAATCTTCCTTAGTCAAACCGCTCATCACTCTGCACCTTGGCTGTCTAGTAGGCATGAGCAGTTAAAAATCTTAATAGATGCAAGCGATGCTAGGGAAAGACATGGTACGGATAAGGTCAGCCACGATTGAAGACTTGACAAGCCTTCGAGACTGTGAGGTCCAGATTTGGGAAAGCCTTAGAGAATGGTTGCCAGACTCATTTGTCAGTCCGAACATAAATTTCATTCAGCGATCTGAATACTTGCAGAATTGGCAGCAACAGCTCCAGAATAAAGAGGTCATTTACCTCCTTGCCGAGGAACACAAACAGATCATAGGATTAGCGGCTGGACGAGTAAGAGAAGACGGTGTGAGCATGCTTGGATTCCTAGGCGTTAGAAAGGAGCACCGCAAAACCGGCGTAGGCTCAACCCTCGTGAAGACTTTCCTTGAGGAGGCCAAGAAAAGAAAAGCCCACAAAGTGTGGTTGTTCACGTCACCTAATCTGCATCCGGCCATAAGGCTATACGTCGAAGAGGGATTCGTTCCCGAAGGCTACATGAGACGCCATTCGCATGGCTTAGATCTCATAATCTACAGCAAATTCCTGAACGAATAAAAACACAAAAAAGATTCAGGCTTGCGTTTTCATCCATCGAGCGGCTTCACTTAACAGTGGATTCGGCGACACATCTATAACCGGTATGTCCATCGTACTTACTCGGATGGATTGCTTATACTCAGGCATCAACGCGTAGACCACGTCAGACCAGAATATTCTGCCCTTAACGTATTCGTCTACGAGAAGCTCGGTTTGCGGCGTAATCGGCGAATACGAGAACACGACGCCTTCAGCCCACTTTAGAATAACCGATTCCCCACTGCTCACGATAACAGCCACAATCCTGGACAAAGCCTCAAGAGACGGATAATGAGTACACTCCAGGATCACTAGCTCTTTTGGAGTTCGGCATACAATATTCATGGCAGATCACACCTTTCAATACGGATTCTGATCATGTGAAAGGGTCATTCAAGCTTTTTAAACCTTCGACAAGCACTCAGCCTTAGGGTTCAGACCGCTAGAAAACAGGTGAGGAAAGAAGCTATGCTCAAGTGAGGCATTCTTTCAGGTAGTCGTCTAGGGTTTTCGCTGGCACTACTTCTATTTTGTAGTCTCTGGGGTCCAGCGAGTAGTCGTAGTTCTTCTGTGGCACGATCACTTTTTTGAAGCCCCAGCCTTCCGCTGCCTTGATTTTTTCGTATAACCCGCCCACCGCGGTGACCATGATTTGGTCGCCTACGCCTAGGTTAATCTCGCCTGTGACAGCTACATCTTGTTTTATCGGGCGACCTTCGATCAGTGAACAGAGCAGTATGGTCATGGTGACTCCTGCTGACGGTCCGTCAACGCCGTATGCTTGTGAGAAGTCGATGTGTGTCAAGTAGTCTTGCGCTATGTCGAGTCCGTACTTGTGCAGTATGACGCTGCGCACTTTGTCGATGCTGTCCGATATGAACGAGTCATTTTTGCCCTTGGCTACGCCGGTGACTTTGTAGTAACCTTGCATTGGAAAGTCTCTGTTTACTTGGCTTCGCTTAATCATTTGTGCTTTTACGGAGAGCACGTTTCCGGTCATTTCGCCGCTGTACGGGTCGGTTACAACTGCTAAACCGTATGTCTGTCCAAGTTGCGTGCCATGCGGGTCTATTTCAAGCAGTTTGCCTCTTTCGCTGAGTTGATGCTCCAGTATTTGGCGCTGAATGGTTTTGCAGTGTTTTTCTACGGCTTCCCGCACGTGACGACGTTCAACAGTCGGTGAGTCCTCGTTCATGGCTAGTGTTGCTGCTGTTTTGACTAGAGATATGAGGGGTCGGAACTTTGTTGATAAGGCGTCTCGTTTGTCGCTTCGGCGTCTGCCTTCCTCTGCTAATTCTTCACATGCTTCGCGACCGAAGGGTGCTAAGTGGAACCGTTTGGCTTCCTGTGCCACAAACTGAACGTACTTGCGTCTGTTCTCAACCGTGTTCGGCATGTCGTTGTTCATTCGGACGACTTTGCCGTATCCGTAAATGCGATCCATTAGGGCTGGGTGAAGCTGCCCGACCGAGTCGAAGTTGCCAGCGCCGACTAGAAAACACATGGTGGGAATAGGCTCAGTTGACACCGCCATGGCAGCTGTGCCGCTGGTCATAAGGTGACCGCGAGTGGTTATCGGTAACTGTCCATCTTCAAGTACTGTGAGCAGAGTCACTGCTTCTAGAGGGTTTAGGTTCTTGATCTCGTCGATGTAGAGGATGCCCAGAGATGCTCTGTGCACGTCGCCTGCTGTGACTCTTTGATGTTCAGGTGTGCCCATGCCGCCTGTTTGGAATGGGTCCCAGGCTATGTCGCCGAACAGCTGAGAAGACATGTGCCCCGTGGCGTCCTCAAAAGGTGCTCTTTGAGAGGAGTTGTCTACCAGAAGTTTGGGTACGCCTGACTGTTGAGCTCCTCCTATGCCTCCTAAGTTGAGTCCGCCGGAGCCCATTTTGCCGAACCACCAGATGAATATGCCGAAGAATATGAGTGAGCCCGCGGGTACGAAGATGAGTACTAGTGATGAGAAGGATTTTGCGAAGTAGTCGAGGAAGTTGTGATTGAACATCTCATGAAGGGAGACACCGTCGGCTACTCCGGGGTTCATCTGCCATTTGTTAACCAGATCGTAAATGCCGTACATTCCTATGAACAGCATGATCAAGCCGAAGGCTAGCAGAAAGGTTTGAATCGCACGCAGGCCGCCGGATACTAAGATTTTCCTTTTTTCTTGGTGAAGCCGTTCCTTTCTGATGGCGTCTTTTCCCTTCCCTGCCTCTTGAATTGAGATTTTGGGCTCGCTGGGCACAACTCGGTTCTTCCAGCACAACACGTCGAACAGCCTGATCTTGTCCTCTTGGTACATTTCAGTTAGTTTTTCGGATAAGGCTCTTCCAAGTAGTGATTTGCCGGTGCCTGGGTCGCCTAGCAAAAGCAGATAGGGTCCGGGACTCATCTTGGTCTTGATCACGGGCTTCTGTGCCAGTGGGTCCTTCCATTCTTCGTACCATTTTTCTTCTTCAAGCATTTTCAGCTTGTGGGCCCATTCGTCGAGGCAGAGGAAGCATTCTTGAAGCGCGTTGTCTTGTCCAATGACCCATGAGATTAAGTTGTCATCGACGGGATAGCCTTTAGTTGATTTGAAGTTGGCCCAATCCCAAGGTGCTTTAACCTTTTTTCCATTGATGGTTCGTTCAAGAATTTCGGTTTCCTTGCCGAAACACGAGTATTCTTCTCTCTGCGATGGGGCAGTCATTAGAATCTCAAAGAACATCATTGTTTTCCAAAATTAAAGTCGTTATTTCAACATTGGTAATATGGCTAAAGCCGATAGACGACGCCACTGCGACGGCTAGTAGCACTTAATAGCTTCCAAGCACAGATTTGCTCTGGTAGTTTGGAGGCTATGACGCGTTGAAGTATGAGATACGGTACAAGCCATCTTACAGCATGCTTGTGGTTCAGCTTGAATCAGGCGAGACCATAACGGCTGAGTCCGGCGCCATGACTTACATGCAGCCAAGCATTGAAGTCAAAACAAGAATGCGGGAGAAGAGCTTTCTAGGCACTCTGGGCTTGACGGTTCTGGGCAGGCAATCTTTCTTTGTCAATGATTACTCTGCAGCATCTGGAGAGGGAGAAGCAGCGTTTGTCTCAGCGCCAGTAGGCGACATTGAAGTTCTTGAAGTCACGCCTAATCAAGGGTACATTGTGCAGAAGGCGGCTTACATAGCGTCAACTCAAGACGTAAACTTGGATGTGCAGTGGCAAGGCTTCACCAAAGGCTTGTTCGGACAAGGCTTGTTCATGATCAAAGTTTCAGGCAAAGGCCAGCTGTTCATAAACACGTTCGGAGCCATCGACAAACACACGTTGAAGCCCGGGGAGAAAATGATTGTTGACAACTTCCATCTAGTGGCTTTCAGCGACACGTGCCCCTACAAAGTGACCAAATTCGGAGGACTGAAAGAAACACTTTTGGGCGGAGAAGGCCTAGTCACCGAAATAACTGGACCCGGCGAACTGTACATTCAGACAAAGAACCTGAGAGAATTTGTGGAATGGCTCTGGACACTAATTGAACCGAGAGTTCGCTCAAGAGCCCGCTAAACAGCAGCCCTTCAGCCATTAGACAAATGAATGATTAATGTTAAATAGCTGAAGCTCCGCTTCTTGAAATCTAGGGGAGCTGGGCAAAACCCGGCTGAGAGGACGACTAAACGCGTCGTCGACCCTTAGAACCTGAACCAGGTAATGCTGGCGGAGGGAAAATTAGAGTGAATAAAAGCGCATCAGATACGAAGATTCTTGCGGAAGCAATAGTTTTCATTGCACTCTCTATCGCGCTCTACTATACTAGTCGCGCCTACTTTCCATTCCTACATCTTCCTCAAGGCGGCTCAATAACCTTAGCAAGCATGGTGCCATTGCTTTGGTTTTCCTTAAGAAGAGGAATGCGTTGGGGTCTCGAAGCCTGCACGATTTATGGTCTAGTTAGAATCCTAGGCGGCGACTTGTACTATCCGGCACAGATATTGTTGGACTATCCACTGGCTTTCGGTGCACTAGGGCTATCAGGAGCGTTCAGAAGTCGACCAATCTTAGGTGTAGCAGTGGGCATGACTGGCAGATACGTCTTTCACATCATTTCTGGGCTTGTCTTCTTCCAAGAGTACGCTTGGGCTGGCTGGAATTCAATTGCATATGTCTTTGCTTACAACGCCACTTTCATGGTTCCTGAACTAATAGTGAGCGCAACAATCATCGCGATAGTAGCAAGGAGAAAACTCATCGGCATCTACACCTAAGCTTTAATCATCCCAAATTTTTTTTTACTTAGATCTCCAATAGCTTAGACCTTGACTTTGACCTTGAGGTGCGGTATCTTGGAAGGCGAGCTAAAGCAATTCACTCTAGACGAGCTGAAACAATATGACGGCAAGGAAGGCAGACCAGCCTATATCGCTTACAACGGCAAAGTCTACGACGTCACTGAAAGCTTCCTATGGGCAGAAGGTGACCATCAAGGTCAACATGTGGCAGGAAAAGACCTCACAAGCGATATGAGCATGGCTCCTCACGGAGAAGAGACGCTCGAGCGAGTGAAACTTGTCGGAGTTATTGTTTCAAAACCCTAGAGCGCCCGCGGAAACTGGCTATTTCAACGCTTGTTCTTGTTTCTATAGACTACGGTTCCGCATTCCTTGCAGTAGTCGAAGTTTGAGTCGCCGTTCTCGACGACGTCTGCTGAGCGCTTGCACTCATTATTTGGGCATTTCATCTGCGTCATTCACACTCGTTTGTAAAGCGTGTATTCAAGAGGCTCAGGTTCGTGGCACGGGCAGGCTTTGCACATCGGACCTTCCACGGATTCCTTCAACACGCAACAGTAGACTTTCGCTTTTTCCAACGAAATGCCCTGCTTGCAGTTGCTGGAAAAGATCTTAGGAGAAGCAGAGGGTTTACGTCGCCGTCTCAGCCTTGGAAAGAGTTCGCCACGCTGTTTTCTGTATTGTTCAAGCTTCTGCAAATATTTCTGGGGAAAAGTCATGTCAAACTCGGCTTGAGAGACCTTATGCATAAGCATCACCGCCTAAGACTCGTGCGCCTAATTACAAATGAGTTATGAATCCAGAATACTGATTTGGAGAAAATATGCCTCGGCAATCCGAAACAGCGCGGAAAGCATGTAGCTTTCTAGGCTAGAGCTACGGATAGTCGATCTCGAAGATTTTGGCTTTGTCGTTGGCAAAGAGTCTACTGAAATGACGGGGATGCAGAGCATCGTCGAATAGAAGCCTTAGCAGGGTAACTTCAGCGCCGCGCGTCGTGTATGCGTAGGTGTCGTTATCCTTGTCGTATGTGAGGTATTCTGTTGAATTGTAGGCTGCGATTTCAGCTATCCACAGAAATTTCTGCAGGTCGTCCGGTATGACCACTATCGCGTATTTAGCATTGTACTTCGCGAGAATTGGCATCGACTGTTCCTCAGGCAGCATGAAAATGTTGGCCAAGTCATGGATTCGTTCGGATGAACCCCATATTCCGAAAAGCTGACTCTTCAAGTTGCCGAAAAGACTTCTGCTTGAGCCAACCGTGTAATATATGTCCCTCGATGGATAAGCTTCGATGACTTCTCGGTGACTCCATTCCTTAACAGCTCGACCATAATCCCACCAACAGAGCACAACTGACCCAGGGGGAGTCAAATCCTCAAGCATGGTAAAAGCATCAGGCATGCCTGGCTGACGAGAAAAGTACTCCAGGACCGCGTCTTGTTCACGTTCGTAGTCTGTTTTTATCCAAACAAGTGACACGGAAGCTACGACTAGAACGATGATTATGACGGAGGCGAGAAACCATCTTGTGCGCCAAAATCTCGGAGTCATACTGGAAACAGCAGCCTCAATCGATGAATTATGGTTTTTGGTACGTGGCTTTACTGTTCTAGTACGGTTGTTTACGAATACTGCTAAATGCCAGAACGGGTAGAGTGAGAATGAGGGTTCTTGAGTTGGGACGCCGATCAGCGTCGTCAACATTAATGCTGCTCATGCTGATTTTCTTCATCTCGTATCTTGCTTTGACGTGTGCTCCCTACGATAATAATCAACTGTTGAAAACGCCGCAGATTCATTTCGAGGCCGCTGTTTTCGCTTCTTTCCTTTTCAATCCTGGAGAACAGGCGGCATCAGCTTTGCTGAACCAGACCACGAGAATGACCGTCTTCAACTTCGTCAAAGATAATCCGGGATTTCATTTCAGGGCAATATCAGACTGCTTAGAAATGCCTATAGGAGTCCTGCAGTATCATCTTGGCCTTCTTGTAGACGGCGGTTTGATATCTGCCTATTCAGATGGGCGATACAAAAGGTATTTTGAATCCGGAAAGTTCACTGATACCGAGGTTAAAGCTATTTCAATTCTTAGACACGAGACTGCAGGCAGAATCCTGGTTATTTTGGTGGAAAAGCAGTGTGCCTTGCACAAGGAATTAACCGTGAAACTTGGTATTTCTTCGCAGGCTCTGAGTTGGCAGATGAATCGTTTAGAGGAGATGGGCGTTATCCGAAAGAAGGCAGAGGGGCTGGAAGTCAAATACGCTTTAGATTGTGAAATTAGCAATGCGGTCCAACGCTTTGTATCGCTTGTGTAACACTTAAGATGTGGATAGCGGAAGCTCGTCTCCTAGGAGCGCGTATATTAAGCGTGAAGGTCAAGATCAATGGCATCTTTCTGTCGTGCCTTTTTCAAAAAGGAACGTCAGATGCGATTGTGTTTATACATGGGCTGGGTTCTTCTAAAGAGGACTTTTCAGAAGCTTTCAGGCGTGAAGAGTTTCAGCCTTTTACGTTGTTAGCCTCCGACCTTGTGGGATTTGGAGATAGTGATAAGCCCTCTGTTTTCTCGTACACTATGAAAGATCAGGCGAGAATTCTTAGGAATGCAATAGAGCGGTTTGGAGTGGGTCATTTCCACCTCGTGGCTCACAGTATGGGTGGAATCGTTGGCGTTGAGCTGTGCGAGATGATGCCTGATCGAGTTGTGTCGTTTGTTAATGCTGAAGGAAATCTCACCGCAGAAGACGCCACAGTGAGCAGAGGAATTGCCACAATGAGTGAAGAAAAGTTTGCCCGAGGCGGTTTTGAGCAGCTTAAGCGCGGCCTTGAGGCTGAGTTTGAGAGAACCGGCGATCAAGGCGGAAGGCAGTACCTAGAAGCTCTGAGGAAAGCTACAGTCAAATCTGTGTATCAGAGCTCTGTGTCCACCGTGTACGAGTCGGATCACGGCGACTTGTTGACACGTTTCACACGGCTACCGTTTTACAAACGCTACTTATACGGTGAGAAGAATAAAGGCAAATTCGTCACAGAGAAATTGCTTAAGCAAAAGGAAGTTCCCGTTTTCTACATCTCTGGAAGTGGACACGCTATGACAGATGACAATCCAGACGAGTTTTATGACCACGTGTTAAAGACAATAAGACAATTCGGATGACTGACCGAATGTAGCGGAAATGGACACAGATGTGCAACGGGCAGGATTTGAACCTGCGAAACTGAAGCGATGCCAAGTTTTAAGTTTGGAGTGATTTATTCGCTAAATTGTTGCGTGAGTAAATAAAGGGTGCATAATAGAGGGAGTTTGAAGTTTGGTTGTGCTTGAAGTTCGTTCGAAGCTGGGCAAGGCAATTAGGCTGGATGAAGACAGGTGGAATCATGTTCGGGGACATCCAGAGATGGAGAATCAGAGTTCGAAGATAGAAGAAACTCTTGTTGACCCAGATGAAGTTAGAGAAAGCACCCATGCGGCTTCCATTTGGCTGTTCTATAAACTCTACACTAAAAGTCCAGTATCCGAGAAGTGTATGCTTGTGGTTGTGGAAGTTTTAGACGGAGAAGGCTTTATAGTTACGGCTTTCTTTACTGATAAAGTGAAGAAAGGTGGCTCAATTTGGAGAAAGAACCGTTAAGAGTATGGTTTGACCCTGAAGGTGATCTGCTCGAGGTCGAGCTAAGCAAACCTAGGAAAGGTTTCTTCAAAGACTTAGGAGACGATGTTTTCCTTAGAGTGGACATGAAAGGAAACGTGTTAGGATTCGCCATCCTTAACGCCACAAAAAGAATGAAAAAGCTGAGAGAAGTAGAACTACCTATAAGGGCGTCTTTTTCCAAAATTAAACAAACTAGCCCAAAATAAATCTAGCTATTTCTTATTGATTGTTTCTTTTGACAACGTTTCTTATGATGGATAGGTAAGTGCAGCGGGCAGGATTTGAACCTGCGAACCCCTACGGGAAAGGATCTTGAGTCCTTCGCCTGTCGTTGCCTTTTTCGGCTTTGACCTGGCTTGGCTACCGCTGCACCTGTTTCGAAACTTGATAGCACAGCATCATTTAATTCTTTCCGAACTTCTGAACAGAAAATTCTAATCGCACTTCTCGAGCAGAAACCTTTGCAGAACAATCAGATTGCTAGGCGAGTCGGCATCACCCAAGAGCACCGTTGCAGAATACTCAAGTTCCTAACCGAAGAAGGTTCGATAACAAGCAAGTTTCACGCACCCAGACGACTAAGCAAGCTTTCGCACCCTGGACGCCAAACTGCTGAACACATATCAGAAGCCAAGAAAATAGCAGCCAACATCAAACATTCCTGTTGACGGTAGTTGAACCAGAAGGCTGCTTTCAAACGGGTTATTGTTCGCTGCTTATGTGTTGAATTCTGAAGTACGTCTCTGCATTAATCTCACTTGGTTCAATTCCCTCTTCCTTACACAAGTGGCATACGAGGGGCAGTTTGCTTCTTTCTTTAAGCTCGATCTGTTCACGTGGGAGACCTTCATAGAATTCTTTCTTAGGAATTGTCAGCTTTGTTATTTTGCACCTCGGATCTAATGGGTGGTCGGTTAGTGAAACGTGGTCGAGCTGGAAACCACTGAAAGCTATTTCGCACATTTTTCCATCGTAACTCTGACCAACTATATGCGTGCAGGAAGGATCAGTCAAGATATCGCGCCCGCAAATCGTGCACCCAGCTTTCTCACTAAATGCGCCTATACTGAATCCAAAGCTCCCTGCACCCATATTCTTCAGTTTTATTGGGCACTCAACGTACACATGTGTATCATCTTCGGGCAGAATGCATCCGAAAACCAAAATAGCATTCGCTACAATGCTTTTCAACGCAGGGGCGAAATGTTTCTCATATTCAGTTGAAAGCTTGGACGTTCTTAGCAGAAGTCGAATGGATTCCATCATTCTGTTTCTTGCATCGTCTATTGTCTCATTTTCTGTGCAAAAACTCGCCCTGAAATTCAGATATTCTGCTTTCGTGGACCACAATTCAGCTTTGGTCTCTCGAGAAGGTCTTTCATTTGCTTCTTTCTCAAGCAATCCTATCGCTTGCAGATATTTCTTCTCTGCTTCAAGAACCTCGCCTTTTCTTGCTAGGAGTCTGGCACGTGATAATATTTCGAAAACACTCACAAGAATTCACTTAGTCTTGCTTCAGTAAGTCCTTCTCAATCTCTTGAACGGCAGTTGCATTCCCTTCAATTTCGAAATACTTCTTGGCTTTATCCTGATAAAACCGAACCCTAACAGCTGGTTCTTTCAAGAGCTTGTTCTCGGGGTCTGCTTTTTTCCTAGCAAGGTGTTCTGAAATAATGTTTCCAATCCAACGCGCTATTAGCGCCAGCACTATTGGTCTCACATAATCCTCAAGAATGATGAATAGCGGTGTTTGAAAATCTGCTGACCTGAAATCCTTGTACTCAAGGTTTTCCGCAGGATAAATCTCGGTTTTCGGAATATCCCTCTTCATCTCTTTAAGGGTTGGTACAATGGAAACATCCACGTATGGTCTCTCGGTATTCCGTTTTGACGGAACAATAACAAGGTCATTTTTCTTCAGGACCTCTTGTGGAATTTCTATTTTCTCCTTTTCTAGGAGGTCTTTCAATTCGCACACCTGAGTCACAATCATTGTCATCCAACCGGCTTATTGTGAACCCAAATAGTAAACTTCCTTAGGTCAAGCTATAACATTTTTGAGTATTTCTTGGCTCTTGTGAAAAAGTCTATGAAAAAAACGCTCAAGCGTCAGGTAAACGGTCTTGCTCGGATTGGAGCCACTATCTTGATACGAATCCTCAACGGTCATAAACCTTGGACTTCCGCTCAGTCGTAGCACATAAGAGTAACGTCGCTGGTCATGTATTCATAAGGCTAAAATAGCTTGTGTATCGAGAATCTTCGATTATGTCGGCGACTGCGATGCAGGGGCTAGATATTGATCTCTTCGTTTACCCAACAGCACTCAAGCTTGCATCCAAGACGGAACAGCAGTTAAGACATGAAGCGCGGATGGTCATAACAAACATACCCCATTACTGCCAAACACCCTTCAGAAGTTTCTCTGTGAATCTAGCAAGTCTAGAGGTCTGCAACAGCAGGTTTTCTGAGAAACAGGTCACGAGGATTGACGACAATTTTTGTTACTATAGTTATGGAAGAAGACTTCCCTTGGACAGACCCGATTGGAGGGCTCCTAAGGGGGCACGTTGTCTAGTGAAGAAAACTTTCTCTGGAGACGTGTCTGGCGAAATCGGAGAGTCACTCTTCACCTATTTTCTAACTACAGAGATGGGTATCGACCCCCACGATATTGGTCATACAAGACCAGGCAAGAAAGCAGCATTTTTAGTCCCAGATTTCCTCATCTCAGATAGTTCCCATAGTTTGGCGCTACTTGTTGGGAAAGCCAGCTATCCTCTTCCTTTGTTAGCAGAGGTTAAGGGATTTACTGGTAAGCTGGATTCAGAAAGAATCAGTCACGCACTGCAACAGCTTCAAGCACTTATTCAGAGAGGGTCATATGTTGGGTTGGTTTTTCTGGCAGCACGAAATCTGTCTCGACGACGCTATGATGCTTATGTATTAAGGGTTGAACAGTAGATGGATTGCGATATACGGTACTTAATACGATCAATCAACGAAGCTAAAGACAACATTTGGCTTGAAGACTTTCCAAGGGCTAAAGAAATAGTCGATTCATGTCTAGAAAAATCAGGTCAAGCTGGCATTCTGCCACTTGAAAACACTGCAGAGGGAATCAGGGAGAGAATCTACGAGCTAAGGAAAATTGCCTCGAGAAAAAGAGTGAAAAACAGGAGGTCATGGGTCCTTGCTTCACTATGTGAGGAACTGACGAAGAAGGAAAATGATCCAGCCAAGAACCTTGTGGGCGTGTGTGTAATTAACCTGATCGGCCTTAGAGAATTTGTCGGTCTTCTTAGTGAACCACATCTTCAGAAGACGCTGAACAACATCGGAAATAATCAGAAGGAGGGAAGGATTGTTCGCAAGCACAAACGGGGTTACAGATACAGTATAGAGCGTCTTGCCGATAGATGGGATGTAAGAGCTATCTTAGATAAGAGTATTCAATCACTCGATCCCTCCAAGATCCGAGAACCTGCTGATGAAAGAAGCGCATTTCTAGAGGATAGATCAGTGGGACTGCGTTCAAACATTTTTGAGCTTTATGGACGAGATATCTATGCCCGAATCGTTGGTTTAGGCGAGTATATCAATGTCCAAATAAGGGCACCACGTTCCGAAGATGAGGGAGGCAAGGTGAGCAAATTCGTCGAAGAATTGCTTGACGCCCTGATTTCGTAAAAGCTGTTGAGCCCTATCTTTTGAGCTTCTCTCTAATGGAAAGTCATAGCAAGAGCAACCACTGAAATGAAAATTATGAAACCATCTTTAGGCCATAGGGGCGGGGTGGGATTTGCACCCCATACGACGAGTGGTCAAGAAACGCATCTTGCCACCGATTTGATTACTGCTCTATGTTCAGGACCTTCTTGAGCAGCCGCTCCTGTGTCTGCCTATAATATTCGGCCTAGCATTCTTTGTGGAACCATTTCTTCCGCACACGCCAAGGATGCTGAGACGGCCACACTAAACGCTTGCAGCCGTGGGACCGATGAGGGAACTTCAGAAGGAAGCGGCTCCATGCGAGCTTTATTTCCCATGCCAGATGCGTTTTGACTCTCGGAAAATCCTCTTAGACTTGTCGGAATTTAGAGTTTCGCTTCAGGCTCCAAGAAGACGGTGCGAGAGACTAATGAGTCGAAGGTGAATGAGCCGCAGCGCGCGCGCTTGCTGTTCTAGTCTATGAGATTTTTATTCGTAGAATATGAGGTTTTGTTCCTCCAAGCTTGCGTGAAGCTTATGCACTGCATCATAAACGTCCTGTTCTTTCTTCGCTCCGGTGCAAACAAGGTTCCCGCTTGCGAATATCAGTATGACCACCTTAGGCTCGTCCATCCTGTAGATCACTCCTGGAAACTGCTCCGGCTCATACATGGTTTTTGCAAGCTTGCCTACTGCCTGTTCCAAATCTACCTTTCCGCCTAAGCTTACGGAGGCAACAATGTTCTGAATTTTAAGCTCTGGTTTGCCGATGACAATTATTCCACCCTTTTTCAACTCTTTAACAACTGTCATAACAGCCCTGCGCGCTTCCTTTTCCGATTTCGCTCCCGTGCAAACCATTTTACCAGAGTTAAAAATCAATGTAGCCGTCTTCGGTTTCTTAAGCCTAAACACAAGTCCCGGGAACTGTTCTGGACGATATACTACGCCTGGAAAACTCTTCACAACAGCGTTCAAGTCAACCTTCTGGTTCAATGTAGCAGAGGCAACAACGTTTTGAATGTGTACTATTGCTGTAGTCTTGGGCATCAAAAACCACTTCTTATAGTGCGTGCGCATTCGATGACGCTTAAGAACTTAAACTTTACTCGTAAAATGGTGGGGGTGGGGTGGGATTTGAACTCACGAACCCCTACGGATAGGCTCCCGTTGTACTATTCATTCAATCTTTTGTTGAGTCTTCTTAACGCTTCTTTGTTTCCCTTCCATTTCATCAATCTTAGAGCCTCTTGAAAACCGCAACACATGAACTCAGAATATTCTCTTTTATCAAGAACAATCTTCTTTGTTGGCAAAACTTCCACACCGTACACATATTCTTTTTCATGAAGAGAAGTTGATAACTCAAAGTAATACACATCCTCTATTATTCTGACAAGATTCTTT
>Ga0315296_10001767_pt1 | contig 18818 bp, 20 predicted proteins | sample YL17G14_18_MG_FD_203921 | JGI IMG/M metagenome (GOLD analysis project Ga0315296, IMG submission 203921) | Sediment microbial communities from Yellowstone Lake, YNP, Wyoming, USA - YL17G14_18 | ecosystem: Environmental > Aquatic > Freshwater > Lake > Sediment | place: USA: Wyoming | collected... | reverse complement strand
TTAAACTTTTTTAAAGATAAAGATAGTCAGAAACCCGATTGGGTTGTTCATGTATTTTTAACAAAAACATTTAAAGGAAAACTTAAAAAAAGCAGAGAAGGCTTTCTTAAATGGTTTGATGCATCTAATGCTCCTTTAGAAGAAATGTGGGAAGATGACAAATATTGGTATAAAAATATTTTAGAAAAGAAAAAATTTGTAGGTAACTTTCGTTTTTTGGAAAATTTCGAAAAAATTATTGATTATAAAATAGAGGTAATTTAATGGGTAATGTTGCAGTTGCTTTAAAAATAATGCCAGAATCTCCAGAAACAGATTTAGAAAAATTAAAGATTGAAATTTCTAAGAAAATGAAGATTCAAGACTCAAAAATTGAGCCAATAGCATTTGGATTAAAAGCTTTGAAGATTTTGGTTATAGTCCCTGACAAGGAAACTGAAGATATAGAAAGTAAACTAAAAGAAATTAAAGGAGTTTCTGAAGTAGAAACAGAGTCTGTCACGCTTCTTTAAAAGAATTTATTACTTAATAGTAAATATTTAAATATATAGTATACTAATAATTTATATTAATTAAAGGAGTAATCACTTTAGAAAAGATAAATGAAATATTCAAGGTTTGGACTATGAGAATTTGTAAGGACGGTAGGATTTGGGGACAAAATAACAGTTACCATAATCCTGAATATATAAGAAAGCAAAGAGAAGCAAACTCTGGACCAAAGCATCATAACTGGAAAGGAGGGAAAAGTCTTCTAAGAAAGATAAGAAAACACAAATCACAAAAATATTATCTGTTTTCTAAAGAAAACTTGGAAAAATTAAAAGGTATTGGAATTCGAAATAAAAATGGTAGAAATAATCCAATGTACGGTAAACGTCATTCTACAGAAGCAAAAATAAAAATGAGTGAAAAGAAAAAGAAAATTTATCTAAGAGAAAATAATCCAAATTGGCAAGGAGGAATTTCATTTTTACCATATTCTCCAGAATTTAATGATCAATTGAAAGACAAGATAAGAAAAAGAGATGAACATAGATGCCAGCTATGTTTTAAACATCAAAATGAATTAAGAAATCAAAATAACAAATCTTATAAATTAATTGTGCATCATATTAATTTAAATAAAAATAACAACAATTCAGATAATTTAATTTCTTTGTGCAGAGAATGTCATCTAAAAATACATTATAATAATCAAATAAATATTAATAATTTTCCTTTTAAAAATAAATTAACGGAGGTGTTTTTACGGTAGAATTTGAAACAATTGAAACCAAGGAAATCAAGTTTGGAAATAACAAATTCTTAGAAGTAGCTCGAAAAAGAGCTAAAACACCTGAAGGCGAAAATGAATTCATTTCAATTTCTAAAGGATTCATCACACCAACAGGGCAAAAAAGATTCAAGAATGCTTTGGGATTTCCAGCTGAAGAAGATATAAAAAATAGTTTAATAGAAGCTTTACAAAGTATTTGAAATTTGAAAGAATTTAGTTAATCGGAAACGAGATGAAACTAAACTTTCTTTTTTCCTTCACATAACTTACAGCCGTTTGTATTCATACATTTTATACAAACAGTAGCGCCACAAACCCTGCAAGTTTGCGTAGCTATACTTCCACATACTTGGCAAATACCTAGTTTCATTTAATCACTGTAACTTTAGTTTTGATAACAGATTTATATATTTATCTAATCTTTTAATCTCTTCTTCAAGAATATTTAAAGCGTCCGTCACTCTTTTCTTATTTTTATCCTTAGAAACTTTTAAATTTTCTTTATATTCTTCAAATTTATTTAAACTATCAGTTATGCTTTTTTGAATCCTTACTACAAATGCCTTCTTAAGACCTTCTAGTAAATCGCCATGTAGTTCTATATATAATTTTCTATCACCAGCATTTTTCATTTTTTTAATCATTCCAAAAAATTCTAACAAGTCTAAGCTAAGCGATAAAGTTGATATAGAATACCCTGTTTTTTCTGCTAAATCCCGTAATGAAAGCTTTTTTTCAGAAACCATTAAGGCAGCAATTATTCTTCCGTGAATTTCTGAATAGCCAATTGTTGAGGCTATTGATGCAAAGCTAGAATAAATTTCTTTTTCAATATCTTCAATATTCATAGATAATTTTATATATTTACTAATATAAATATTTTAAAGTTTTAAAAGTTTTCAAATATTCAAAATGGTTACCATGAATGTTTTAAAAGAAACCCAATCTCTTTGTCCAGAATGTTTAAAAATCTTATCTGCAACAATTTTTGAAGAAAACAACAAAGTTTGGATAAAAAAGAAATGTCCTGAGCATGGCGAATTCTTAGATTTGTACTGGGGGAATTATGAAATGTATAAAAAAGCCATGAATTTTTATCATGATGGTAAGGGAATTCAAAATCCAAATGTTGAACTAAAAAGTCCTTGCCCAATGAATTGTGGCTTATGTAAATTACATACATCACATACTGCTTTAGGAAATATAGTTGTTACCAATCGTTGTGATTTGCAATGTTTTTACTGCTTCTTTTATGCTAAGGCAATGGGCTATGTTTATGAACCTTCTTTAGAACAAATAAGAAAAATGTTAAGAATCATGAGAGAAGAAAAACCAGTTCGTACAAATGCAGTTCAACTAACCGGTGGGGAACCTTTAATGAGAGAGGATATAGTTGATATAATTAAAATTGCAAAAGAAGAAGGTTACGACCATATTCAACTAAATACAAATGGAATTAAGCTTTCTCAAAATTTAGAACTTGCAAAAAAAGTTAGGGAGGCAGGAGTTAATACTATTTATTTAAGTTTTGATGGAACTACACCTAAAACAAATCCTAAGAATTATTGGGAAATACCAAAAATATTAGATAATTGTAGAAAAGTTAATATAGGAATAGTTCTTGTTCCGACTGTAATAAATACTGTAAATGATAATGATGTTGGAAACATTTTAAAATTTGGAATAAAAAATATAGACGTTGTTCGTGGAGTTAATTATCAACCAGTTTCTTTAGTAGGTAGAATAACAAAGGCAGATGTTAATAAATTTAGAATAACTATTCCAGATGTTATAAAGAAAATAGAAGAACAGACAAACGGAATGATTTCTAAGGAGGATTGGTATCCTGTTCCAACAGTTGCTCCAATAACCCATTATTTTGAAGCCTTAACTAATATGCCTAAATATGAATTAACTGCACATCCAGCATGTGGTATGGCTACTTACTTATTTTTAGATAAAGATAAAATAATTCCATTACCAAGATTTTTTGATATTGAAGGATTTTTAGAATTTTTAAATGAATTATCAGAACAAGCTAAAGGAATTCGTGGAAAAGTTTATACTACACTAAAAATAATTACTAAATTAAATAGCTTTGTTGACAAGGAAAAACAACCTAAAGATTTAAAATTTGCAAAGATATTGTTTAACATTCTAAGATATGGAGATTATAAAGCGTTAGGAAACCTTCATTATAAAACTCTCTTTGTTGGAATGATGCATTTTATGGATTTGTTCAATTATGACATAGAAAGAGTCAAAAAGTGTTGCATTCACTATGCTCAACCTGACGGTAGAATTGTGCCATTTTGTGCGTTTAATGTAATCCCTGAGTGGTATAGGGACGAGATACAAGAGAAGTATTCTTTGAAAATTCCTGAATGGGAGAAAAAAACTGGTAAGAAATTAGAAGATGATTTATACATTAGAAAAAACATTTGAAACACCAAGTTTATTAAGATGAATAATTTTGTATTAAATAAAAAAGAACGGTTAAGCTAAATGATTTATTTTATAACTAATTAGATATATTTATGGGAGTTCAGATTTTTAATATATTACCTAAAAAAGAACTTGAAGTAGAAAACTTATCAGGGAAAACAATAGCTGTAGATGCATTTTTATGGCTTCATCAATTTCTTAGCATAATCCGTCAGCCAGATGGCACTCCTTTGAAAGATTCACAAGGAAGAATAACAAGTCATTTAAGTGGAATATTTTATAGATCAGCTAAACTAATAGAAAACGGCTTAAACCTTGTTTATGTTTTTGATGGTCCAACACATGAATTTAAAAAATCAACAGTGGAAGAACGTAAATCATTAAAGGAACAAGCAAAGATGATGTGGCAAGAAGCATTAGCTGTTGGTGATATGAAAGAAGCAAGAAAAGCAGCTCAGGCTACATCTTATTTAACAGATGAAATGATTGAGCAGTCTAAAAACTTATTAGAATATATGGGAATTCCAACAGTTCAAGCTCCTTCTGAAGGAGAAGCTCAGTGTGCTTATTTATGCCAGAAAGGACTTGTTTATGGAGTTTCAAGCCAAGATAGCGATAGCTTATTGTTTAATTCACCAAGATTAATAAGAAATTTATCTGTGACAGGAAAAAGAAAACTTCCAAGGCAGGACGTTTATATAGAAATTAAGCCAGAGCTAATAGAATTAAGTAATGTTTTAAAAGATTTAGGAATTACAAGAAAGCAACTAATAATAGTCGGTTTGCTTGTAGGTACTGATTACAATCCTGGAATTCAGGGCTACGGCCCCAAAAAAGCTTTAGAATTAGTGAAAAAAGAAAAAACTTTAAAAAATATATTGAAAAAAATTGAGTGGAATTATGAAATTCCTGCAGAAGAAATCTTTAATTTTTATTTAAATCCACAAATAGAAAAAAATGTTAAAATTGAGTTTAAACAATTACAACCAGAAAAAACTTTAAAATTTATGGTTGATGAGTATGAATTTTCTCAAGAAAGAATAGAAAAGGTAATTAAAACTTTAGTTCAAGTTAAAGAAGGAGAAAGACAAAAATCTTTAGGAAGTTGGCTAAAATGATTTTTTCTGAATCTCCAGAATTTAAAGAATTAGTAACTTTTATTCCAAACAAAAGAGAACCAATTCACAACTGGTATTATTTTAAAGAAGGTTTTTCAAAGCAACTTGTTGATATTTTTATTAATCAATTTAATTTAGATGAAAATTCAACAGTTTTAGATCCATTTTGTGGTGTAGGAACAACTTTATTGACTTGCAAACAAAGAGGAATTAAATCAATAGGTTTTGATATTTCACCGTTTTTTGTTTTTGTTTCAAAGGTAAAAATAAGAGATTATGACTTAGAAAAATTAAAAGAAGCAGTTTCTGAGGCACTAAGATGGAAGTTTGAAAGACCAAAATATCTACCTAAAGAAAAATTTATAACAAGAGTTTTTTCTAGATACACTTTAGAAGATTTCGTATTTTATAGAAATAAAGTCTTAGAAATAGAGGATGAAAAAATAAGAGATTTTCTTTTACTTGCTTTGATAGATTCTGCTATAAAAACAAGCTGGACTATAAAAGACGGTGCAATTTTAAGAATAGATAAAAGAGGTAAGCCACCTTTAAAAAAATATTTTAAATATAAAATAAAGAAAATGTTTAAGGATTTGAAATATTCAAACCTAAAACCAATAGAAACAACTGTTGAAATAGGTGATGCAAGAGAATTGAAAATAGATGACACATCAATAGACGCTGTTATAACATCTCCGCCTTATTTGAACAAAATAGAATATACAAAAATTTATAGTATTGAAATGTCTTTTTTAGGGTTTCCAGAAACAGAATTAAGGTCTTATATTGGCTCAAGAGTTGAGGATGTTGATATAAGCGATTTAGATGCTAACCTTCCTTTATCTGCAAAAGCTTATTTTAATGACATGTATTCAACATTAAAAGAAATGTATAGAGTTTGTAAAAATAATGCTAAACTAGCAATAGTAATTGGTGGAGGTTGCTTTCCTGATAGAGCAATTGAAGTTGATAAAATAGCTGCTGAACTTTCTGAAAAAATAGGTTTTACTGTGAAAAATGTTCTAGTGGCTAGGAACTCTTGGTGTACTAGAGCTAGAACAATAAAAGTAGGCAAAATAAGAGAAAGCATAATCTTATTGATAAAATAATTATCTCTTTTTAAATTTCTTGAAATTTTCTGCTGCTGATTTGTTACGTCTAGTTAATTCAGTTAAAACCATTGTCCTTATTTTAGAAGTTGGAATTTTCTCATGAACTTTTTTACTTACAGATTCTGCAATTTCATTAGCAATCCCTAGAGAAGCTCCTGCTTTTATACAAGAACCAACTATCTTCTGAGGATTAAAGTCTTCTAACCTACCATTTCTTTTCTTTACTGTTACCATTTTATCCCTTTAAATATTTAGAGGCTTTATTTAAAACCATATTTACCAATTAAAGGAACAAACATAAAAGAGCCAATAGATTTCTTTTCTATATTATTCTTTAGTTTTTTAACTACATACATTTCCTGTAAGTATAAATTACCAACAGGTATAACAATTATTCCATTTTCTTTTAATTGTTCTAAGAAAGGTTTAGGTATATCAGGGCATGCAGCTGTAACAATTATTCTATCAAATGGAGCCTTTTCCCTTAATCCTAAAGAACCATCTCCTTTAATAACTTCAACATTTTTTATTTTTAGCTTTTTAATATTACTTTTTGCAAATTCTGCAAGTTCTTTAATAATTTCTATTGTGTAAACAAATCCTTCTTCTCCAACTAAGTAAGATAATATTGCAGCTTGCCATCCAGAGCCAGTTCCTATCTCTAATATTTTTTGATCTTTCTTAATATCTAATGCTTCTGTCATTACTACTACAGTTGAAGGTTGAGATATGGTTTGATTAAAACCAATAGAAAGAGGAAAATCTCCATAAGCTAAATGTTTCATATTTTCTGGAACAAAAAATTCTCTTTTATACTTTCTTAATGCATCTTCAATGTTTTTTGACTTTAAATACTCTAAGCATTTTATACCTTCTATTAATTTCTCATTTTCATCAAGAGCCATATATTTATTTTATACTTTAAACATATCAATTTATGCAAGAAAGCCTTAATGTGTTTATTAACAAGATAAAATCTTTAGAAATTCAAGGTGCAAAAGAAATTGCTATTGAAAGTTTAAAATTCTTAAGAGAACTTTCAAAAGCAAAAGGATTTGGAAAAGAGTTTGAGCATGCTGCTAAAAAAATAGAAGAAGCTAGGCCGACGGCAGTTGTTTTACATAATTGCTTAGAAATTCTTAGAAAAGATAAAAGCCAAGAAACTATAAACAAACTTTTAAGACAATTAAAGGATTCTACTAAAAAAATTGCTAAAAAAGGCACTCGATTAATAAAAGATGGTTATAAAATTATGACTCATTGTCATTCTGGTGAAGCATTAGCAGTAATTAAACAAGCCTGGAACGAAGGTAAAAAAATTACTATTTATGCAACCGAAACTGAGCCAAAACATCAAGGAATAAAGACTGCAAAAGAATTGGCTGAAAAAGGGATTCATGTTATCCTAATAGTTGATTCTGCTATTGAATTTTTCATTAAGGACATAGATATTTTAATGGTTGGTTGCGACTCGATCAGAAAAGAAGGTGTTGTAAATAAAATAGGAACATATCCTATGGCAGTAGTTGCTAAAGAGCATAAAAAGCCTTTTTATGTTGTAGGCAATACATTAAAATTAGATAAAAGAAAGAAATTAATTATTGAAGAAAGAAGTCCTGGTGAAGTTTATATAGAACATATGAAAACATTAGAAGTTAGAAACCCGGCCTTTGACATCACGCCACTTAAGTACATAAAAAGAATTATTTGTGAAAAAGGAATTTTGACACCAGGAAATGTTTTAAGGATGATGAAATGAAAAATGAAAAAAATGTTTTATTTGCTTCGTTTTTAAATTTTATAGTTTGGGGATTAGGATATTTTTATTTAAATAAGCAAGTTATCAAAGGATTCGTAACATTTATTTTATATGCTCTAATTTGGCTTTTCTCAACGCTTCTTATTTTATTAGTAGGTTATCCATTAATCTTTCCAGTCATATTTTGGGTTATATTCTGGTCTTTATGGTGTAGCATATTTCTATCTTATGATGCTTATAAGATATCTCACGAATTAAAACCAGTTCCATTAAAAATTCAAAAGGTGAAAACTGTTGTACATAGACCTAAAATACAAACCAGAAAAAAATGATTTAATCTGTGAATTTAGAGTTGAACCTTCAAAAGGAGTTTCTATTAAAGAAGCAGCAGAGCATATAGCTGCAGAGTCAAGTATTGGTACATGGGTTACTGTCAAAACTATGAAACCAAGAATTAGAAAACTAGGAGCAAAAGTTTTTGAAATAAAAGGAAATTATGTAAAAATTGCTTATCCTTTAGAATTGTTTGAGCCAGGAAACATGTCACAAATTCTTAGCAGCATAGCAGGAAATATTTTTGGTATGAAAGTTATAAAAAATTTAAGACTAGAAGATGTTCATTGGCCTTATGAATTAGTAAAATCGTTTAAAGGACCTTTATTTGGAATCGACGGGATAAGGAAATTATTAAAAATTCCAAAAAGGCCTTTATGTGGAACCATAATTAAACCAAAGTTAGGATTAAATGAAGAAGAACATGCAAAAGTTGCTTATGAAGCCTGGGTTGGTGGAGTAGATATTGTTAAAGACGATGAGAATTTGTCAAACCTTTCTTTTAATAATTTTGCAAAAAGAGTTATAGAAACTTTAAAGATGAGAGATAAAGCAGAAAAGGAAACTGGAGAAAGAAAGATGTATATGCCAAACATAACAGCAGAAACAGATTCTATGCTAGAGAGGGCAAACTTTGTAAAAAATGCTGGCGGAGAATATGCTATGATTGATATTATAACAGTTGGTTGGTCTGCCTTACAAACTTTAAGAAATGCAAATGAAGATTTAAAATTGGTTTTACATGGTCATAGGGCAGGTCATGCAGCTTTTACTCGTGGAAAGCATGGTATATCAATGCTCGTTGTTGCAGATGTTGCTAGACTTATAGGAATTGACCAATTACATATAGGAACTATTATTGGAAAAATGGAAGGTTTAAAAGAAGAAATTTTATCAATAGAAGAAGAAATTGAGAAAAAAATTATAAAAGAGCATGGTCATGTTTTATCAGAAGATTGGCATCATATAAAACCTGTTTTTGCAGTCTGTAGCGGAGGTTTACATCCTAAAATGATTCCATACCTTGTTAAAACATTAGGAAACGATATTATAATGCAATTTGGTGGAGGAATTCATGGTCATAAAATGGGAACTAAGGCAGGTGCCAAAGCTGTAAGGCAAGCTATAGATGCTTTAATGAATGATATTTCATTGAAAGAATATGCAAAAAAACATAAAGAATTAAAAGTTGCTATACAACAATGGAAATAGGATAAATATGACAGAAGATGAGAAAAAGCATGAGGAACATAAAGTAGAAGAGAAGCATAAAGAAAAGAAATTGTTACCATTTAAAATAAAATTAACAAAGTGGGATATAGTTTCTATAATAGCTTTAATAATTTTTGTAATTTTAGTTAGCATACCTACTTATTTGCCTAAAGGAGAATGTGAGGTTGCAAGGCCAGCATATAAATGTGCTTCCTTAGAAGCAGTAATGATTGAGAATTGCATTTATTGGGGAAATTATAGTTGTAACACTCAAGCAGATGTTAGCTTACCACAAATAGAATGGTATATTGGAAATTTGTGTAAATTGCAAAATCAATATCATAATTCTGGATTAGATTGTGAAAATTTGAAAAAGGCATGTAATCAAATTACTGGAAATCAAACTTGTCCTTTAATTTAGAATATTTTATAAGTAAAGAATTCTAAATTCTAAGAAGTGAGCAAATGAAGTTAATAGCAAGGCCAATAGATTTAGAAGTTGGTGGTAAAAATATAGTGATAATGAATAAAGAAGATGTAGAATCATTAGGTTTACATGCTTTAGATAGGGTTAGATTAAGATACAATGAAAAAGAACTTACAGCAATAGTAGACGAAACAGCAAAATTTACAATTAAAGGTGAAATAATAGCAAATGATGATGTAACTAATTTTTTTAAATTAAAAGGCGGAGAGCATTTAGAAGTTTTCCCAGAAAAAGAATTGGAATCCATTGTTTTTATAAAACAAAAATTAGCTGGAGTAAGATTAGATTATTCGAAATTTAAAAAGATTGTAGAAGATGTTGTTAATAAAAAATTATCAACTATAGAATTATCAGCATTTGTAACAGCCTTATATACGAGAGGTATTTCAATTGATGAAGCTGCAAGCTTATCAAAAGCAATGGTAGAAACAGGAAGGAAAATTAAATTTCCTGGAAAAATAATTTGTGATAAACATTCTATTGGAGGAATTCCTGGAGACAAAACCTCTTTAGTGTTAGTTCCAATAGTAGCTGTTGCAGGATTAACAATTCCAAAAAGTTCTTCAAAAGCAATTACATCGCCTTGTGGAACAGCAGAAAGAATGGAAGTTCTAGCTTCAGTAAATTTGTCTTTAGAAGAAATAGTAGAAGTTGTTGAAAAAACCAATGCTTGTTTAGTTTGGGGCGGAGCCTTAGATTTAGCTCCAGCAGATGATATATTTATTCAAATAGAATATCCTTTAGGAATAGACCCTCTTCTTTTACCTTCAATAATGTCTAAGAAAAAAGCTATAGGAGCTAATTATGTTATAATAGACATTCCAATAGGAAGAGAAGCAAAGATTAAAACAGTTGAGGATGCTCATGAGTTGGCAGATGATTTTATTGAACTTGGAAGAAAATTAGGAATACATGTTGCATGCGGAATAACACTTGGGGAACAGCCTTTAGGACATGCCATTGGCCCTGCCTTGGAAGCAAGAGAGGCTCTTTTAACTTTACAAGGTAAAGGTCCTAAAGATTTGGTAGAAAAGGCAACAGTACTTTGTGATATTTTATTTAATGAGACTGGTCAGAAAAATCATGGAGTAGCTTTAGAGATTTTAAAGTCTGGTAAAGCAGAAAAGAAAATGAGAGAAATAATTGAAGCGCAAGGTGGAAACCCTGAAATAAAACCAGATGATATAGTTATAGGAAGTAAGTTTGCAGATATAAAATCTGAGATTGATGGCAAAGTTTTATGGATAAAAAATTCAGCAATAGTTTCAATTGCTAGAACAGCTGGAGCTCCAAAGGATAGGGGAGCAGGTATTTATTTAAAGGCTAAAGTTGGAGACTCTGTTAGAAAAGGCGATACTTTGTTTACAATATATTCTGACAATTATATGAGATTAAATGATGCAATTTATCTTGCAGAAGAATTAAAACCAATGGTTATTGGAAAGCATTTTGAAGAAAAAATGTTATTAGAAAAAGTTTTTTCAGAAGTCCCTGCAAGGAAAACATTCATGCTTGAAAGGTGATTTTTTGCCTAAAAAGAAAAATAAAATAAATAAAAATTGGTTTTTAATCGTAATAGCAATAGTAGTTTTATTTGCAATAGTGCTTTTATTACCTTCAGAAAATATTGTAAAATCAAGTCAAGGACAAGAGCAAGAAACACCAGCCGAAACTAAGGCTGGAGACATTTGTAAGAGAAATCCTGAATGTTTTTTAATAAACTGTAAGAGCATGCCATCTGTTATTGAATGTGTTAACACGACGCACCAAGACTTTTATTATAAACAGTGTAAGGGTTGGTGGGATGTGAACCCTGTTCAAGATTTCACAAGATGTGCATGCAATCAAGGAATCTGTACAGCTAAATAGATAAATAAGAGAAGTAAATTATTATTATGCATAAGAAAGTTCTTTTTATAATACTTGATGCTATTGCAGACAATTTGGAAAAAACACCCTTGATACTTGCAAATAAGCCAAATATAGACTTATTAATAAAAAATGGTTTTGCAGGCTTAATAGAAAACCGAGAAGGAGGTCATCCTGATTCTGGTATATCTAATTTTGTTTTGCTTGGCTATGATAAAGAAGAATATCCAGGAAGAGGCTATTTGGATGCATTAGGGATTAATTTAAAACCAACACCAGGTAGTGTTTATCTAAGGGCAAATTTTGCAACTGTTAAAGAAATTATGGCAGATGAATTCAAAACAGGAACATTTGAACCTTCTTTAATTGTAACAGATAGAAGAGCTAGAAGAGATATAAGTGGTTTGTTTGAGATGTCTAAAGATGTAAAAGAATTTTTCTTAGATGGAGTTAGAATTGATTTTTACAAATCCCTTGGACACAGGGGTGTGGTTGTTTTAAACAGTATAACAATTTCTCCAAATGTTACTGATTCTGATCCTGGAATCGAAGGAAAAAAAGTAGAAGAAATAAAGCCTTTGTCAAATGACAATGAAGCTATGAAGACTGCAGCTGCCTTAAATAAGTTTTCAAAAGAAGTTTATAATATTTTAAAGAAGCATCCTGCAAATAGATATAGAAGTGTTCCGGCAAATTATATTCTTCTTAGGGGAGCTAGTTGCTATAGATATGTAAAAAGTTTTAAAGACAATTTTGGATTAAGAGGGGCTTGTGTTGCTGCCTCACCTGTAATAAAGGGAATAGCAAGAGCTTTTGAAATGGATGTTTTTGATGTTTCAGGTGCAACTGGTGATTTAAAAACAGACCTTAAGGCAAAAATTTTAAAAGCATTAGAACTTTTAAATAAGTATGATTTTGTTGTTTTGCATATTCTTGGTTGCGATGTTGCTGCTCATGACAAGAGGTTTGATTTAAAAAGATTGTTTATTGAAAAAATTGATAGGGAAGTTTTCAAAAGAGTTTTAGAATATGTAAACTTTGATAAAACATTGCTTGTTGTTGCTTCAGATCATTTAACCTCTTCTAAAACTGGGGAGCACTTACCAGGTTTCATGCCGTTTTTAATTTATACTAAGGGAATTAAGCCAAATGGGATTGAAAGATTTGATGAGCAAAGTTGTAAGCAAGGGCCAGCAGTAAATATCGAAGATTTTATGGAAGAAGTTTTAAGGTTTGTTTAATCATAAGTAAGTTTCTTATAATCATTCTTCATATAATTTTTTATGATTGATGTTCATTGTCACTTAGAGCAACAAGATTTTTCAAAAGATAGAGATGAAGTAATAGAAGAATGTAAAAAAGAGTTAAAAGCTGTTATAACTTCTTGTGCTCATCCAAAGGATTTTGAATTAACCTTGCAATTAACTGAAAAATACAAGAATTTTGTTTTTGCTAGTTGCGGAGTTCACCCAGAATATATAAAAGAAGTTTCTGAAAAAGAAATAGATAATTTCCTAGAAAAAATCAAAGAAAATAAAGAAAAAATTGTTGCTATTGGTGAGACAGGTTTAGATTTTTGGTACGTTAAGGAAACAGATTGGCAACAAAAACAAAAAGAATTATTTATACGATTTATTTCACTTTCAAAAGAACTAAGAAAGCCATTAATAATTCATTCAAGAGAAGCTTATGAAGAAACTTTAAAAATCTTAGAACAAGAAGGTGCAAAGGAAGTAGACATGCATATGTTTGGTGACCATCATTTAGCAAAAAGAGTTGTAGATAATGGTTGGTTTATTTCTATTAACACTATAATTCTAAGAAGTAAAAGTCATAAGAAAATAGCAAGAGATTGCCCTTTAGATAAATTAATGCTAGAGACAGACGCTCCTTGGCTTTCACCTAAAAAGCTTTTAGAAGGTTTAAACTCTAGAAATGATCCTACTTCTATTAAAATAGTAGCTGAAAAAATTGCTGAAATCAAAAAGCTTAGTTTTGAAAAAATTTGGAGAAATTGTGGAGAAAATGCCATAAAATTCTTTAAATTGCCCATAGAAGCTTAAAATAGCTAAACAATAATAAATATATGTGATTTTATGGTTTTTGAAGGATTAAAAACAGGTTTTGAAAAGATTAAAAGAGGTTTTGGAGAAAAGCCAAAGGTGGCCTTTTTCATAGACGGTCCAAACATGATTAGAAAAGAGTTTAACTTAGACTTAAAAGATTTAAGAAAAAGGGTTGAAAAGTATGGTAGAATAGTTATTGGAAAGGTATTTCTTAATCAATTTGCTTCAGAAAAGTTAATAGAAGCTGTTGCAAATGAAGGTTTTGAATCTGTAATAGCTTTAGGAGACCCTGAACTGAAAACTGACGTGGATGTTGCTATAGCTGTTCATGCAATGGAAGCAATACAAAACCCTGAAATAGAAATTATCGCATTAGCAACAAGGGATGCAGACTTTCTTCCTTTATTACAAAAAGTAAAGGAAAAAGGTAAAATTGCTTTGCTAATAAGTGTTGAACCTGGACTTGCTGTTTCTTTGAGACATGCTGCTGATCATGTTGAATTGTTATAATTTCCATCTTAGAATAGCAGCTATTCCGCCAAGCTGATACAATTGTTCGCCTTCTCTAGTATCTCTAGATATAATTTCAACTTTTGTATCATACTGCTTGGCTTTTTCTATTAAACTTTCATTTTCTAAACCTTCATTTATTAAAATAATTTCAACAGCTCCTAACTCTAAAGCTTTCATAACATTTTCTTTCCCATAAGTAACTATACCGCTTTCCTTTCTTAATTCTTCAAAGAATTTTTGCAACAAAGCCTTTTCTTTAGCGATGGCAGCTTCCGCAAGAATATCTTGAGATCTTTCTACAAGTTCTTCAAGTCCTTGCTCATCTGTATATCCAACGTTTTTAATTCCTAATATTTTTTTCTGCAAGTCTGTTAAAAGATAATTTCCATCATAAAAATCATTTTTGGCAGGACCAGGACCACCAAGTATTATTCCTTTAAGAACAAACTTAGAAAAATAATTTCTAACATTTTCTGCTATAATTTTATACCAATCGTTTATCAAACCTTCTCTCACACGCTCGAAACGTTGGGCACTTTGACCACCATGTTTTTGTTTACCAGGAACAATAGATTCAAGTTCTCTAAGCATTTCAATCTTCTTTCCTTTTAACAAGCCGATCGAAGCTTCTTTATTGTCAAGAACTATTAAACCGTATAATTCTTTTTCTGCAACCATATCTTGCAAAGGCTCCAGCTCAAACTTCTGATCACACCAGTACTTTTTAATTCTTAAAGGCTCAGGTGGTTCAATTGTCCAAACTCTCATATCTGTTTGTCCTTCAACTTCAGAAACATTACCAGCAAACAAAACCAACCCGTTTTCAGGAGTCTTGTTATAAAATCTTAATTCTTGAAGTATCTTATCTATTGCGCCTAAAACATTGTTCCTTACAGTCTTGTTCTTAACATTTTCTGTCAGAGTGTATTCTTGTCTAAGCATGTTAACGATATCTTGAAGGTTATGACCTGCAGGAATATAAACACTAACCAATTCTGTATGTCTTCCTTTAATCTTTTCCAATTCTTCTAAAAGTTTTCTTAGTTTATAGATATGTTCTTCCATAATCTCACTAAAGAAATTAGCTATTCTTTAAAATTTAAATTCATTTCAATTCACTAATTATTTAGCAATTAACTCTTCAATTTTTTGAAAGAGACTTGAAGAGTTGTTCCTTCTGACTCATCGTTTGAAGGGTTATTAAAAACTTCAAAATGTAAATGAGGCCCGATGGTACTCCAACCACTATTGCCACTATAACCGATAAGTTGTCCTTTTTTCACTTTATGACCAACTTTAACTACTACACCTTTGTATTTTAAATGCTCATAAGCCGTATATTCACCTAATCTGTGTTTTATAACAATTCTATTTCCTAAATTCCAATACTTCTTTTTATCTTTTCCGCTGACTTTTGAATCATCTTTTATCCAAACAACTTTGCCGGAAGCAGCAGCGAAAATTGGAGTTCCTATCGGAACTAAAAAATCAACCGCATAGTCTAATTTTCGCAATCTCTGATCAGAATGGGAAGGTATTTTCTTTTTAGGCTGAATTACATCCTCTTTATTTACTGGTAATCTGTAATTATTTTTGCATTTCATAATATTCAATTTAATTATATTTTTACTGTTATTTTAACTGGATAATTTTCAATAAGAATATCTCCTTTTCCAAATATAATCTCTTTTACCTTAACAGTTCCTTTAATATCTTCAAAAACTCTTTCTAACCTTTTCTTTAATTTATCGTCACATTCTATAGTTAGCTTTTCAATAGATGCATTTAAGGCAAGACCTCTCCTGTTTTTATATTGTCTTATAGAAGAGATTATTGCAACTGCTATGTCTCCAGTTTCCTCAGCGTCTTTGTCTATCAAGCTTTCATTTACTTTTGGCCATGAAGAAACATGAATTGATATTCCCTCGTACTTTCTAAAGAAATTCTGCCATAATTCTTCTGTTATAAAAGGTGTTATTGGAGCTAGCATTTTTGTTATTGATAAAAGCAAATTGTATAAAGTTGTTATAACAGATTCCTTAGCCTTATCTTCAAACAAGCGGTATTTGATCATTTCTAAATAATTGTCAGCAACATCATGCCAAATAAAAGTATGCAAAGTCTCAAATACTTCTGTGAATTCATAATTATCAAAATGTTTAGTGACGTTTTCTATAATTTTTTGAAGCTTTGAAAGTATCCAAAAGTCAATTAAAGTTATTTGCTTGTTTTCTGTTTTAATTAAATAATCTGAAGAAAACCTGAAAATGTTCCAAAGTTTTGTTAGGAATTTAAAAGTAAAGTTCATGTCTTTCCAAGCAAAAGGAACATCATTCCCAAAAGCACCCATCATTATCAAACCTGCTCTTATTGTGTCTGCTCCTTGTTTTAAAAGAACATCATCTGGCATAACAACATTTCCTATGCTTCTATGCATTTCCCTACCATCAGGTCCAAGTATCATTCCATTTATTAAAATACTTTTCCAAGGCTTTCTTGAAGTCTCTAAAAAGCATCTAAGCATTGTGTAGTATGCCCACGTCCTTATTATATCATGGCCTTGCTGTCTCAAGTCATTTGGATAAAGCTTTGCAAAAAGCTTATCATCATTTTTCCAGTAACCAGAGATTATTAAAGGCGTTACAGATGAGTCAATCCAACCATCACATATGTCAGTCTCACCAATTATTCTTCCTCCGCACTCACACTTTCCTTTAAATGGCTCAATAGAAGGATTAACTGGCAATTCTTCTGGCTTTGGTGCAAATATCTTTTCGCATTTTTCACAATACCAGAAAGGAATTGGTGTTCCGTAAACTCTTTGTCTAGAAATTATCCAGTCCCAGTCCATTGATTCAACCCAGTTTACAAGCCTCTTCTCCATATACTTTGGATACCATTCTACTGTTTTTGACATTTCTAAGATATCTTTAGAAAATTTCATAGCTTCTATTGCCCATTGTCTCTTTGATAAGAATTCTATAGGATTCTCGCATCCTGCTCTTTCTGTATGACAAAGAACATTATGCTTAAACTTGGTTTCTTTTACTATCAATCCAAGATTTCCAAGTTCTTCAACTATTTTAATTTTTGCATCTTCTATTGTTAAGCCTCTAAGGAAACCAGCATTTTCATTCATTTTTCCATCTTCTGTTATTATGTTAATAAAAGGCAAATCAAATCTTTTCTGCCATTTAATATCAGACTCATCACCATAAGTACAAAGATAAACAGCACCTGTTCCAAAGGTTGTATCAACTTCCTTGTTAGCAAGAATAGGAACTTCTCTGTTAAATATTGGTAACATTGCTTTTTTGTTTACAAATTTTCTATATCTAGAATCATCAGGATGAACAAAGATTGCAACGCAGGCTGGCATAAATTCTGGCCTTGTGGTTGAAATCGTTATATGCTCTTTTTCAACTGGGATTTTTATATCATAAAGAACTCCTTCTCTTTCTCTATAGCCTACTTCTGCTTTTGCCAAACTTGTCCCGCATCTTGTGCACCACATAACAGGATGTTCTACTTTTTTTAGCAATCCTTTGTAAAACAAGTTTAGAAGAGTTTTTTGAACAAATGCAATATACTCTTTATTGTCAGTAGAATATTCAAAATCCCAATCAGAAGAATAACCCATTTCAATCATTTTTAACTTCATCTTCTTTATACAATCATCAGTCCAAATTCTACATGCATTTAAAAACTTTTCCTTTTCTGTTTTTTTAACCTTAAAGTTTCTTTCTACTTGTAATTCAGTTGGCAGACCATGACAGTCCCATCCTTGAGGAAGAAGAACATTAAACCCTCTCATTCTCTTATATCTTGCTAAAAGATCATTCCAAGTCCACCAAAGAACATGACCAACGTGAGGAACACCAGTAGTAAATGGTGGTGGAGTATCAATGCAAAAGCTAGGTTTATTGCTATTTCTATCAAATTTGAAAAGCTTGTTCTCTTCCCAAAATTTAATAATTTTAGGTTCGATTTCCTTCGGTTTATAAACTTTTTCCATTTTATCACTATCTAATCTTATAGATAAATAAATTTATTTAAATAGTAATTTAATCTTTTCAAAATCTTCTTTCATTTTGATCTTACGAACTTATGCAATCCTGCTTTAGGTAAATTATCAGTATTTATTTCAATTATTTTTTTATTGACTTCAAAAGCTACATTAAAAACTGGGATAGAATCAACAAAGGCTAGAGGAGTTCCGTAGTGAGCATGGCCATGAATCGCAAAATTTACCTTTGTTTTAATTAAAACATCTTCAAATTTTTTAGAGCCCAAACTACTGTAAATTCTTGGATCTTCACCGACTAATGTTTCATATGTAGGAGAATAATGAGATAAAAGAATTTTTATATCAACCTTAAGATTTTCTAACAACTTCTCACATTTTTTCATTCTTTCTAAATAAGCTTTCCTTATGTCTGGAACATGCTTGGATTGCCACCAAGTTGGTATGTCTAAAGAGCCTCTTGTTCCAACTGTACCTACTTTTTTATTTTTAATTTTTAATTCAACACTTTCATCGTCTAAAAAGATTACTTTATTCTTGCAAATCTTTCTTATTTCATCAATATCTTCATCAAATTCCCTATTACCAAAAACAGCAATGA
>Ga0315296_10001766_pt1 | contig 18820 bp, 17 predicted proteins | sample YL17G14_18_MG_FD_203921 | JGI IMG/M metagenome (GOLD analysis project Ga0315296, IMG submission 203921) | Sediment microbial communities from Yellowstone Lake, YNP, Wyoming, USA - YL17G14_18 | ecosystem: Environmental > Aquatic > Freshwater > Lake > Sediment | place: USA: Wyoming | collected... | reverse complement strand
CTCGGCGGTGCATCCCTCGGCTTCTTCAACAATGCGGACATTTTCTTCGAGTTTGAGCTAGCTGGCACCATCCTTCTGTTTCTTGGGTTCGTTCTAAGCATCAGGTATCTCAGTAGGTTCAGTGATCGTCTCCACTCAATCAAGAGCACAAGCGCACGATGAAGTTCATCTTCCTCAGTCGCATCATATGCAGATGTTTGTGATTCTCTTGACCGAGGAGCGAAGAGGGGACATGCAAGGGGAGAGACCGCGGGTGTCTCCCGTTGCGCCTCGGGGGTTCGAATCCTCAACGTGCAGGCAGATGAATTTCTCAAGGACAGCCAAGATCAAGGCTCCGATCCAAGCGAGATGTCCTCGGGAGTCGTGCAGAGGAAAGATTACTCGATGCGATACATCAACGTTCCGACATCGGCACATTAATATACCTCGTTCCATGCCGGGTTGGTTTGGGATTTTCGCATGCGCGAATGCTTTACATCATCCGCATCTAGACCCGCCCGTTTGACCAACAGAACGCTGCTTGATGCTGTTGATTACGGTCTGTTGGCTCTTGGCGAAATCGTGAGAGCGACGATCTATGACCGTATCGAGGAGAGCTATCAAGTCAGACGTGAAGAAATTCCAGAGAAACTCGACACATTTCACAAGGCGCTTCAAGAGTTGTTAGGTGGAGGCGCCGAAGTTGTGAGGCGACTAATTGCCAAGAACCTCTACAACGCCCTCAACCTGAAATTCGCTGAAAACGAGAACTGGACACTGGTTGACTACGTTCAGAATGTGAAAGCTCAGACTGAGCCTGGGTGCACCGATATGAAGCCTGCAGGTAGCACGACTGAATTGAAAACGTCTATCGATCTCTTCGCCAACTCAACATCATCAGGCCTTCTTGGACTTTCTTTCATGCGTCGTCGTTCATCCCGTTTTTCGTCATCCTGACATGTTTAGTGCGTGCGTCGTAATTTGGAATGCTGTCGTGTGTATCTTGGCGCGCCCTCCGAGAAAATAGACGAAACAAACGGACGGCGACGGGTCCCAATCACACGACGCATGCAACGAACGACGACTCAAGTCATAATCGTTTATGGATCCCACTGGGGCGTAAGCATTCGCGCTTACCCTCGCCGTTTATGTAACCTCTCCTCTTCTAGATGGCCTGCGAGAGAGACCAGTGAGCCAAGTCACCAAGTTTCACAAGGCCATGGTTTTGACCTTCATAGTCGGCGTCATTGTAGGCGCGCTCGTTGTAGCAAGACTTGGTCCGTATTTTTCAGGAAATGAGCCGAAGGTAATTGTCTTCGCTGGAGCGGCAAGCGCACCAGTCCTCGAGGAGGCTGCTCGCATGTTTGAAGCGAGATACCGGGTCAAGGTGGAACTTCGGCTTGGCGGTTCCGGCAGCGTCCTCTCAGCGATGAAGATCTCCAAGACAGGTGACATCTTCATACCCGGCTCGCCGGAGTATCTCGCGCAGGCAGCCAGGTTAGGAGTCGTGAACATTACTGCCGGTCACGTGAGGATCTTTGCCTATCTTGTTCCGGCAATTATCGTGCAGAAGGGAAATCCCAAGAACATAACATCCCTCGAAGACCTAGCTCGTCCCGGAATACGTGTAGGCATCGGAGATCCAAAATCGGTCTGCGTCGGCCTCTACGCCAAGGATCTACTGGAAAGGAGCGGGCTCTGGGAGAACGTCAGCAGAAACATAATCGTCTACGCTCAGAGCTGTGACGCAACGGCCGCGCTGATACCAGCCAAAGCGGTTGACGCAATCATAGGCTGGCACGTTTTCCAAGCGTGGACCCCAGACAAGGCAGACATAGTCTGGATAACTCCAAGCAAGATACCAAAAATCGCCTACATAGCCGGCGCTGTATCCGTATTCGTTGAAGACCGGTCTTCAGCTGAAGCCTTCCTCGACTTCCTCTCCTCAAAAAACGTGCAGGAGATTTGGACGAAGTATGGATACTTCGCTACGGAGCAGGACGCAAAGATGCACGCGCCGAACGCAGAGATACCGCCCTTGGAGGCTCTTTGATGACGCGGTTGAAGGAGATAGGCACATTCAAACTGATATCAGGCGCTTGCCTGGCGTTCCTCGCTCTGTTCATATTGTTCATCATATTCGCTGGCTCCATCTTCTCAGATCCATCGAACTTGGTTTCAGCATTTCTTTCTGACGAAGTACAGTTCGCAATCGCCCTCACACTCGTCACCGCAACCATAGCCACGATACTCGCGTTGGCGGTAAGCATCCCCGCGGCTTACGTCTTGTCGCGGTCAAGATTTCCTGGAAAAGATCTCGTGGATGCATTGATCAACATCCCAATCGCACTGCCTCCAGTAGCTCTGGGCACTGCGCTACTCATCTTCTTCACAAATACCCCGTTGGGTGTTTTCATAGACAATTCAATCGTCAAGTTTGTCTTCGAAGCTCCAGGAATAGTACTCGCCCAGTTCAGCGTGATCAGCGTCCTTGCCGTGAGATTGATGAAGCCTGTCTTCGACGGCATCGATCCCAGATACGAGAAGGTCGCTAGAACTCTCGGACATAACGAGCTGGACTCTTTCGTACGAGTTACCCTTCCATTAGCGAAGGATGGAGTGTTCGGAGCAGGAGTGCTCGCGTGGGCAAGAGCGATGGGCGAGTTCGGGGCCACGGTCACACTCGCAGGCGCAACCAGATTCAAGACTGAGACATTACCGATCGCCATGTTTCTCAATCTGTCAGTGGCAAACCTCGAGAGCACGATGGCAATCATCCTGATACTGCTAGGACTCACGATATCCGTTCTGCTAGTTTCTCGAAAGATAGCGTACAGGGGTGGCATTCCATACTGAGAATCTCGGATCTTACCATGAGACAAGGCGGCTTTGCGCTGAAGAAAGTCAGCTTCGATGTCGCGGACGGGGAATGCCTGGCGCTTGTCGGCCCGAACGGTTCAGGAAAAACCACGCTCCTGGAATGCATCGCTGGAATTCGTCAGATTGAGTCTGGCACGATAGACATCAGCGGCATCGAAGCTACGCACACCGCTCCTGAAAAGAGACAGGTCGGCTATGTGCCACAAGACTGTCTGCTGTTTCCCCACCTGTCGGTGGACCAGAACATCGCGTTCGGAGCAAGAAACCTAGATGCTCAGACTGCGCCTCGTGTGGAAGAGATGATGAAATGGCTGGGCATCACGCATCTGATCAATCATGGTACCAAGGACTTGAGCGGAGGAGAAAAGCAGAAAGTGGCCCTAGCCAGGGCACTGATAACGCGCCCCAAGATTCTGCTACTTGACGAACCGTTCTCTGCAGTTGACAGACCGTCAAGGACGAGGCTGCTGGGAGAACTGCGGAAAAACCTCGACGAGATCACTCAGACGCTCAATCTGACGTCCATCTACGTGACGCATGACTTGGCTGACGCTCAGCTCATGGGCGGTCAGGTGGCAATCATGAACAATGGAAGCGTCGAACAGGTCGGTCCATGGGATCAAGTTATCCAAACTCCCAGCTCCCCATTCGTCGCGGATTTCATGGGCTTCAACATCCTACATGGAAAACTGACTTCGAAAGAAGACGGTTTCTGGGTCGCTTCAGTCAACGGCCAAAGCATACGTGGAGTAGGGGACAACTTGACGGTTGGCGAGGGCGTTATCGCAGTTGTGAGGCCTCAGGCAATATCACTCTCACTTGAAAGAGATATTCGGAAACCGAACTGGCGCCACTGCCAATGCAATGTGCTTGAAGGCTCGATAATCGCGATGCGCCAGACTGGATCTGTCGCGCAGATTTCAGTTGATGTAGGGTTCCCGCTGAACTTGGAGATGAGCTCGGACTTGGCGGATGAGCTCAATGTTGCGGTCGGACACGACGTTTTCGCCCAGTTCAGAGCTTCCGAGGTAAGCCTGCTTTGCGCCTAGAAGCTGTTCTAGCGAACTCTGCGAGGGCCACACATTTGGGAGTGAGTTCTAGATTCTTGCTGACAGCCAGCCGTCTATATCCGCGAGAACGCTCTCCTTGCCAAATTCGTTGAGAATCTCATGATAGAAGCCGTCGTAGACCTTCAACGTCTTGTCGGATGATGCGACTCTCTTGTAGAACTCGGTCGTCAAAGATGCGTCAACGATTCCGTCAGCACCGCCTTGCAGTATCAAGCATGGCAGCGTGAGCTTGTCTGCTCCTTGCATGGTCTCACTCTGTACTCGACGGTACTCGGTGAACCATCGTGCTGTAGCCACCTTGTGAACCAGTGGATCTTCCACGTACTTGCGTACGATTTCTCGATCGTGTGAGAGGAGGTTCGGGTCGAGGCCTGTGGTGGTCGTGAAGGTAGGCATGATTCCTGAAAGTGCCTTGCCAATGAACGCTTTCACCGGCGAGACTTTCATCTTTTCTCCGAATGCAGGACCACTGATCACAAAGCCAGCAAGTTCGCCGGGATGTTTTTCGGCGTAGTAGGCGGCGATGAGTGGTCCAAGGCTGTGTCCAATGAGGAAGGTCTTGGCTGTAGGATCTCTTTCCTTTGCGACACGGATCATGTGGCCGAGATCGGCGAGGTAGTCGTCGAAATTGTCGACATGTCCTCGTTTTCCACCCGATTTGCCGTGTCCACGAAGATCGTAAGCCCATACTGCAAAACTTCTCTTGGCGAAGTAGTCAGCTACATCCGTGTATCGACCGCCGTGTTCGCCGATTCCGTGAGTTATCACAAGTATGGCCTTCGGCTTCCTGGGGGGCGTCCAAGTCTGGTAGTAAATTTGTGTGCCACGTGCGCCCTCAAGACTACCTTCCGTATGCTGCCCACTTGTGCTCGACAAGGTTCCCTCGATGATTGAGTATCGCTCTAGCGTATAAGGCAGGAAGGTCTACCATTCTACTCGGTAACGATGCCTACTCATAGAGACTTCGCGAGACTCGCCGAAACGGAGTTTGATGTCGCCGTTGTTGGCGGAGGAATGATTGGTACCGGCGTCGCCCGGGACGCTGCAATGAGGGGCCTCAAGACGGTTCTGTTCGAGAAGGAGGACTTCTGCTACGGCACCAGCGGCCGCTCAAGCAGGATGATCCACGGCGGCTTACGGTATTTGGCGAACTATGATCTCGGCCTCGTCAGGGAGGGGCTCCGAGAGAGGGAGATCCTCCTCAGGCTTGCACCCCATCTCGTGCATCCTCTGAAGTTCCTCATCCCCGTGTATGGCGGTTTCCTTCACAAGATGAAACTCAAGATCGGTATGATCCTGTACGATCTTCTCTCCTTCGATAAATCCCTTCCAAGCCACCAGTACCTTGACAAGGCGAAAGTGCTCGAAGCGGAGCCTGCACTCGCCGAAGCTGGCCTGAAGGGCTCTTACGTCTACTATGATTCCCAGATAGCACTAACAGAACGCCTCTGCATGGAGAATGTTGTATCCGCGGAATGTCACGGAGCTCTGTTGCTGAATCATGCGAAAGTTGTAGGACTCGTGAAGGAGAGCAACACGGTCTCCGGTGTAACGGTCAAAGATGAGCTCTCAGACAAGTCAGCTAAATTCCGATCTAGGCTCGTCGTTAATGTCGGGGGCCCGTGGCTCGACGAGGTCGTGCAGGAAGTCAGGGGAAAGAAGCAGCCGCTGGCCCGAACAACGAAGGGAATCCACCTTGTGACGCCAAAAGAGACGAAGGACGCCGTAGCTCTCTTCGCGTCTGACGGACGCGCATACTTTGTGATGCCTTGGCTCAGTTTCGAGCTCATCGGTACAACCGACACCGACTATGAGAAGGACATGGACGCCGTAAGAGCCGAGGTGGACGATGTTGAATACCTGCGAACCGAAGTTCAGAATGCCCTCCCGAAAGCATCGTTTGACCGGATCTTCTACACAATAGCTGGTGTACGCTCGTTGCTTCGCGTGGAAGGCGTCAAAGAATCATCCGTCACCCGCCGCCACATAATCTACGATCACGAGAAGAAGGAAGGACTGAAGGGGCTAGTCTCCGTGATCGGCGGGAAACTCACAGCATACCGAGGCATTGCCGAAGACATCGTAGATGTCGTCTCTGAAAAACTGGGTGTGAGTGCCGCATGCGCGACCGCCAACGAGAAACTCCCAGGCGCTGACCCCGCTGGGCTTGAGAAAGTTCGAACGAAAACGGACATGATCGCCAAAGAGCATAGGATTAGCACAGAGACACTCAACCACCTCGTCTCGCTCTACGGCTCCCGCTACACGGAGGTGCTCGACTACGTGAAGAAGAACAAGCGGCTCAAGGAGCGAATATGCAGGACGCACCTCGACATCATGGCCGAAATCGTACACGCAATCGAGAAGGAATCCGCGCTCACCCTGAATGACTTCATGATTCGAAGAAGCCTCATCGCGTTCAGACAATGCGAAGGCCTCGATTGCTGCGCGAAAGTCGCCAAAGAGATGGGTAAGATTCTACGCTGGAATAATCGCGAGGTATCCTCACAGATCAGCGCGTATAAGAATGAGATCGCTATGCGCCACGCTTACGAAAAGAAGGAACCGCCGAAGCGCATAGCCAAGCCATCACGGACGCGACATCGGGTAATGACGTCTAGGCGCCGTCGGGCCTAGCCCAGTCCAAAGCTCGCTGAACAGCTCGCTTCCATCCTCTGCGCATCTCCGCGCGGACATTCGCCGTCATGGCCGGCCTGAAAACTCTGTCAACTCTCCTCAGATCCTTCAGCTTGTGCAAGTCGTCCCATACTCCGACTGCTAGACCTGCGAGAAATGCTGCTCCCAACGCTGTGGTTTCGGCAATTGCTGACCGCTCGATTGGAAGTCCAAGCAGATCGGCTTGAAGCTGCATAAGGAAATTGTTGACTGACGCTCCGCCGTCGACTTTGAGAGATCGCAGCCGACCTCCCGTGGTCTTTGTCATCGCTTCGAGAACGTCCACCGTTTGTAGGCAGATGGACTCGAGTGCCGCTCTGATGATCTGATTCCTCGTTGTGTCGCGTGTGATTCCGATTATGAGGCCTCTGGCGTACATGTCCCAGTAAGGCGCACCGATACCGGTAAGCGCAGGGACAAAGAAGACGCCACCACTGTCCGGCGTCCCGCGCCCTATCTGTTCAGTATCCGACGCTTTCTCTATGATTCTCAGTCTATCTCGAAGCCACTGGATGACTGCGCCTCCGATAAACACGCTTCCCTCCAACGCATAGCTGGTTCTGTCTTTGAAGCTCCAAGCAATTGTGGAGATTAGTCCGAAACGAGGGGTCGGGGGACGATCTCCTGCATTCAACAGGATGAAACAGCCTGTCCCGTAGGTGTTCTTTGCGGCACCCTTCTCGAATCCGGCTTGACCGAACAATGCCGCCTGCTGGTCGCCTACGACACCGCTGATTGGAATCTCTCGTCCAAGCAGCTTCGCGTCGGTGTATCCGAATATCTCGCTTGACGATTTCACTTCGGGCAACATATCTGCATGGATTTCGAGCAAATCGAGCAGTCGCGGATCCCATGATCTCCGTTTGATGTCAAAGATCATCGTCCTTGAAGCGTTCGACGGGTCCGTTGCGTGAACTCGACCCCCAGTAAGCTTCCAAATAAGATACGAGTCCACGGTTCCGAACAGTAGGTCGCCGTCTCTGGCTCTTTTCTTGGCTTTCGGGACATGCTCTAGGATCCATTTGATCTTTGGTCCCGAGAAGTATGCGTCTGGAATGAGCCCCGTCGTTCTTCGGATGTATGGCGAGTGGCCTCGCGATACGAGATCATCTATGATTGAGGCGGTTCTTCTATCCTGCCAGACTATCGCATTATGTATTGGCTTACCCGAGCGTCTATCCCAAACGATCGTGGTCTCTCGCTGATTGGTCACTCCAATTGCAGCGATCTTGTTTGTGTAGTTGGCGGCGGCTTGTTTGGCTGTGCGGATCTGAGTCGACCAGATGGCAGTCGGGTCATGTTCAACCCACCCGGGACATGGAAAGATCTGGCGAAACTCCTGTTTCGCAGATCGCAACAGCCTGCATTTGTCATCGAATAGTAGGGCGCGTGAGCTTGTTGTTCCCTGATCGAGTGACAGGACATACTGCGCCAAGGACGTTCGCTCCCACATTGGCGGGAGAGAGATATGTCGCTTGCCGGCGGGCTCTGAACCGGGATCATCCGGTAGCAAGTGTTTTGAACTCAGGAACGGGCTCAGGTTGAGAGTTGTGAGACGTTACGTAGACCGCTACGAGGTTGACAGGCGACGATCGACTCCATGCTAAGAAGGCGTAACAGTGCAAGCGATTGTGAAGTGTGCGAAAAGAAGCCGGCTACTAGGAGGGCAAGATTCACAGCCCATTTCTTGCAGGGAGAGCCTACTCCTCTCATGGTAGAGGAACGGGTAGCCCAGATGGAGTTCGAGAAACGAGTGTGCGACGACTGCGCAAAACAACTGCAAAGCATGAAGAATGTGACTGACCTGAGCTTGGAGGAGCTCTGAGCAAAACTGGGACTTGATTCCAAGCGCGCTCTAACTGCCCTCTACGATCCAACTACGCAAACTTGACGCTGCTTATTCCTTCTTTTCCGTAGACGAGCTGATTGCTGAAAAGCCCTCTGAGGCTGCTAACGTCCCTCGGTTCATGAGCGGACGGGTTGAGGAGGAAAACGGCAGTCACTTTCGGATCTGCAAGCTGTCGTAGTGCGTTAAGCGCGAACTTGTAGGCTGTTCGGGGATCTGCAGACAACGCTAGGTCGGTCAGGCTGTCGTAGATCATGTTCAGTGGTCTCTCCTGGTGGTCCTCCAAAATGGAAGAGAGCATTAGGTCATGAGTAAGGTTGATGATTTTGACGTCTTTATCTCCACGGACGGCGTGCTCCACCACGCTTCCGGCCGGCGTAAGGATGAGCACTGCCTCCCGGTTGGATGTGCATTCAAGAGCGAAGTCCCTCACGACCGATTGATGCGGCATGGACGGGTCAAACTCGAGCAGGATCTTCCTACCAGTCAAAGTACCATGATCGATTCCAAGCTGTCCCGAGAACTTGGCCTTCCGTGGTTGTTCAGCATGACCTTCTGATTTAGGTACGCGGGCTTCACGCCGTTGCGAGCGCCTTGCTGAATAGCTTACCAACCCAGAGATCACAAGGATGGCTCCCAACCCCGCTACGAAATACGCCAACCAGGCTTGGGTAGACATCACAACCATTTGCGATAGGAGGAAGAAAACGCCAATCAATAGCACTGTCAGGCCAACGGCAAGCCAGCGTGCTGGATGCCTGTCTCGCTGCAGCCTCACCGGGGTCGTCATGCCTGCGATTGCACCACACTTGGGACAGAACCTTGCGCTCTCATCAACAGGAGCTCCGCACTTGGTGCAGAACCTGGTGGTCGTTGACATCGGTAGTCGTGGACGACGTTTCCCGATTCGTGTGAAAAGAGTTTCGGTTCATCAGAACAAACGTTTCGAGTCATTCTTGAGGACGTAGTTCATACTCACACTGAACCAATGTAAGCCGCCGGTGGGATCCTGTCAGCGCTAGATGGATCCGGTTCCTATCTGTGACGTTGGTCTCTTCTATCGCGTGAGTCTCTCTGCTGCCAGTCTCTCTTTCTCTGGCTCTGGATCCTCGTCCTACCTGGCCTGAACGACATCGAATCCCTACGGTATTCCTGTATCCCAGAGTAGAATGCGTAGTAGCTGTCTTCGCTTTCGTCCTTTGACAGGGAGGAAATCAGCTCATTCAATCTGGTTCTTGCGGCGTCGGACTGATTGTCATCCCAAGATCGAGAATAGACGCCGTATGCGACATGGAACTTGAAATCCTGAGGTCTGTCGATCTCGAGTTTCTCCGGAGGCTTGTTCTCTGAACCGTTTTCCGACAAGTCTGCTGGACTCTCTTGAATACTGGTCGGATTGGATTCGTCGTATTTAGGTCCTGCTGACGAAGCTGAAGACATAAGACAACGTACTCGACTAACTGGCACGTCCAACCGTGGACTGCACAGTCAATATGGTTCCCGTCTTCCACGGTAGCGAAAGCTGCATTTCTCCTCTGAAGTTCTTGACGGTGGCGTCTTTAACGACTACTGTATCGTTCTTTGCTATGGTGTCGATTTGTCGGTTCCAGAGAGGCAGCCGGATCTCTCCTGTTCCATCAGAGAGAGTTGCTATGCATACAGCAAGCGGTGACCCGTTCCTTGACTCGACCGCTCTGACCTCTGACTTCTGTGTGACTCTCGCTTTCAGGTTCACATGTTTCAAGCCATACTGAAGATCAGCGATACGTCTTTCAGATTCGGTTTGTTTGTCAGCATTTGACTGTGAGCGTGGATTGTGCAGCAGTTGCTTGAATTCTGGAGGCACATTCCGAAGTCTCTCCATTGAAGCATCAGAAACTGCGGCTTGTGCGACAGATCGGTCGTTCTGCGAGAACATGAAACGAAAAGTGTTGTCTCCGCTTTCCCGCAGTTCGATAGATAAAGGTCCACATGACGACTCCTTGCTGCCCTTTGCCTTTTGCAGGGCATTGTGCAGTTCGGTAGGTTCCAAGCCGTACTTCCTTGCAAGCATAAGCAGGTAGACGAGATCGCGGTCGGAGCCGCGGCCGCCTGCAACTCTTCTCATGGCTACTGGCATGTGAACTCTCACCCTTAAGGTCGAAGCTTCTCTATAGGTGCACTGCTTGGGCCGCGTATCCCCCGGAAGGGGGAATCGTGGCCGCGCCTGGCGTATCGATACGGTGCTCTGTTGAACCTGGGCCGAGTTTCGTCATGAAATCTCTCCGGTCTTCGGTTCCCTAGAGTGAATGCGTTCCGCTCGAGTTTACCGATCTCAAGACGTTCAATCTGATAGTTCGCCATCGTCTCTATTGCTCGAAAGTCGGCGCTCTGGTCTGCAGAAACGATCGTCACTGCGGTTCCAGTCTTGCCAGCTCGGCCGGTTCTGCCGATTCTATGGAAGTATGTGAGTGGGTCTTCGGGAACGTCGTAGTTGATGATGTGCGTGACTCCGTCAATGTCCAAGCCTCTTCCGGCCAGGTCAGTGGCAACTAGTATACGGCTGTGGCCGCTTCGAAAGTCATCCATTGCCCGATCGCGTTGATTCTGAGACAGATCACCGTTGATTGCCGTCGCATTCTCATGTCTTCTCTGGAGCGACTCGCTCAGCCAAAACGTGGTACGCTTAGTCCTGCAGAACACTATGGCGCGTTGTACGCTCTTGTCATGTAGAATCTTCAGGAGCGCATCAAGTTTCGTATCACGATCTGCTTGGCAGAAGAGTTGCTTGATTTCCTTGACGTTGAGATCATCCATCTCGATTAGAACTTCGCGCGGATTTTTCATGTGCCTTCGAGCGAGCTTACGCACTTCATCGGGCATGGTTGCCGAGAAGAACGCTATTTGGCGCCTTCCGGACTGTTGCAGAATATGCTCAACATCGCGTATGAAGCCCATGTCAAGCATTCTGTCCGCCTCGTCAAGCACGACGCACTGAACGTTTTTTAAGTGTAGGGTTCCACGTTCGAGATGGTCGAGGATGCGGCCCGGTGTTCCGACAACGATTTGTGGGCAGTCTTCTAGGGCGTCGATCTGCGCGTGGATTGACTGACCGCCATAGATTGCCAAGGCACGCTTACGTGTGTTCTTGGCGTATGAGTTGATGTCGTCGGCAACTTGCATCGCAAGCTCCCTAGTCGGAACGAGTACTAACGCCTGTATGTTCAAATTCTTCTCATCGACGATTTCTAGAATGGGCAAGCCGAACGCAGCGGTCTTTCCAGTACCCGTGTGCGCTTGACCAATTACATCGCTTCCACTCCAAAGAAGCGGAATGATTGCTTCCTGGATGGGAAACGGTACGTCGAATCCTAGCGCTTTGACAGCGCTCAATATCTCTGGGCTAAGGCCCAGTTCTTCGAAACTACTCATTGTCTGGTTCTCCTTTGCCTCAGCGGCCAACACGTAGGTCCGTGATGATGGCCGAAAACTCGATCCGCCGTTCTGTCAGACTATGAGCAGTTACGGGAACTAGAATTCGGTTCTTCTCTCTCAGACTTCCACGATATTGCAGCTTAGGCTTCTGTTCATTTCGGAAAGAACTCAAAGCCTTGTGGATGTCCACACAGCTGTGAGCGCTTCTCCCGCACGCACCTAGTCCCCCTCAGGTAAAAAGGTGCTGGTATAGAACACACAACATGAACCAAGCCTCCAAGCTTGCCGCCGAGTTCCGCCATCACGACAGTAACTACTGAGGGAACTACCAAGTTCGGAAGGTTCATTCCCCTCGAACTTGTTTCATTCATTGGAGAAGGACGTTGAGGATCCCCAGTCAGTCACTTCGCGAAGTTGCAGTGCGCTTGGACGAGGAACAGGTGGCTGGCTTGATCGATCATACGGAGCTGAAGCCTCACGTCCTCAAGAAGAAGATCCGATCGCTGTGCGATGAGGCTGACATTCACGGCTTCGCAACTGTGTGCCTCAACTCTTGGTGGGTGCGCGAAGCCTCACAGTACCTGAAATCCAAGTCAAGTCGAGTTGGCATCGCAAGCGTTGTCGGTTTTCCGCTTGGACAGATGTCAACCGAATCAAAGGCGTTTGAAACGTCAGACGCAATTGTGAACGGGGCGACCGAGATTGACATGGTGATCAACGTAGGAACTCTTCGAGAGATGACGACCGCCTCAGGAGACGAGAGCCGTAGGATGCGCGAGCTCGTTCGGGACGATGTCGGGGCAGTGGTCAAGAAAGCGGATGGAGCACCCGTGAAAGTCATTCTCGAGACCGGCTACCTCACAGATCGAGAGATCGTGGAAGCGTGTCGAGTCTGCGAGGAGGCGGGCGCCGCTTTCGTTAAGACCTCCACTGGGTTTGGCCCGATGGGAGCCTACCCAGCTCACTTGAAGCTGATGCGTGACACAGTCGACGACAGACTCGGCGTGAAAGCGGCCGGCGGCGTAACCAACTTCCTGGAAGCAATCAGATGCATATACGCCGCGGCAAACTCGCCGAGTCTCCTACGGCCTGACAAGTTCCGGCTCGGCACGAGCAACGGAATCAACATCGTCAACTCGCTAAGCTGGGCCAAGTATGATGACTCTTGGTTCGTTGAAGAGGTTCCATGCAAGATCTGCCCAAGCAACTACGTTTCCAAACAACCACTCGAAGTCCAGACAGTGTACGTAAGAAAGTGCAGGACTTGTCCTGACAATGCATACAGGAAATTCAAGGACTTCTAGGAGGGCGATGTGGTCTTGCACGGATGGATGGGGAAGATCCTCAGAATAGATCTCAACAAGAAGAAGATCTCCTCGCGGCCTCTGACAAACGAACAATCGGAGCTCTTCCTAGGCGGGCGAGGCCTAGGCGTAGAGATACTGTTTCGTGAACTTCCGCGCGGGGTCAACCCGCTCTCGCCGGAAAACAAACTGATCTTTGCAGCTGGTCCGCTAACGGGAACAGGCGCGCCCACCTCCGGTCGATACTCAGTCATAACGAGATCTCCCCTAACAGGAACGATCTTTGACTCGAACTCAGGCGGGCATTTCGGAGTTCAGTTCAAACGTACTGGCTGGGATGCGCTAATAATCGAGGGCAGAGCCGAGAAGCCCAGCTACCTGTGGATTCGTGATAATTCAGTTGACATTCGTAGTGCTGATCGCATCTGGGGATCCAACACTCACGCGACGGAGGATATCGTCAGGTCAGAGACCGAGAAGGAAGCTAAAGTAGCCTGCATCGGGCCTGCGGGCGAACGCCAAGTTCTGATCAGTTCCATAGTCAATGACAAACATAGGGCGGCTGGTCGAGGTGGCGTCGGAGCTGTCATGGGTTCAAAGAACCTCAAGGCAATCGCCGTCTTGGGAAGTCATGAACCCTCGATAGCAAATCGAGAGGAATTCACGGCGGCCGCTCGCATCAGTCTTGAGGCGATTTCCAAGAACCCAGTCACAAAGGATGCGCTGCCGAACTATGGAACAGCCGTTCTCGTGAATGTGATCAACGAGATCGGTGCGTTACCGACGATGAACTTCCAGAGAGGCTACTTCGAAGATGCCGACGCGATTTCCGGAGAGACCATCAGGGAGCGAATACTCGAAAAAAGAGTGGCGTGCGATGCTTGCACGATTGCTTGTGGAAGAGCGACGAAGATTCCGGCAAGAGACAGACATGGCGAGGGACCGGAGTACGAGACGGTATGGTCTTTCGGCGCCGCTTGTGGGGTGCGCGATCTAGAAGCTGTCGCAGAAGCACACTACCTCTGCAACGAGTACGGACTCGATGCGATCTCAACCGGCAGCACGATCGCTTGCGCGATGGAACTCTCGGAAGCAGGCCATCTCCCGGGAGGCCCGAGATTCGGAGATGCCGAGGCCATAGTGGATCTTGTGAGACTGATCGGCGATGGGGCTGGGATTGGCAACGAGCTCGCTGAGGGGTCGCTCAGGCTTGCCGAGAGGCATGGACATCCTGAGTGCTCGATGAGTGTGAAAGGGCTTGAGATGCCAGGTTACGATCCCAGAGGAATTCAAGGAATGGGGTTGGCGTATGCTACGTCGAACCGTGGAGCATGCCATCTTCGAGCATACATGACCTCAGCGGAAGTTCTGGGGAACCCGTGCCTGATTGATCGCTTCAAGACCGACGGAAAAGCCAGTCTTACGATACTGCTGCAGAACGTCTCAGCCGCGATAGACTCTTTGGTTCTGTGTCGTTTCTCGCAGTTCGCAATGAACCCTGACCACTACGCGCGTCTGCTTCGAGCGGTCACGAACGTTTCGTTTATGGCGAGAGACCTCATCAGCATCGGCGAGAGAATCTACAACCTTGAGCGTACCTTCAACGCAAGAGAAGGTTTTGGTCGAGGGGAGGATTCGCTTCCGAGAAGACTTCTGGAGACACCACTGCCTGAAGGACATTCAAAGAACATCACCGTCGCGCTTGATCCTATGCTCGACGAGTATTACAGGCTCAGGGGCTGGACGAGCAATGGTGTACCAACAGCGAGCACTCTCTCAGAGCTGAAACTGTACGATGCATCCAAGCATATCGCAGAGAAGTACGCCGTGTGACGATCATACACAAGCCAGCCGTACACGTAGAAACCCGGGCCAGCTCCTCTAAGAGACCTGACGAGGTCTTTCATATCGTTTCTGGACAAAAGTACATGAGTTACCAGACCAACATCGATAGTTGTAGAAGAGTTTTGAAAACCGGCAAGACTCGCGGCCAAGCATCCAAGAGACACAGCATGATTCGAGGCATGACCAAACACAGGCGAATTGACGATGAACGGAAGAAGTATGACAAGAATCTCGAGAGACTGTTGAAGAAACGCATCGCAGAACTAGAGCGCACTGAGACGCGTTTTCAGAGATACGTTAAGGAGGCAAACGATCTCATCTTCACTCTTGACGCCTCAGGCAAGATCACTTCAGCGAACCGAGCCACCTCCGAAGTCACTGGTTACTCTGCTGATGAGTTGTTGGGCAAGGATCCGTTGGATTTCGTTGTACCAGAGGCACGAGCCTCGGTTAGGGCAGCCCTACGCAAAGTCACGCGTGGAGAACAAGTTCAGCGAGTCGAGGCCGAGATCATTTCAAGGGTTGGGCGCCGGATCTCTCTTGAAGTCCGCGGCCGTCTCATTCACGAAGGCAAACGCCGAATCGGCACCTTCTACGTCGCCCGCGATATCACCGAACGCAAGAGGACGGAGGACGCGCTGCGCGAGAGCGAAGAGCGCTACAGGCTCCTATTCGAGAAGTCCCCTATCGGGATTTTCTTATCTTCACTTGACGGGAAAGTTATTTCAGCCAATGACGCGATGCAGGCCATTACTGGATACTCGCTTGAAGAACTAAAGAGGATCAGCCTCGCCAACACTTATGAGAATCCAGCAGACAGGAAGCAGCTGCTAGATTCTCTCAAACGGAATGGTAGCGTGGTTGATTTCCCGACACGGCTGAAGCGTAAAGACGGCATTCCATACGATGCTCTCTTGAACGTATCACGGATTCGCGTTGCAGGCAAGGATTTCGTTCAGACGACATGCATCGATGTCACAGAACGCAGGCTGGCGGAAGATGCTTTGCGCCACCGGGCTGAAGAGTTGGCTGCACTTCGAGCAACTGTCCTCGACATCACGGGTCCACACGACCTGACGGCACTGTTGCAGACAGTCATCGAGCGGGCAACGCGGCTGCTGCATGCTCCCAGCGGGGGAATGTACCTTTGCGATACTGACAAACAGGAAGCTCGTTGTGTCGTTAGCCATAACACCCCAGGCGACTACACTGGCACGACGCTCAAGTATGGCCAAGGCGCAGCCGGCATCGTGGCTCAAACCGGAAAACCATTGATCATTGATGACTACCGGACATGGCAGGGTCGAGCTCCCGCATTCGAAGATGAGAAGCCTTTCGGGGCCGTTCTCACCGTGCCTATGATCTGGCAAACCCAAGTGACAGGAGTAATCCACGTCCTAGACAACACGGCATCACGGAAGTTCACGCAGGCAGATCAGGGACTACTTACTCTCCTCGCCGACCACGCAGCCATCGCGGTCGAGAATGCGCGGCTCTTGGAGCAAGCCCAACACCAAGCCGAAGAGCTCAAGCACTACTCGGCAAACCTGGAGCGGCTGGTTCTGGAGAGGACGAAGAAGCTAGCTGATAGCGAGAAAAGGTTCAAAGAGCTCGCTGACTTATTGCCGCAGATCGTATTCGAAATCGACGCTCAGGGCAGTTTCTCATACGTCAACCCGGTTGGATTCGCTTCTACTGGTTACACTGAGGATGATCTTCGCAAAGGATTGAATGCGTTTCAGTTGTTTGCTCCTGAAGACCGCGACAGAGCTATAGTCACTGCGCAGAGGATACTGAGCGGAGAGAGACTGGGTGCTGCCGAGTACACGGTGGTAAGGAAAGACGGTACGACATTTCCTGTGATCATACATTCCGTTCCTACTTTCTCGCAAGGCAGGCCTGTTGGCCTGAGAGGCATTGTCGTGGATATGACTGAGCAGAAGCGGATGCAGGAACGCCTCCTCAAGGCGGAGCGGCTTGCTGCTATCGGCGAACTGGCTGCGATGGTTGCGCATGATCTGCGTAATCCGTTGGCAGGTATCGGGGGCGCCGCATACTATCTGAGAACCAAGCTCGGTCCGGCGACTGGCAGCAGAGAGAAGGAGATGCTCGAAGTCATCGAGCAGAGTATTGAACGCTCAGACAAGATCATAAGCGATCTTCTAGAATACTCAGGAGAGTTACGCTTGGAACTCTCAGTGACTGACGCAAAGTCGATTACAAGAGACACCCTGACTCAGCTCAAGGTACCAACAGGGATAAGAATAGTGGATTCAACCGAGAATGAACCGAAAATCAGAGTCGACACGGAAAAGATGCGACGAGTATTCCTCAACCTAATACAGAACGCCTTTGACGCCATGCCCGAGGGAGGCACGCTTGCGATCGCAAACGCCAAGAGGAACGGCAACATACAGATTACCTTTGCCGACACGGGTGTTGGCATGACCAGAGAGCTCCTGGAACGCCTTTGGGGTCCACTGTTCACGACCAAGTCCAAAGGAATGGGATTTGGTTTGCCAATCGCTAAACGCCTCGTGGAAGCACATGGAGGGTCAATCAGCGTCGAAAGCCAGGCTGCAAAAGGATCAACCTTCACCGTGACAATCCCAATCGCATCGAAACAAGAGGAGGGAAGTAGCGAATGAGCGTGCTAGAGCATGCGAGGATCTTGATCGTCGATGACGACGAAACCATACGCAAATCCCTCGCGACGGTGCTCAAGGAGAAGGGATGCTTGATCGACACCGCTGAAAGTGGACGAGAAGCCATCAGCAAGTCCGAGAAAGATGCTTACAATTTGGCGTTCATTGACATTCGCCTTCCGGACATGGATGGCGTACAATTGCTGACCGCCATGAAGGAGACCACCCCGAAGATGGTCAAGATAATCATCACCGGCTATCCATCCCTTCAAAACGCCATTGAAGCAGTAAACAGAGGCGCGGATGGCTACATAGTCAAACCAATCAAGATGGATGAGCTTCTAACAATGATCACGGAACACCTGAAGAAGCAACAGGAAGCAAGAAAGTACACCGAAGAAAAAGTCGCCGACTTCATTGAGACACGCGCCAAAGAACTGGACGATCGCAAGTAGTATCTTGTTCAATGTCTAGGGCAAGACTGATCTATCTCGTGAGCGAGCAATCTGACGATGATTCGCTATGGTTCTGGACGTAGTATGTAACATGCAGGTGGACGAAAAGACGGCCAAGTGGAAGTCTGAATACAAAGCCAAGACCTACTACTTCTGCTCACTGATCTGTAAACAGAAGTTTGACAGGGGCCCCGAGAAGTTCATCAAACCCGCGTAAGTTGCGGGGCAGGTGTATTCTCGATGGAGGGCATCTACCAGAGAGGCAGCCTGGCAGACAGTGAAGAATTCAAGCAGAGGATCCGACGTGCCGTCGGTCTGATAGAGAAAGCCGGACTCGACGCGCTTCTCCTGACGAAGCCTCAGAACATGAGCTACCTCGTGGGGGACGGCAGACTGTGCGCCTTTGCAATAGTGCCTGCATGTGAACACGCCTTCATGTGAACACGCGTGCACATTACACTCACTTAAAGCTTCCCTCGAGCGCCGAGACCTCTCGGCCAGCGTAGAGCTCTTATGCGGGCGTGTCACATGCGGTGAAGTGAATGGTGGTTCACGTGAACGTGCATCCCTGCGGGACCTTCTTCGACATGCTATCCATTAGGAGCAGAATCGAGATCATCAGGTCTCTCCACCGAGGAGAGAAGTCAGTTGGGGAGATCTGCAAAAGTGTAGGAACAGACAGAACCAATGTATCCCACCAACTAAG
>Ga0315296_10001764_pt1 | contig 18823 bp, 17 predicted proteins | sample YL17G14_18_MG_FD_203921 | JGI IMG/M metagenome (GOLD analysis project Ga0315296, IMG submission 203921) | Sediment microbial communities from Yellowstone Lake, YNP, Wyoming, USA - YL17G14_18 | ecosystem: Environmental > Aquatic > Freshwater > Lake > Sediment | place: USA: Wyoming | collected... | reverse complement strand
CATCCGTTGAGGAGCGGATACCTGTGACGGTCGTGATCCTGAACAACCGCATGCTCGGTATGGTCGCGCAGTGGCATCGCATGTTCTATGGGAGAAGATACTTTGGCGTCGAACTTGGGAAGTCTCCGTGTTTTCCAAAACTGGCTGAGGCCTACGGCGCCGTTGGAGTAGAGATAAGAGACTACAAAGAGCTAGGCAACGCAGTGAAAGATGCTCTTATCAGCGAAGTGACGACTGTGATCGACGTCCCAGTTTCTCCTGAGGAGAACGCCACGCCAATGCTTGCCCCCGGAGCTGGGCTGGAGGAGGTGGCTATCGCGTGATCTCCCCTCAGCAGGAAGTGATCATCAACGTGCTCGTGGATCACAAGCCCGGAGTCCTCTACAAGGTCTCCAACCTATTCAGAAGAAGAGCATTCAACATTAGCAAGGTCGCAATAGGAACATCCGAGAAGGATCAAGTCGCTCGAATGACGCTGACAATGCGCGGCAGCGAAGCCGACGCTTTGCAGTTAGTGAAACATCTCGAGAATCTTGTTGATGTCATCAAGGCCGAGATAGTTGATGCCGACAAAGCTGTGGTCAGAGAGCTCGCGCTTGTGAAGCTAGCACCCAAGCCGGAAGATAGGCTTCAGATTCTGAGTTTTGTCGATGTCTACCGAGCTAGGATCGTGCACCTTTCGGACGATAGCATAATCGTTGAAGCCTCGGGGGACTCGGACAAGATCAACGCATTCATTGAACTGAGTAGGAGCCTCGGACTGAAGGAGGTAGCAAGGACGGGAATTACCGCATTGTCTCGTGAAATAAGGTCAGCCGAATCACAAGGGAATGATGTAGGATGGTAAACGTATACCTAGACAAGGATGTCGATCTATCCGAGCTAGGGGATCAAGTAGTCTCGGTAATTGGATATGGGACCCAGGGCCGGGCGCAAGCGCTCAACATGCGGGACTCGGGTGTGAGCGTCATCGTTGGACTGAGGCCAGAAGGCAGTTCATGGAAGAAGGCAATCGCGGACGGATTTGAGCCGCAGCCGATCCCGAAAGCTGCCAGTGACGGAACGATAGTGCACATTCTCATCCCTGATGTGGAACAACCCGAAGTGTACAGGAAAGAGATCCTCCCGAATCTTGCAAGCGGCAAGACCCTAGGGTTCTCTCACGGGTTCAACATTCACTTCAGACAGATCGTCCCTCCCAGTAACGTCGACGTAGTCATGATCGCACCAAAGAGTCCGGGAGCTAGACTGAGGGAACTCTACGAGCAGGGCTTTGGCGTCCCATCTCTAGTCGCCGTCTACCAAGACTTTTCAAAGCGCGCAAAGCGACGCGCTTTGGCAATGTGCAAGGCTATTGGCTCAACGCGAGCGGGCGTGATCGAGACCACATTCAAGGATGAAACGGAATCCGATCTATTTGGCGAGCAGGCAGTTCTCGTGGGCGGCCTAATGGAGCTAATCAAGAATGGCTTCGAGGTCTTAGTCGAGTCAGGTTACGCGCCGGAGCTCGCTTACTTCGAAGCGTGCAACGAGATGAAACTGATCATGGACCTTGTCTACAAAAGTGGTTTCTCCGGCATGTTGCGCGGCGTCTCGGACATCGCGAAGTATGGAGGCCTTGTCGAAGGACCAAGAATCATCGATGGTCACGTACGTCAGAACATGAAATCCCTCCTTCAGGACGTGCGTAGCGGCAAATTCGCCGAGAAGTGGAGCTCCAACCCTGATCGGAGCAAGAAGGAACTTCAAGATCTCATGAAAAAAATGGACGACCATCAGATCGAGAAAGTTGGCAGAGACATCAGAAAGATGTCCGGACTGGAATAGTGAAGAGCAACTGTTGAACGTCACGGAGAGGATTCCTCCCAAGCCCCCGGAGGCCATTAGATGTTTGAAATTCATTCCGGTCAATTCTCCCCGGATTTCGCATCGCCGCGGAATCGTTGGGCACTTGAAAAGGAAGCGAGGCCACGGGTGACGACTTACACGATTTCACTCATGCCAGGCGACGGAATAGGACCCGAGCAGACCCAAGCAACCATCAAAGTCCTCGAGAAAGTCCAAGAGCTCTTCCGCTTGCGTCTACAATTTGTGGAAGCGCAAGCTGGCGATGCCTGCAAGCGGAAGCGAGGGACGGCGTTGCCTGAAGATACAGTCCGACTACTCGAGGCGACGGAAGCCTGTCTGAAGGGACCTGTGGGCGAGACGGCCTATGACGTGATCGTGGCGCTGCGGCAGACGTTCGATCTATACGCAAATTTGAGACCCTCACGTGCGTATCCGGGCTTAAAGTGTCTAGATCCTGAAACAGACCTGATCGTAGTGAGGGAGAATACGGAAGATCTGTACAAGGGGATCGAGTTCGAGGCCGCAGGTTCGGCATTTGCGCTAAGGGTGACGACACCTGCTGCCTGCAAGAGAATCGCCGCTAGGGCATTTCGCATTGCTGAGCTACGGAATAGGAAGAGGCTAGTCACTGCCGTGCACAAGGCGAACGTCTTGAGGAAGACCTGTGGTCTGTTCGCAGCAACGTGCCGTGAAGAGGCGAAGCTCCACCCCGATATCTCGTTCGAGGAGATGTACGTTGACGCCGCAGCGATGAATCTTATCCGGCAACCCACTCATTTCGACGTGCTTGTAACAACAAACATGTTCGGAGACATACTGAGCGACGAGGCCGCCCAAGTCGTAGGCGGGCTCGGACTTGCTCCCTCAGGGAACATAGGAGATAAGTTTGCAATATTCGAGCCGGTACATGGCTCGGCTCCGGACATTGCAGGCAAGCAAGTCGCGAACCCGAATTCCATGTTATTGTCGGCGAGCATGATGCTTGATTGGCTAGGCGAGCGGTTCAACGACCGGAACTGTGCCGCAGCGGCACGCGCGCTTGAAACTGCTGTGATTGGAGTTCTTAGTGATCGTGTTACGACTCCTGATTTGGGAGGAAACTACACCACTAATCAAGTCGCCGAGGCAGTCGCTGCCAGAATTGGGGTGGAAGTGGTCAGATGACTCAGGAACATCACACGCAGATCCGAATATTCGATACAACACTGCGCGATGGGGAACAGACCCCCGGTGTTTCACTGACTCCTGAAGAGAAGCTCCAGATCGCGAGACAGCTTTCGCGTCTCGGTGTTGATGCGATAGAAGCCGGCTTCCCGATATCATCAGAGGGTGAGGCGACGGGAGTCAAGCTGATTGCAAAAGAGGGTCTTCCCGTGGAAGTGTACGCATTGGCACGTGCGAACCAACGTGACATCGACGCGGCATTGCGGTGTGATGTAGGCTATCTACACATCTTTCTTGCAACTTCGGATCTTCATCTCCAGCACAAGCTCAAGCTCTCTCGCGAAGAGGCCTTGGAAAAAGCCGTGCAAGCCGTGTCCTACGCGAAGGAGCATGGAGCTGTTGTAGAGTTCTCCGCGGAGGATGCCACCCGATCGGATCCCGAGTACTTGGGAAGAGTCTTCAGATCTGTTTGCGAGGCTCGAGCTGATCGCGTAAACATACCCGATACAGTAGGGGTCGCCTCGCCCATCGTGATGGAACGTGTCGTCAACTCTGTGAAGCAGCTCGTGATCCGGCCGATCAGCGTTCATTGCCACGATGATTTCGGGCTGGCAGTCGCAAATAGCTTAGCAGGGATCAAAGCCGGAGCGGTTCAGGCGCACGTTACCGTTAACGGCATTGGGGAGAGAGCTGGAAACGCGTCTCTCGAAGAACTTGTGATGGCGCTCCACGAGCTTGCTGAAATGAAGACGCGGATCGACACGGTCCTTCTCTATGAGACTTCGAGACTTGTCTCAAAGATCACAGGCGTCATCCTCCAACCGAACAAGGCTATCGTTGGAGACAACGCGTTCGGCCACGAGTCTGGAATTCACACTCACGGAATAAGTGTGGAGGCTTCCACGTATGAGCCGTTCGACCCGGCCCTAGTTGGAAGGAAGAGGTGGTTCCAAGCAGGAAAGCATGCCGGAGCGCATGGGATAGCTGCTCAGCTCGCCGAGATGGGTCTATCTCCAAGCAACGAAGAGCTCGCTCGGATCGTTTCAAAAGTCAAAGACTTGGCTGACAAGGGGAAGACCGTTACAGACACGGATCTTGTTGCGATCGCTGAGACGGTCATCAGCTCCTTCTCTCCGAGCAGCAATCCGGTCTCGCTCGTTGACTTTGCGGTCATGACTGGAATCGCCGTTGTTCCGACGGCATCCGTACGAATCAAGATCAACGGGACCGAGTACGTCTCCTCCGAGACTGGAGTTGGTCCGGTCGACAGCGCCATGAAGGCGATCCAGAAACTGACCGACCCGCTCGTCCACGTGAGACTGAAAGAATACAGACTCGAGGCGATAACAGGCGGATCCGACGCCCTAGCCGAGGTTCTCGTAAGAGTTGAGGACGATGATGGAGTTGCCGTCTCAGCACGAACAACAGGGGAGGATGTCGTTCGCGCCAGTGCCGAAGCGATGATTCTGGGGATAAACAAGCTCCTCCTGAAGAGCTGCTTAGCTGGGAAAAGTCCACAGGGGCAGGAGAGACGGATCCCTTGAGATCAGACGCAATCAAGAAGGGACCAGAGAGAGCTCCACACCGAAGTCTCCTTAGAGCTGCCGGGCTTCGCACAGAAGATTTCTCAAAACCCTTTATCGCGATCGCGAACTCGTATGCGGATATCGTACCGGGGCACATTCATCTCCACGAGTTCAGCCAAATCGTGAAGTCAGCTGTTCGAGAGGCCGGGGGAGTCCCGTTCGAGTTCAACACAATCGCCGTGGACGACGGAATCGCCATGGGTCATATTGGGATGCGCTACTCGCTCCCCAGTCGCGACCTAATCGCCGATTCAATTGAAACGATGCTCCAAGCGCATCAATTCGACGGAGTCGTGTGTATGCCCAATTGCGACAAAATCACGCCCGGAATGGTGATGGGCGCGGTCCGTGTCAATATTCCCGCCATCTTCGTCAGCGGAGGCCCCATGAGAACAGGCCGAACCAGCCAAGGCGCTCCCATTGACTTAACGTCAGTGTTCGAAGGCGTCGGCCGTCATCGAGCTGGGTTAATCACGGAGCAGCAACTTATCGAGCTTGAGGAACGAGCGTGTCCATCGTGCGGGAGTTGCGCGGGGCTCTTCACTGCAAACTCAATGAATTCCATCTGCGAGGTCTTGGGAGTGGCGCTTCCTGGAAACGGAACAATCCTCGCGGACTCTCCTGACAGAATCGAACTTCTCGGGCAAGCCGGCCGCCAAATCGTTGGATTGGTAGCAGCTGATCTAAAGCCCAAAGATATTGTGACTGAAGAAGCCATCGATGACGCGTTGACTCTGGACATGGCTATGGGTGGCTCAACCAATACCATACTCCACACGCTTGCAATAGCAAAGGAAGCAAATGTGGACTATCCGTTGCATCGCATAAACGAAATCGCAGAACGGACACCTCAAATCTGCAAGTTGAGCCCTGCCTCTGATCTAAGAATGGAAGATCTACACCGCGCAGGCGGAGTCAGTGCCCTACTTAGAGAGCTCAGCAAGAAAGACGGGCTGCTCCACCTAGATCGCATTACCGTCACGATGAAGACTCTTGCAGAGAATATTTCCGAGGCCAAAATCAAGGATCCTAACGTGATTAGGTCGATCTCAAGGCCGCACAGCTACCGTGGGGGGATCGCGGTTCTGTATGGTTCCCTCGCCCCAAGAGGAGCGGTCTGCAGAGTAGGAGCCGTTGATCCAGCGATTACGACACACAAAGGGCCTGCTCGAATCTTCGACTCCGAGGAAGACGCAGCTAAAGCAATCTTTGACGGCTCCATCACCGAGGGCGACGTAGTCGTTATCCGGTACGAGGGACCCAAGGGCGGACCTGGGATGCCGGAAATGCTCGGGCCAACCGCAACCTTGGTCGGCATGGGCCTCGGCGCAAAGGTCGCGTTGATTACGGACGGAAGATTCTCTGGAGCAACCCGCGGCATATGCATTGGCCACGTCTGCCCTGAGGCAGCTGCCGGCGGACCAATCGCATGCCTCCGGGATGGAGACTCCATTGAGATCGACTTGGAGCGTCTTCGTCTAGATGTCGACCTCGACGTTTACGAGATTGAGGCTCGTCTGAAACAGCTACCTTGCGCTCCAATCCGTCGCACCTCGGGGTATTTGGCGAGATATGCAGCGTTTGTTGGCTCAGCTGATGAGGGCGCGATTCTCATGCGACCTTCCTCGGCTAATCAAGGTGATAGATGATGTCGATCGGAAAGCAGAAGTTTGTCTGGATGAACGGGGAGCTTGTGGAATGGGATAGGGCCAACGTGCCTATCTTAACTCATGCTCTCCACTACGGAACAGCGGTCTTTGAGGGCATAAGAGCCTACAAGACCGATAGTGGACTATCGATCTTCCGCCTAAAGGATCATATGCGCCGCCTCAAAGGATCCGCGCACGTATACCTGATGGATCTTCCATACTCGGAAAGCGAGCTGTGCGAAGCAACCACCACCCTGCTCGCCAAGAATGAGATGCATGACTCCGCGTACATCCGGCCAATCGCATTCAAAGCGGAGGGCGGCATAAACCTAGACTACCGAGAAGTCCCAACGTGGGTCGCGATAGTCGCCTTCTCATTCAACAAGTACCACGAGAAGGAAGGGCTAGATGTTTGCGTCTCCTCATGGAGAAGGACTGGTGAGCCTTCGGTGCCATCTCTGGCCAAAGCGTCAGGGCACTACATCAATGCGGTCCTCGCTAGGGTTGAGGCTGCACAAAACGGATTCGATGAAGCGATATTCCTCGACCACAGAGGATTTGTTTCTGAAGGCACCGGCGAGAACATTTTCATCGTAAGAAACGGGACTCTACACACTCCCCCTCTGTCGGCAGCAATTCTGGAGGGAATCACGAGGGACACGGTCCGCACGATCGCGCAGGATCAGGATCTCAAGGTTCAGGAAAGAGACATTGCACGTGCCGAGCTCTACACGTGCGATGAAGCGTTCTTCACAGGAACCGCAGTGGAGATCTCGCCGATAGTAAGCGTCGATAGACGCAAGATAGACGACGGCAATCCTGGGCCAGTAACCAGAAAAGTGCAGAAACTCTTTTCCAATGTGGTTTCGGGTAACAACAGACAGTATGATCACTGGTTGACGCCAGTGTATCCCAAAGCCTAGGCCAGGCGCACTCCTGCTGGCGCCGAGATTCGATTCACCGATCAGCTGGTGGTTATAGGATAACGGCTCGATGTAATGGAAGATCTTGGAGGCTGGCCCTGAACATGTCTTCCACTTGCCCTCTCAGATTGAGCAGTCTGGGGAGCTTCCCCACAGATCCGACGTATCTCCCCCTAACAACGAGTGCTCCTCTTAGATTCGGTATCTGCTCAGCAACTTCCAATCCAGCCTGAACGGATGCTTCCAAGTCGTTTCCGTTCACTACGTTGCAGATAGCCGTGGCCGACGCATCAGCCAACGCAGCAGTGTCTGCCACGGCAACAGCGGCATCGGCTCTACCAAAGTTCAGAGCATGGCTGACAGTGGCCGAGCTGGTAGCGATGCCGACCGGGGAATCGCCGGATTCTATACGAAACCCGACACGACCCGAAACCGGGGAACTGCCTGCGTAAAGCCCAACATTCAGGGGAATCCTGGAGTTTGCAGCTATTTCTCCTCCATTCTCGACAAGACAGACGGATCCTCCTGACGACAACATCTCCCGCAGGGCGAGATCGGCTATTGCTCCAGGAACAGCGGCGAAAGGTCCGACTTTCGCGACAACGGCTGCGTCGGACGCTAGTCTCACAACCTCAGGAGCATTCTCTTCAATCTGAATCGGATCGAGAGAACGCATGAACAAGGGCCTGCACGCAATGTAGCTTTCGAGCAGGGCTCTGTTGAAGAGGACAGATCTTGCAGCAGCATGGATCGCTCCCAACAAGTTGCTAATGAAGAGAAGATTCGACTGTTTAACAACTCTTCTAGCCCTGTACAGACCCCTCTCGAATGATACAGGAGCCTCGAAGAGAGACAAAGCTGCTTTCTCCGTTGTCAGCATCTCACTATGTTGATGTTATTGCTCGGACAGGGCAAGCGTCGATGCACAGGAGGCACCGGATGCACTTTGCCTCGTCGAGTTCAACACTCCAATCCGAGTGTTGTTTGATGGCCTGAACAGGACAGGGAGAGACGCATGCGCCGCATGAGATACACTTGTCAATATCGATCTTCACGGTCGCGGGAATCTTATTGACGGCGACCCCAGCCTCTTCGAAGAGTGAGATTGTCTCATCTAGTTGTTTCCCTGCTATCGGAACGTCAACTACCATCTCGCCAGTTGTGGCCGTCACTCTAGCCTCGAGTATGTTCATCAGAATCCCGGTCTTGAGCACAATCTGCGAGAGGACAGGTTCACTCACTCTGTCGTGCCCGTAGACTAGTCTCAGCTTCAGGGCGAAAGACCTCCCGGATCATTCACGTCTGGTGTCGGTCGCCTTGGTCGTCCTCGAGGCTGGCGCCGTCGCGCTTGTGAGCACGCCTTGGCCTCCGCGTACTTCCAGCGGTTTCGACTCTCTTTGTCTAGGAAGCAGTTCGACAGGTCTAGAAAGCGAGAATCTTCTCTCCAGAATCCAGTGTTTTAGTGTCTCGGCGATCTCTCTTGCGAACTTGAAGCTTGATAGTGGAGAGGTTGGAGTCTTTCGATCGTTTATGTAGATCTCTCCGGACTTGAGGTCAAGATAGGATACTTTCTTGACTGTTGGTCTATTGCGTGAAGGGATTCCATAGTCGAGTAGGTTTGTTTGTATCTGTTCATCCGCCAGGGCAGCAGATTCCGCAATCCTCAGGTTCAGTATCGGTATGGGAATACCAACGCCAACGTACAGAGTCGTTCCGTATCTGTGAAAGGTCGCCCCTCTCAAGTACCGTGGGGTCATCTTCTTCAGGTCGCCCCTGACCATTATTGTGCCGAATTGAGTCTGGGGACTGTGTTGGGTGCCCTCACCTATGACGTAGCCTATGCCCCCGCCGAGGAAGATTCTGGTTCCGATTCCTATGGTCTCGAACCCCTTATCCTTGTAGAGTGGGCTCAGCTGGCCTGCGCCGCTGTAAGTGACATTGCCAAAACCAGGCAGAAGGGTTCCCATGTACGTGTACAGGATCTTGTCGGTGCTGTTTGTTGCGGCGTTGTAGTGCTGGTATGCGTTCCGCGGGTTGATCAGGATCGCCTGATTGAGATCTTCTAGGACAACCGTGGTCTCAATCGATCTCCTTGGATAGCAGTCGGTTCCGTAGGATTCTGCGCGTAGAGTAATCTCTTTACCGCTAACTAGATCCTCGATCACATGGCCTCCCCCGTATTCGAATCCAAGCGATTCACTCATCGCTGTCGCACCGATGTAGGCGTCCACGGCTGCCAGCCCCTTGTAGGCAGGGACATCGTTGAGCCAACATCGTGACATCCTGATCGGAGGCTCCGAATGTCCGAAATTCAGAAACGCACCAGAGCTACACATGGCGCCGAAGGTTCCGGTGGTAACGACATCAACCTCCTTGGCAGCCGCCTCGAGTCCTCGCTGCGCCGCGTGCGCAACAAATTCGTCGGCCGTGAGGACTACCGCCTCGCCTCGTTTGATCTTTGCATTAATCTCCTCGTAAGTTCTCAGCGACTCTGCTCCAGTTTCTTCGCTCATGATTCCTACCGGATTGTGAGGCTCTCGGAGGCCCTGTTCCGGCTATTAATGGATTGCTGATAGAACTATTCCGATAGGAATATGGTGTCGAAGGCGCTGACGGTAGGCAGTCACATATCCCCAACGAATCAATCGGTTGTCGAGCGGTTAGGTTAACTGTACTATCAGACATCTACTCGGCCCTTAAACGCAAGCGTGGACTCGACCTTTGGAGTCGGATAGAAATTGGAGAATCAGAGACTAGCCGAATTTAGGCGCGAACTTCGCTCTGTCGATTCTAAGCTTATTGCCATTCTGGCTCGGAGAAATCGATTGGTTGGCAAGGTCGGACGGCTGAAGCGGAAACTGAAGATCGGAGTAATTGACGTGCTCAGCGAGAGATCAGCTATGGAGAACTTTGTTGTCACCGCCGCTAGGGCTGGATTGGAAGAGAGTTACGCAAGGCGAGTTGCCGAGCTTGTTATAGAAGTTTCAGTCGATGCTCAATTGCGGTCTAGGCCGGGCGCAGTTTCAGGCGATGCCCTGCTGAAGCAACTCGCTGGGATGATGTGGAGGGCAGAGAAAAATGGTCGCAAACTGATCAGGTTTGACATCGGGGAGCCTCGCTTCAAGACTCCAAGTGCTGCAGTCAGCGAAGCCAAAAGATGGCTCAGTCGGTCACCAACGATGCTGTATGGTTCGAGCGCCGGTTTGATAGAATTGGTTGATGCGATAGCGACGAGGCTCAACAATCAGTACGGGACGAGATTTCGTCGCTCCAATATCCTGATTGTCCCTGGGGGTCGTTTCGGGATTTTTGCTGCGATACGAACGAACGTGTCAAGCCTTGAACGAGTGCTGGTCTGCCAGCCTGCATGGCCCGCTTATGAGTCGTTCATGAGTTTGGTGGGTGGGAGGGTTCTGTCGGTTTCAACGAGTTTGGAGAACAAATGGGATATCGATTTCGTAGCCCTTGAGGGGGCGCTCAAGCTCAGGCCTAAGATGCTTATCCTCAACAATCCGAGCAACCCCACGGGCAAGATGCTCTCAGCAGAGAAGTTTCAGGAGGTAATGAGGCTCGCAAGCAAGTATCGCACCACTGTTCTTTCCGATGAGGTCTACGCAAGCTACTGCGGTACGCGGGCACCGAGTGTTCTCGAGTACCCTGACAGCGAGGCTATCTACATCAACAGTTTCTCCAAGGAGTTCAGTATGACGGGGTGGAGAGTTGCCTATGCAGTGGCAGACGAGCAGAGGATTACAAAGATGCGTAGGATCGTTGAAACTACCCTGACAAACGTCCCTGAGCTTGTGCAACGAGCAGCACTAGCGGCCCTCAAGGATCCAGGTGGCGAAGCAGCAGCTAACAGGAGCAGGATCGCCAAATGTCTTGGGATCGCCTGCGAGGAGCTGAAAAAGGGAGACTTCGAGTTCTACGTACCTGACGGCGGATTCTACGTTTTCCCAAGAATGAAACGAAGAGGGATTGACTCTGAGAAGTTCGCTAAGCATCTGTTCGTGAAGCATGCAGTAGGAATTCTGCCGGGAACCATTTTCGGCGGATACAAGAACTTTCTGAGACTAGCGATCACTGAGCCGGAAGACGCGGTTAGAACAGGAATTAGACGGATCGTGAAGGCGATGAATGAATGGTGACCCGAGTCGCTGTCATTGGAGCGGGAGGAATGGGTGCATGGTTCGCCCGTTTCTTCAAGTCACGTGGAGACCACGTCACTATTTCTGATCGTGACTCCAGCAAGGCCAGACGTCTGGCTTCAAAGCTTCATGCGAAATATGCCTCAAGCAACGTCGAGGCGGCGCGGAGAAGCGAGATTATCATTCTCGCCACTCCAGCCAACGTGATTTCGAAGGTCATCAATGAGATCCTTCCGACCATAGGCAGGAACGCTCTCGTGTGTGATGTCTGCGCGACAAAATCGGCTGTCATGCCCGGTCTGCGAGCCGTTCAGAGGCGAGGGATTAAGGTTGCCAGTATCCATCCCATGTTTGGCCCTTTAGCACGTGGCATTCGCGGGAGAAAGATCATAGCGATCAGGACCGGGAAGGACACGCGCGGCTCCAAGATGATGAAGCATCTGCTCGAAGGCGCCCACATCTTCTTGACCCGCCAGGACATCCATGACACGCGCACTGCGGTAACGCTTGGTCTACCTCACTTTCTCAACATGGCATTTGCCATGACCGTTACCAAAAGAGGGGACCTTGCCGAAATCCGGAGATTTGCCGGCAGGACATTCAACCTGCAATTGTTGCTTGCAGAAGCAATTGCGGACGAACCGGAGACCACCGCAGACATCCAGACAATGAACAGGGAATTCAGTGTGGTTCTGCGAGACTTGCAGCGAAACATTCAGGCGCTCGCAAAGATAGTGAACAAGCAAGATAGGGCGAAACTCGTCGCCAGATACAAGCAAGTTAGAAAAGCCCTGTCCGTTGATCCTGAATTCAGAACCGCACGGACAGCGTTTGAGAAGGTTGCAGAGACCCAATCCGCAGTGTCAAGAAGGTAGAGTCAAGAGGTTCGTGTGGTCGGGAGGTAGTTGAGCTTGCCTAAATCTAGGATACGCGTTGCTTTCCAAGGCGAAAGAGGGAGCTATAGTCACGAGGCCTGCGAGCGCTATTTTGGAAGTCAGGTTGCAGTTTGGCCGTTCAGAACTCTCAGGGAGGTTTTCCACGCCGTCGAGACCAGGCAGTGTGTGTTCGGTGTTGTACCGGTCGAGAACTCGTACGAGGGAAGCATCAACGAGACACATGATCTGCTGGCCAATACTACGGCGAAGGTTTGCGGCGAAGTACAAGTCCGGGTGAGGCACTGCCTCATCGCTAAGCTTGGAATCAAGACTCGCCAGATAACCACGGTCTACTCCCATCCGCAGGCCTTAGCACAGTGCGCGAGATACTTGCGCGCTCACAAGATGGATGCCGTGCCGACCTACGACACAGCGGGTAGCGTGAAACTGATCAAGGCTATGCGATCGAGGAAGATAGCCGCAATCGCGAGCAAACGCGCCGCAGAACTCCATGCCATGCAAGTCATTGCAGAGGGAATCGAGGACAGTGATGTCAACTATACGAGATTCCTCGTTCTCGGGAAGAAGATTGCTCCTCGATCGGGAGACGACAAGACGTCAGTTATTTTCGGAGTGGAACACAAACCCGGATCTCTGTATCGAGCCCTCAGAGTGCTTTCGAGAAAGCGGGTCAATCTAACAAAGATCGAATCAAGGCCTGTGAAGAATACGCCGTGGCAATACAACTTCTTCGTAGACTTCCACGGGCACATACGAGACAAGTTGTGCCAAGAAGCGCTTAGAGGCTTGCGCCAGCAATCGACCTTCGTGAAAGTCTTAGGCTCATACGCAAGCGCGACATCTAGTTAGCGCTTCTTCAGGACAGGTCCGACCAACCTTGCTCGCAATGAATGATCGGCCAGAACAATCGCTGTCATGGCCTCTACGATGGGAATCGCCCTAGGGACGACACAAACGTCGAATCTACCTTTGATCAATAGTGGTTGCTCCTTCATCGTCTGAAGGTTGACAGTGGTCTGTGGCATAGCTATCGATGATGGCGGCCTGAAGGCAATCCTGCATACGATGGGTTGACCGTTGCTGAGGCCGCCGATGACTCCTCCGGCATTATTGGTTAAGCTTTGGACTTCTTGGTCATGTACCGTTAGAGGATCGTTGTACTCCGAACCCCGCATCCTCGCGGACTGGAACCCGACGCCCACTTCAACTCCCTTGACGGAGGGGATCGAGAAGAAAGCCTTGCTGAGATCGCCATCGAGGTTGTCGAACACCGGCTCTCCCAAACCAATCGGGACTCCGGTCGCAACAGCCTCAACAACGCCTCCGAGAGTATCCCCATGTTTCTTGCCGTCTGCAATCGCTTCAGCCATCTTATCCGCTGCCTCAGAATCGGCACAGCCCAATGTGTTGTCACGAGATGCCTTCGCCCCTTCGTCGGGCGGGACTCTTCTTGCACGTATGCCCGCGATTTCCACAGTGTGGGCGTACACTTCCATGCCGATTGTGCGGATCAGTTTCTTCGCGACGCCGCCAGCTGCCACGAAACCAACGGTGATTCTTGCGGAGAACCGGCCGCCGCCTCTATAATCCTCATTTCCACCGTACTTGAGTCTGGCAACCAAATCCGCCTGTCCGGGCCTCGGAGTATGCCTCCTCTCCTCATAGTCCACGGATCGTGTATCCAAATTGGAGACCGAAAGATGGATCGGAGCACCCGTTGTGTGGTCGTTGAATACTCCTGACGAGATCTCAACCTGATCGGTTTCTTTGCGCTCGGTCGAGAACAACTCGCCACTAGGTCGCCTTCTCTGTAATTCGCGTTGAATGTCACCCGCAACAAGTTCGAGTCCGGCTGGGCATCCATCTATGACGACTCCAACCTTTGGACCATGGCTCTCCCCAAAGCTTGTGACGACGAATCTCTCGCCTAGAGAATTGCCCGTCAATTTGCTTTCACCCTTGCTCCTAGCGACTGGAGATCAGACCAGAACGATGGATAGGATTTTCCTACACATTCAGCATCGACTATCGTCACTTCCTCGGTCAATAGGCCAAGTACGCCGAACGCCATCGCTATCCTGTGATCGTTGTGTGGATTGATGACCGCTTTGCCCGTCTTCCCTCCGTGAATTGTGAAGGTATCTTCCGATTCCATGGTTTGAATATTCATTTCTTTGAGTCCCTCGGTCATTGCTTCAATACGGTTGGATTCCTTGATTCGGAGTCTCCGAATGCCCGTGATCGTGCTGGTGCCGCGCGCCGTTGCACACAAAGCACACATGACCGGGAAGAGGTCTGGGCAGTCTGATACATCAACTTCCACTGGCTCAAGTCTCGATCTCTCTGCAATTACAGAATCAGCATCTCCCTTCACTCGGGCCTTCATTCGTTCTAGGATATCTACGATATATCGGTCAGGCTGCCGGCTTTTCCCGTTGAGGCCGAGGATGCTCAATTCGCCGCCGGCAATTGTGCCTCCTGCCAACAGGAACGCTGAGGATGACCAATCACCCTCCACTTCCAGTTCAGCAGGGCGGTATGCCTGATTATGCACTCGAAAGCTCGTTAAGTCATCATTGGCGCTAACTAGAACGCCGAAATTGCGTTGCATATCAAGAGTCATCTGAACATAGGATTTGGCCTCTAGACGCCCTTCCACGTTGATCTCGACGATCTTCTCCGCCATAGGCGCCGCCAGTAAGAGCGCCGAAACATACTGGGAACTGACATTGCCAGGAATCCTCACAGATCCGCCTTTGAGAGGTCCCTTCACCTGGACCGGGGGATGACCGAGATCGGACGTGCAATGTGCTCCAAGTTCCCCGAGAGCAATTGCTAGATCCTTCACAGGTCTCTTGAGCAGGGAAGGCCCCCCCGAGATTTTCATCTCATAAGGGGTGGTTGCACAGATGGCTGTCATGAATCGGAGCGTGGTCCCCGATTCCTTACAGAAGATTGCATCTGATGGTTTCTTCAATTCGCCGCGTCGAGAAACGCGGGCAGTTTCGCCGTTCCATTTGGTTGTCACCCCGACCTTTGAGAGTGCGTCAGAAGTTGCAGACGTGTCGTTGCATAGAAGCGGCGAATGCAGCGTGCTTTCGCCTTGAGCCAAGGCTGAGCAAAACAGGGCCCTGTGAGTGTAGCTCTTCGACGAGGGTGCTTTCAACGAACCATTCAGGCTACTATTGCATATTGTCATTCTCAATCGTGGTGTAACCTCATGGTTGCGCACTCAGCCGCAGCAAGGATGAGCGGCTTCTCGTCTTCGTGACTATTACCTCGCCGTCGTGTCTTTTCAGGACATCCAAGACCGGATCCTTGGATTGGCCATTCACGACGAAAGCATAGGCTGGACCTTTGCCTGAGATACCCGCCGCTATTGCGCCTGCTTCGACAGCCTCTATGATTACATCTGAAGGAAGTCTCAGGACGTGCGAGTAAATTAGCCCGTTGAGCGTCATAGCGTTCCAATATCTACCAGCAAGAGCCTCTTCATGAGCGGTCTCCACCTGTCTCGCAACCGTCTTAATTCTCCTGATATCGACATCCGCCGTGTACGCCTTTTCTCTCGGCACCAGCAGCAAAACCTGATGATCTTCAACTGAAAATGTCCGTAAGACCTTTCGAAGAGTGTTATCTGTTATAATCACGTTGCCATAAAGCGAGGCTGCAACATCGTCGAAGGCACCGGTCACACTGACCTTCGCACGTAGACTTGCATCAGCCACCAAGTTCAGGATCTCGTTCGGTTCCAAGCTTTTCTGAAGTGCTGCAAGGGTAGCGAGAGTGACTGCATTACCTGCCACACTGCTGCTCTTCAAGCCTCTTGCAATCGGGATGTTGGACTCTGTCACGACTTTTGCTCCGAGCTTGGGTGTCGCAAAACGCTTGAAGACCGCTCGCACACATTCTTCGGCGAGTAACGTTCTTTCTTCATTGTCGTTGAGTATTCTTGTCTCGACAATCGCGTCTTCGGTCAACGTTACTTTGGCCTTGGTCCACAAGTCAATTCCGAAGGCTGCTCCTCTTCCAGTGGCCATCGCGTTTACAATAGTCACAGCGCCGTATGCTGTCGCTTCTGCACTCATCTCGTTTGCGCCTTCTTTGCCTCTAGTGCCGCTTGATACATCACGTCAATGGGAGCGCTTCGACCGGTCCACAGTTCGAAGGATAGAGCTGCTTGACCGACCAGCATCTCTAGGCCGTCGCTGACTTTGGCTCCGGCTTGTTCCGCTTTGGCCAAGAAGTCGCTCTCGCGGTCATAGTAGTTAGCATCAAACACGATCATTCCTGGTCGGATTAGTCTTTGTTGAGTCAGCGTTGTGGCAAAGCGTGAAAACACGTCGACAGGCAATGTATTGATCAGAATGTTGCTTTCGCTTGTTTCCTTCCGCAGGTTTGCTTCGTTCAGCCGGTATGATCGGCATTTGGTTCCGCTCCAGCGTGTGACCTCTCTTGCTAGTCTTAATCCCTTGGCGCCGGTACGATTGAGAACTGATACGCGCTCGACCGCCTTGGAGAGATAGTAGGTAATGGCTCGTGAGGCTCCTCCTGCGCCAAGCACTGCAACTCTTGCGCCCGATAGCGATCCGCCCAGCTTCCGTAGTACTTCCAGTGCTGCTTGACCATCGGTGTTGTATCCTCGAAGTCCGGCGTCCGATCTGACTATGGTGTTGACTGCGCCGATCTCGCGAGCGGTCTTCTCGATTGTATCCAGAGAGCGCATCACGGTTGCCTTATGGGGCCTCGTCACATTGAGACCCGCTATTCCAAGAGCTCTAACGCCTTCTATCGCCTGTGCCAGCTCTCTTCTTCGAACACGAAAGGCAACGTAAGTGAAATCCATGTTTAGCGATCTGAATGCAGCGTTGTGAATTGGCGGAGATATCGAATGCTCAATAGGGTCTCCAATGACCGCGCATACTCTAGTCCCTCCACTAATCCCAGGCAATCCCGCGAACATGGCAGATGACTCTGAGGCGTCGTTCAAGCTACTCCAAGCTCCTTGTAAAGTGTCCTCAGTTCATCAATCGGAATCTGCCCTGATGCCGTTTCCCGGCCAGAACGGAGTGAAGCGAATGTGAAATAGCAGCCAAGAATCGGAGACAGAATTCTCGACGGAATCCCAAGCTTCCCCATGCAGAAGCAGACCAACTTCGTTTCTTTCGTGTGTTTCTCGAGAAATCGCAAGCACCGTAGGTTATCAGCGTAGGTTCTGGCTGTGCTGACTATCTTGCAGACATCGGCACCTGCCCGTGCCTCATTTTCCAGAATGGACTCAAGGGCTTGGTCGGTGGGAGTGAGCTTCGTATTGTGGTATGAGACGATCACTTTCGCTCCGTGTTGCTTCAGCTGATGAACCTTTGTATGGGCATCTTTCGTATTCAGTTCTACATCGACATAGTCGAAACCATCTCGAGCCGCCTGCGTTAGGGCCTCCAGACTCGTCGCCTCGGTTCCGCGAAACAGGCCCCCCTGCCCCTTGCTTCGAATTGTAGCGATCAAGGGGCGCTCCGTGGCGGATCTTATTTCGGAAAACCCTGCTGGCGATTTCATTGAATCAAATCGTATCTCTATGAAATCCGGGTCATGACGTTCCAGCAAACGAAGAGATCTGACTACCCTGCTGACGCTATTCTCCATCACTGGGACACAGATCTTCATCCGCATTAGGCCTCCGCCTCCTTGGTAGTCATATTCTTCAGAACACGCGGAACCACGTTGAGAGGAACCTCATCGGTGAGAAAGACTTCACCTATGGTTTTGGGAAGCACCCATCTGGTCCGGCCGGCCAGTCTCTTCTTGTCTTTGGCCAATTGATGGACGATGCTCTGCCACCCGAAGGAATGGTCTATTCGGGTCGGGAGGCCCGCCGCGCTGATCAGGCGCTCTTGAATCTCGACCGTGTTCTGATCAGTTGCGCTGATTTCATGAGCGATTCTCGCAGCTGCAATCATACCGATCGCTATTGCTTCGCCATGCGTGTAATACTTGTAGTTAGTCAGGGCCTCTAATGCGTGTCCAACCGTGTGGCCATAGTTCAAGATCGATCTCACCCCGTGCTCCCTCTCGTCCTGTTCCACTATCCGGGCCTTGATCGAACAGCACCGAGAGACAATCTCAACTAGTGTTTCATTGGAAGCTTTCGAAAGCGAGCGAATGCTCCCTTCAATAGCGTCAAGGAGTCCCGGATCGGCGATGACCGCGTACTTAATCACTTCAGCCAGACCAGAGCGAAGCTCTCTCTCCGGGAGAGTTCTCAGGGTTGATACGTCCGCCCAAACCAGTGACGGCTGATAGAAGGCTCCGACGAGGTTCTTGCCGCTTGGAAGGTTGACACCGGTCTTTCCTCCGATGCTGCTGTCCACCTGCGCAAGTAGCGTTGTGGGCACTTGAACGAGATGTATTCCTCGCATGAATGTGGCCGCTGCAAATCCCGCAACGTCACCGACAACTCCTCCTCCGACAGCGATTATCCCCGAGTTGCGATCAAACTCGTCCTCCACAAGTCTGTCGTAAAGCGACATCACCGTCTGGACAGACTTTGATTCCTCATCATCATTCATGTGCGCGACAGAGATGTCGAAACCCCTCGCTGCCAAGGAATCC
>Ga0315296_10001763_pt1 | contig 18829 bp, 17 predicted proteins | sample YL17G14_18_MG_FD_203921 | JGI IMG/M metagenome (GOLD analysis project Ga0315296, IMG submission 203921) | Sediment microbial communities from Yellowstone Lake, YNP, Wyoming, USA - YL17G14_18 | ecosystem: Environmental > Aquatic > Freshwater > Lake > Sediment | place: USA: Wyoming | collected... | reverse complement strand
CTCCACCTAAAGTTAAGGATAAGCCATATTGAGACGGGTCTTGAAGAGTGGACAAGCCCATTTTGTCGGCAAAAGAGACGAACTCTGCCAAACCATTTAAGGCCAGAACCTTGACTGCCGGCAGATTATAGGAATTACCTAGGGCAAATCTGGCTTGGACCGGGCCATGGAATTGACCGTCATAATTGCCAGGACAATAGAGTCGCTGACCACTGACCGAAAAACAAGTGGGCACATCGTTAATAACCGTGGCCGGCGTGATTTTTTTATTCATGAAAGCGAGGGCATAATTAATGGGTTTAATGGCGGAACCAGGCTGACGGAGGGCAGTGGTGACATTGTAATTTCCCTGACTTTCCGTATCGAAATAATCTTTCGAGCCCACCATCGCCAAAATTTCTCCGGTTTTCGGCTGAGTGACCAGAGCGGCGCCATTGGAGACCCGATAATTTTTCAATTTACCGACTTCAGTGGCAATGGCGGCTTGGGCAAAATCTTGAATTTCCAAATCAAGGGTGGTGGTCACTCTCAAGCCTCCTTGTTCGACCATTTTTTCTCCGTATTTTTCCACTAATTGTTCCTTAACATACATCACAAAATGGGGCGCAAACATATTTTGTTTTTGAGGAGAAAAGATAAGTTCTTCTTGGCTAGCCTTATCTGCTTCTTCTTGGGTAAGATGCTTATCCTCAACCATCCTTCTTAAAACAAAGCCTTGTCTTTCCTTGGCTAATTCCGGATGAGCGCCAAAAGGAGAATAGCGGGTCGGGGAGGCAGGCAGACCAACCAAAAGAGTGGCCTCGGCCAAGGTCAAATCTTTAACACTCTTGTCAAAATAAAGTTTACTGGCGGATTCAATTCCCCAGGCAGTGCCCCCATAAGGAGCGTGGTTAAAATACATCTCTAAAATTTTGTCCTTAGGATAGAGAGTTTCAACCGCTAAAGTAAGAATAAATTCTCTAATTTTTCTCCTTAAGGTTCTTTCTTGGGTCAAAAGGGCGTTTTTAACCAGTTGCTGGGTCAGGGTTGAACCGCCCTGGAGTTTTTGTCTGAAGACAATATTAAAACTAGCCCGGGCAATCCCTCGCCAGGAAAAGCCGTGGTGACGATAGAAATCTTTGTCCTCTGAAGAAATCGTCGCCCATTTAACATAGTCAGGTAAATCCGAAAGCTTGATCGGAGTCCGATTTTGTTCGGTATAAATCTCATACAACAATTTTCCATTTCGGTCGAAAATCTGACTGGAGACAGGATAAGACCAGGAGGTTAATTTCCAAGGAGATGGCAAGCCCCAAAATAAATAAACAGAAAACAGAAAACAGAAAACAGAAAACAGAAAAATGGTGATTTTCTTCTTGGAAGAAAGCGTGCTGAGGTGGTTTTTTAACCTAGTGATTTTTCCTTGTTTAACTTTTTCCCTGACCATAAATCTGTATTATACATTAGATGATTAGTTAATTGAGTGTTAAAACTGTGCTATAATCGAAATAATGGCCGGGGAAGAAAAAGGTGTCAATCAGATTTTATTGATGGTTTTAATTGGCGTTGCCAGTTTTGCCGGCGGTTTGTTGGTCTTAGCGATTTTGTTCATTCTCTTTGGTTCATTAGGGTTTTTAGGGATTTAATTTTGTGGTATATTAGAAAGAGATAGATATAGATACGGATATAGGGATTAGTGATGAAGAGTAAAATCGAGTTCAAAAGAGTCACCCTGCTTTATGTTTTTATCTTCTTGGTTTGGGGGTTTTATCGTTTTCTCTTCCGTCTACCCGATGAGATTGAGGAGTTAATCTTGAAACCAATTATCTGGCTCGGTCCGGTTTTGTTTTTGCTTTGGCGGGAAGGCAAAAGCCTGGATTCAATCGGCTGGTCGACTAAAAATCTCTTTAAGAGTCTCTATCTTGGCATCGGTTTGGGCATCTTTTTTGCCTTTGAGGGTTTGTTGACTCACTGGTTGAAATATCAGGGTTTCTCTTTCGTCAATCTTCAATATCAGACTTTATCAGCTCTTTTGGTAGCCTTAGGAGTTTCTCTGGTCACGGCCATTGCCGAGGAGACAACCTTTCGGGGCTATATTTTTAACCGACTTTGGCATCTTTTGGGAAACGAATGGGCCGCTAATTTAATCACCACTTTTGGTTGGGCCCTGGTCCACCTACCCATTACCTTTTTCGTCTTTCACTATACTTTTGAACAGATGGTTACTTTTTTAGTCTTGGTTTTTATTTTTGGTTTAGCCTCGGCTTTTATCTTTGCCAGAACCAAGACGATTACTGCCTCCATCCTTCTTCATGTTTTTTGGGCCTGGCCGATTATTTTGTTTAGGTAACTTGTTTTTTAATTCTTGATGGTTTAAGATAGACAATACCGATAGAAAGGGGGTGGGAAAAATTAAAGAAAAATTGACAGCCAAAAATTTTCTACTTGTTTTCACCTCCTTGGTTTTTGCCTCAGTTGTTTTGGTCACTTCGGTTATGGGAGCGACCAATCAATCTTTTCTCTCAGCCAAAGTTTTACCGGCTAAAACGACCACTATGCCGACACCGACGCCAACAATTACCCCTCAACCGAAAGTTGATTATTTCTTACAATATCCAGGAATTTTGCCGGACAATTTTCTTTATCCGCTGAAGATGTTCAGAGATCGAATTCTTTTATGGTTGACAACGGATCCGGTAAAGAGGGCAGAGAAATTATTGCTTTTTGCTGACAAAAGACTGGGAGCAGGGAGGGCTTTAATTGAGGGAGGTAAAACCCAGCTGGGAATAGATACGTTGACTAAAGGTGAAAAATATCTCGAGCAGGCCATTAATCAGGCTGAAAAAGCTAAGCAGGCAGGCAAAGAAACCACAGGATTATACGAAAAGCTGGCTAAGGCTTCACTGAAACATCAAGAAGTTCTGGGAGAGTTGGTCCTTAAGGTGCCAGGAGAAACCCAAGCAATCATTAATGAGGTGATGAAATATCCCCAAGCCGGCTACGAGAAAATCATTAAGATTTTTGAACAATTGTAATAGAGAAAAGTAGCTATTGTTAGTTATTTGGAAAGAAAGATTGTTCAATTCCCCAAATCGCAAAAAGGTAAAACTCCCCCCAATAAGCTCGAGGCACGAAAATGCAACCAATTAACTCCCCCAGATTTTGATATGTTTTTATATATTAATTGATAGTTGACAGCTTCAGGAGGGGGACTGATAAGATATGGCTACTTCTAAAAGAGGAATCTGCCAAGGCAGGCATTTTATGGTTTCTGAAAAATTAAACTCAGTGCCGACGGGTTATCCTAAAGGACAGTGGAGCACTCAGGCGCTCTTGGTTCTAAGCGAGCGTTATCTTTGGCGGGATACTCAAGGAAAGGTAATCGAGACCCCTGAGGGAATGTGTTACCGGGTGGCCAAGGAGATGGCTGGAATCGAGGCAAACTTCGGCAAGGACGAGAAAGAGGTTGAGAGATTGACCAGGGCTTTCTACGAATTGATGGCCAGCCGGGAATTTTTACCTAATTCTCCTACTTTGATGAATGCGGGAAAGGAAACCAGGTTACAGTATTCTGCCTGTTATGTTCTGCCGGTGGGAGATTCGATTGTGGAAATTTTCGATGCCATCAAAAATGCGGCCATTATTCATCAATCCGGTGGCGGCACGGGTTTTGCCTTCTCCAGATTAAGACCTAAGGGAAGTATTGTTAGAAGGAGCGGTGGCGTGGCCTCAGGTCCAGTTTCTTTTATGAGGATTTTTGATACCGCCACCCAGCAGATTAAGCAAGGAGGAACAAGAAGGGGAGCCAATATGGGCATTTTACGAGTTGATCATCCGGACATTCTTGAGTTTATAGATTGTAAAAAAGAAGGGGGAATAAATAACTTCAATATCTCGGTTGGGGTAACCGATGAATTTATGAAGGCACTTAAGGCGAAGAAGAAATATAATTTAGTGACTCCGAATAATGGTAAGGTGACCGGACAGCTTGCCGCTCAAGAAGTTTTTCAAAAGATGGTCGAGAATGCTTGGTTGACCGGTGATCCGGGAATGGTTTGGTTGGATCGGATTAATCAAGGTCCGGCTAATCCGGTTCCCTCAATGGGGCCGGTCGAGTCAACCAACCCTTGTGGCGAACAACCTTTGTATCCTAACGAAGTTTGTAATTTAGGCAGCCTTAATTTGGCTTTAATGGTTAAGGGAAAAAAGAAAAAAGAGCTCGACTGGCAAAAATTAGAATCAGCCACCCGTCTGGCGGTCAGATTTTTGGATAATGTCATTGAGGCCAATCCCTATCCCATTCCCGAAGTGAAAGAAATCGCCAAGCTGAATCGGAGAATCGGCTTGGGGGTGATGGGCTGGGCTGATCTTTTGTTTCAATTGGAAATGCCTTATGCGAGCCAAAAAGCCGTCAATCTGGGAGAAAAAATCTCTCTTTTTATTCAAAAGATTGGTCACCAAGAAAGTCAGAAACTGGCGGAAGAAAGAGGTCCTTTTCCCAATTTTAAAATCTCAATTTATAAAAAACAAAAGCCCCTACGTAATGCCACGGTGACGACTATTGCTCCGACCGGCAGTATTTCCGTGCTTGCTGATTGTTCTTCAGGCGTTGAGCCGGTTTTTGCTCTCGCTTTTCAGCATAAAACCGAAAAACGGGAGATGAGTTTTGTCAATCAATATTTTCTGGAAATGACCAAAACCCAGCAAGTTTCTAAAGAGATTGTGGAGTTGGTGAAAGAGAAAGGACAATCAGGGGAAATTAAAGCCATGCCTCTGAAAATAAGAAAGATTTTCCAAACTGCTCACGAAATTTCCTGGGAAGATCATATCAAAATGCAAGCTGCCTGGCAGAGAGGCACGGACAATGCGGTTTCGAAGACAATTAATTTTCCCCATCAGGCCAAGACTGAGGAGATAGGCAAGGCCTTTTTAAAGGCTTATGAACTTGGTTGTCTGGGGATTACTATTTTCCGCGACCATTGTCAGGAAGATCAGGTTCTTTATTTGGGCTTAAAGGAAAAGCCAGCGAGGAAAAATGTTGAGATTAAACCAAGACCAGTAAAACTCCAAGGGGTGACTCACCGGGTGACCACGCCGGTTGGTCATGCTTTTATTACCATTAATACTGACGAACTGGGTGACCCATTTGAAGTTTTCGTCGGTGTGGGCAAAGCCGGTTCTGATTTGACGGCTGATGCTGAGGCGATTGGCCGATTGGTTTCTTTAAATTTAAGAACCGCTAATACCAATGCTAAAGAAATGTTGGCTCAGATTGTTGACCAGCTGGGAGAAATTGGGGGAGCCAACAGTGTTGGTTTTGGCAGAGACAGAATTAAATCTTTGCCTGATGGGGTGGCTAAGGTTTTGAAAGACTTTTTGATTAATGGTTCTGGGGCAGAAGATCAAATCATTACCCAGCCTTCGTTTAAATTTAAAAACGGCCGAGATCTTTGTCCAACCTGCGGTCAGGGAACCCTGATTTTTGAAGAGGGCTGCTCCAAATGTTTGAATTGCGGATTTAGTAAGTGCTGATGAAAGATGAAAATCTATACTCGGAGAGGCGATGGGGGAAATTCTTGCTTAGGGGATGACGGTTGTTTAGGTAAAAACAATCTTCATTTCCAGATAATTGGGGCCGTTGATGAACTAAATTCCTGGTTAGGATTAATCAGGTCTTTCTCTCAAGAAAATCAAAAGCTAGGGAAAATTTTATCTCTTCGCCAAAAAGAACTTTTTCTGTTAGGAACTGAATTGGCGAAAATAAACAAAAAAAGGAAATTTTCTGAAAGAGAGATTAGGAGATTAGAGAAAGAGATTGATTCTTGGCAAAAAGAATTGCCAAAGTTAAAAAATTTTATTTTTCCTGGGGGTGATCAGCTGGCGGCTTTGCTTCATTGCGCTCGGACAGTTTGTCGCCGGCTGGAACAGGAATTGGTAGAATTAAGTCTGGAAGAGAAAATAAATAAAAAGACCTTAATCTATGTTAATCGGCTCTCTGATTGGCTCTTTACTTTGGCAAGGAAGATTAATGCTGAAAAAGGAATAAAAGAAGAGGTTTGGAAAACTTAAAATGCTGGAAACAATTAAAAAGAGAAGGAGTCTTCGGCAATATTTAGATAAAGAAATAGAGAAGGAGAAAATCGAAGAAATCCTTCGGGCGGGAATGACTGCTCCTTCGGCTCACAACCGAAGACCCTGGCGATTCTGGCTGGTTCAGGATAAAGAAAGAAAAGAAAAACTCTCTCGGGTCCAACCCTATGCTTCCTTTTCCGCCCAAGCGCCAATAGTTTTAGTCATCGGTTCGGATAAAGGTCGACTTTGGATAGAGGATTGTTCGCTGGTGGCTGGCTTGGTCTATCTCGAGGCGACTAATCAAGGATTGGGCACTTGTTGGATTCAGGTTAGGGAAATGAAAACAGCCGAGGGAAAAGATACCGAAGAAGAGGTAAAGAAAATCATTGGTGCCCCAAAAGAAGTTCAGATTCTTTGTTTAATGCCTCTCGGTTATCCGACTGAATCACTGCCCGAACATTCAGAAAAAGAATTCGAACGAAAGAAAATTGTTGAGCTAAGAGGTTGATATCAATTTGGGTAAAGCGATATAATGACTTCATATGATTGACCTGCCCGTGACTCCGACAATTGATAAAGAAAGGGAAAGAATTCAGACAACCGAAGTTCCCTCCCACGTGCCGATTATCGAGCAAAGGGTTTCCGAAGAATTGACCAAAGAAGCTGAGGAGGCAGGCTATCTTGAACGGGTTGAAAAGGAGGTTGAGCTGAAAAAGCCAGTCATTGGTCCTCAAGGCCAGGTTTTAGTGACCGCACCTTCAGCCCAACAACCAAAAATCGTTTTGCCGGTCAGCCGACAGACCTATTTAAACCCGAAAAATTGGCATCTGCCGGTAACCATGGCCATCCGTTGGCTGTTCACCTGGATAAAAAGAATCATGAAGATGTATCCTGGAGGAACAGCCTTTCCAAATGAACCAACTACCTGATCTCAATTATCTTTTTAGCCTGGTAATTTTTCTTCTTCTGGTTGTCGTTGTTGGCGGCTTTCTTATCGCTGTCGTAGGCTATTTACTTTTTATTCTTTATAAATATCGCGACCGGGAAAAGAAATCGCTTGATTTTGTCATCTTACAGTTAGCTCTGCCTCGAGAAAATGAAATTAAAATCGATGTGGCCGAACAAATGTTCGCTAGTCTCTATTCGATTAAAAAAGGCGGCTGGTTTTCTTTTCTTAAGCCCCAAGAGCACTTTGCTTTCGAAATTGTCGCCCTTCCCGAAAATATTCGTTTTTATGTTTCCTGTCCGAGAAAACTCCGGGATTTACTGGAGAAACAGATTCACGGTGCCTATCCTGAAGCGGAGGTTAAGGAGGTCAAAGAATATAATCTCTTTTCCGAAGAAGGAAAAGTTGCTTTCGCCAGTCTAGGACTGAAAAGTGCTCCTTTTTATCCAATCAAGGTCTTTCGAGAATTGCCGACCGATCCTTTATCTTCTCTTTCGTCTAATTTAGCCAAAATGCAGCCAGGAGAAGGAGCGGCCATCCAAATTTTGATCAGCCCAGCCAGTAGTAAATGGAGTTCTGGCGGAAGACAGTTTATCTCCAAGACAAAAAAGGAAGAAGCCGATCCGGAGAAAGCCAAATTTAAGACCGATGCCAAGACCCTCGAGGCAATTGAAAACAAATGTTCCAAACCTGGTTTTGAAACCACCATTAGAATCGTTGTCTGCTCAACCAGTGAAGAATCAGCCAAAGCTCACTTAGACAATCTGAAATCGAGCTTTGAACAATTTTCTTCTAATCTTAATGGCTTTAAAAAGAAAAAAATAAGGCTGAAACCGGCTTTTATGAACGATTTCATCTATCGCTATCAGCCAATGATTAAATTCGGCAACCGGACGATTCTTAATTCCGAAGAGCTGGCGACAATTTTCCATTTGCCCAATAAGACGGTGGAAACACCTCATATTTTTTGGTTAGCCTCCAAGGTTGCCCCAGCGCCGGCTGATGTTTCGACCAGCGGTTTGTATCTTGGTAAAAGTGTTTATCGGGGAGTGGAAAGAGAGATTTATCTCTCTGATAGTGATCGCCTGCGCCATGTTTATATCATCGGTAAAACCGGCACCGGCAAAACCGAGTTATTAAAGACGATGATTCTTCAGGATTTGCGAGCCGGCCGGGGAGTTTGTTTGATTGACCCTCATGATTTAGCCGAAGAATTGCTCGCCTATATTCCGCCGGAAAGAGCCGAAGAAGTCATTTATTTTGATCCTTCGGATACGGAGAGGCCAATGGGGTTGAACCTTCTTGAGGCCTACACCGAAGAACAGAAACATTTTGTCGCCACCGGCATCGTCAATTTAATGTACAAACTTTATGATCCTTACAAAACCGGGATTGTTGGGCCGAGATTTGAACACGCCATCAGAAACGCGATGTTGACGGTCATGTGCGAGCCAGGTAACACTTTTGTCGAGGTGATGCGCTGTCTGCAGGATCCTAAATTTGTTCAGGAGCTACTGCCTAAGGTAACTGATCCGATTGTTAGAAGATATTGGACAGATCAGATTGCCCAGACGGCTGATTTTCATAAATCCGAGGTGCTTGATTATATTGTTTCTAAATTCGGTCGTTTTGTTACCGACAGGACGATTAGGAATATTATCGGTCAGTCGAAATCAGCTTTTGATTTTCGTAAAGTAATGGACGAAGGAAAAATTCTCATTATTAATTTGGCTAAGGGCAAATTAGGAGAGGAAAATTCCAATTTCTTAGGCCTGGTTTTGGTGCCAAAGATTCTCATGGCCGCCATGAGCCGGACCGATGTTCCGGAAAAAGCCCGGCGGGATTTTCATTTATACGTTGATGAATTCCAAAATTTTGCGACGCCTGATTTTGCCACCATTCTGGCTGAGGCGAGAAAATATCATTTGAATTTAACGGTCGCTAATCAATTTATTGGTCAGGTCGAGGAGGATGTTAAAAATGCGGTTTTTGGCAATGTGGGGACAGTTCTTTCCTTCCAGGTGGGCGTCGCCGACGCCTCATTCTTACAGCATGAATTTCAGCCAACTTTTTCTGAATCAGACCTTTTGAACGTTGAACGCTTCCATGCCTATATTAAGACGGTGGTTAAAGGCCAGCCGGTGACTCCCTTTTCGATTGATACGACTAAAGACATGAAGGCCGAGCAAGCCCAGTCAAGCGAGAAAGTAGCCGAGATTATTAAAGAAATGTCAAGATTGAGATACGGGGTTGACCGGGAAGAGATCGAGGCAGAAATCACCAGGAGAGCAAGATTGTAGTTTTCTTCTAAATTTGTTAAAATTAGCTTCAGTCACACCTGAAAAAGGGCCCGGGGTCGGTAGCTCAGCGGTAGAGCGCTACTCTTATAGCAGAGCACAGGCTCTGATATATCGGCAAAATCTTAAGCGCTCGTAGCTCAATGGCAGAGCACTACTCTTATAAAGTAGGGGTTCTTGGTTCGAATCCAAGCGAGCGCACAATAGGAGATTTTGCCGCTATAAAGTAGAAGTCGATGGTTCGAATCCATCCCGACCCACCATTATTGAGTGAATTGGAAGGTGGACAGAATCTTTTTAACGGTTTCGAGATAACCTTGATGAGTAGGATCGTTAGTGGCATCGCTAATCTCCACCAGCCATTGTTTATCCGGAGAGAGCAAATAGATAGACTGAAAAACCCCCAAACCGCTGACAGTATAGGTATAGCCATTTAAGCCATTAAGAGTAATTTCTTCTTGGGGTTTAACGATTTCCATTAATCCCTGGGCTTTAATTTCCTCGATTTTTGCGGCCACATAATCCTTTAAAGACCCTCCAGCAAATTTGGTTGGCAAAGAGAAGCCGAGGCTGATGCCATCATAAAATTCTGTTTCTGGCTTCTGGCTTGGTCCCCAAAGGGAAAGCTGAAAGCCTTCTTGCTCGATGAGCTCGACTTCTTTAGGGTATTTGAAGGTGTAGGGAATATTCGGTTTGGAAAAAGTCAGCCAGCCAGCCATGCCATCGTCTTTGGGTTGAGGTGAGGGAGATGGAGTAATGGTGACCGAAGGCGTCCCCTTTTTCTGCGGCGGCGTTTTTTGGCTTCCTTGATATTTTTGGTAGACGAAAAAGCCACCAGCGCCGAGAGCAACGACCAGAAGAATAATGAGAATAGGGATGAAACCAGCTTGGAGTTTATTTTTTTCTTTAGGGCAGTGAATCATCCAAAAAATTATATCACAGACTATTGACCGCTGTAAAATTTTGTTATACTGAAACAATAATTATCCTTTAAGGAAGGAGGTGAAGAGAAAATGAAGAAGTTTTTACCGATCATTGTTATTATTGCCGTTGTCGTTTTGGCAGGGGCTGCCTGGCTGTTTCTTGGTAAGGGGAAAGGAGGCGTCTCTTTGCCTGGCGGCATTAAAAAGGAGGCTGGTCAGACAGGAGAGGCTTTTACCGGAAAATTAAAAGACGCCATTGCTCGGGGAATTCCGATGAAATGTACTTATTCTCAAGGGGGAAATACGGGCACCAGTTATATTAAGGGAAGCAAGGTTTACGGAGAAATCACCAACCAAGGAAAACAGGGTTATGTGATTATGGTTGACAAATGTATGTGGAGTTGGAATAAAGGCGAGACCCAGGGTATAAAGATGTGTTTTGAGAAAAATGTTTGGGATACAGAAGACACGGAGGCTGGTTCGGCGCCAACAGAAGCTGAATATAATTGTAGTCCAACCATCATTTCCGATTCTCAATTCAACCCACCCGGAAACGTCAAATTTATGACCGTGGAAGAGATGATGCAGCAAGGTGGGGGAGAGTAAACGGTTTTAAGTTTTTACTTTTTACATTCAGGGGCGCCTTTGCGGACTTGGCCTTCGAGAAGAAGGTCGGCCGGGCCAAAGCCAAGATAGTTGAGGCGGACGGACATTTTGACAAGATCGACTTGACCAGTAAAGATTTTTCCGAGACCGTATTTTTCTGAAGAAGTTAAAACACCATCTTCATCAAAAGGAAGAGTGATATCATTAGTTTCGGTCTTGGTATCGGTGCCTGTTTTAGGATTACTACCCGTGGTAACAGAGGTTATTTTACCGGTCCAAGTAGCATAGGGAGAAGCGGCACAAGTATAAGCCTCAACCGTCACTTCCTGTTCAACATGAATACCGGCACCGGTAAACGCTTTTATTAATGCTTGAAACATAAGATCGCCTTCTTCACCGCCCACTGGCTTGACGCTAGCGTCACCCGAGGTTTTACCTTTTAGAGTGATGGAAAAGCCTTTTTGACATTTTCCTTTGGACCATTGGCCAGCCATGTGGTCGCAGCCTGCCTTGGGGATATTCTCCACCGCTTTGCCTTCAACCCAACAACAACCCTTTTCGCATTCCTTAATATCATGACAACTCTTTGAATCCCAAGTACTCAATCCTTCATAATTATGCTCGCAAAAGGCTTGGGTGGTGTTTTCGCACTGGGGAAGACAGCAACCCTCATCACATTTGGGAACTTGACTGCAGGGTTCCTTAGTCCATTCGGTGCCGCCGATATCAGAGCATTCTTGCTCGCCAGCGCCTTTACAGAAAGGGACACAGCAACCTTTCGAAGCATTTTTCCATTCAAGAGCCTGTTCAATAATTCTTTGACCGATCGCCCAATCTTCATCATGGGTGGCTAAGGCATAAACTTCTGAACCAACAATCAAGACGACTACTGTGCCGACGATCATCGTTGCCACTTTAATAGGGCTGATTTTAGCGGCTAAGCCAGCCTTAGTGAGTTTTCCCTTTCCCATTTTACCTACTTATCAGTATAACTCTCTTCTTAAACGATAGTAAAGATTATCTTTGATTTCTTCTTTGGAGCCTTTAAGTAATTCTTGGCCCTGAGCGCTATTAATCATCATCTGAATCTCTGGCCAAAATAAGTACGCCTGGAAAAGTGAACCGGCCAAGAGGGCAATAGCCAAGAATTTAGTCACGCTTCCCCAGGTATAACGGATTAAAAGAAAGGAAAAAATGACTAAAACAGCGAAACTTAAAAACAGAAAAGGGTCAACCTGGGCAGGTAGAGGAACAGGGAGAAGTTCAAGCCAAGGTTTGAGGTTAAAAGGAAAAGGATAAATTTTTGAGGTGTGTAAAAATTGCAAGACCAAAACGACGCTGGTTAAAAAAGAAAGCGGTCGGGTATTATGAACGCCTTCGGTTCGCCATAATTCATAAAGGGCAAAAGGAAGTAGCCCTAGAGAAAAGAAATAAAAACGGGAATAATAATAACCAAGTAAGTAGAGGATGGCGCCCCAGATGAAGCAAAAGAGCATCACCCGATCTTTGAGCAGTTTCATAAACTTAATTTTATTTTAAGAAGAGGGCAGTCTCTTTGTCAATCCTCAAAAGCCAAAATTTCTCCCTATTTATGTTAAAATTCGGTTGTGGACGAGCTCGAGAAACTTCAGAAACAAATAAGAAGGTGTAAAACCTGTAAGATTCCTTCTTATTCTTATCCGCTTTTTCAGGGGACTTCTAAGGCCAAAATTATGGTTATCAGCCAGGCGCCTTCAAAAAAGGTGTTGGCATATGGCCAAAAATGGCGGGATAATCTTTCTGGGAAGACACTCCGAAGTTGGTTTGGTTTACCAGATGAAGCTTTCTACAATCCAGACTTTATCTATTTAACCTCAATCGGGAAATGTTATCCAGGAAAAGGAAAAAATGGTGATAAACTTCCTGATTTAGTTTGTGCGGAGAGGTGGTTAAAAAAGGAGATTAAATTGGTTAAACCAAAATTAATTATTACCATTGGCAAATTTTCTTTCAATTGGTTTTTCCCAGGAGAGGATTATTTTGAAAACCTTAAGGCAGAGACCAAAAACTGGCAAGGGATTGAAGTTTATTGCCTTCCTCATCCCTCTGGTGCCAATGCCGGAACCAGAAAGAAAATAGATATGGAAAAAATTATTAGGAATTTGAGAAGAAAATTAGATTTTTAGGTAGCCTCAAAAGCCAAAAGTTCCCCCTAGAAGTGCTTTTAAATTTGCCCTTAAAGAATTTAGTCAATTCCGAGATGGCTTGGGCCGAAGGCAGCGGGAAGGAGTTCTGAAAGACAGCCGATTCCTAAAATTTCTCCCTCCGGGTTGGCGTTAATGATTAGAGCTTCATCACAAAATTCCTGAATAACCTGGCGACAAATTCCGCAGGGCATAGTATCGCCTTCATGAACAACCACTAGAGCCTTAATAAACTTTCTTTCTGTTTTTGCTTCACCAGCCAGAACTGCTTGATAAATTGCTGTTTCTTCAGCATGGGCTGTCGGGGTATAGGCTACATTTTCGATATTACATCCACTATAGGTTTTACCGGATTGACATAGAACGGCAGCTCCTACAGGATAGTGAGAATAGGGCGTGTATGCCACCCCCCTTGTTTTAGTTGCCTCGGCGATTAAAGTATCAATTTTCTCCTGCTCGACTCTTAATTCAGGGTGTCTCTCAAAAAAGTTCGTGATTTGGTGTCTTCTTTCCATATGAAGGATAATTTCTTTTCTAAATCTGGTTGAAATTTAAAGCTCTTCGAGTTTGATTTTCTTGCCTTCGGGTTTTTCCTCGGCAAATTGAAGATACCTTTCCGTGGTGGAAAGGCGTTTATGACCAGCTAATTTGGAAAGGATGACGACCGAAGTGCCGGCCATCAAATGATGGGCAATCCAGGTATTTCTCAAATCATTAACTTTCGTCTTTTCAATACCGGCTAAACGAAAATAACGATCAATCGAAGTGCGGATGTTGCGGACGAGGAGGGGATGACCGGTTTTGGTGACAAAAACCGCCTTCGTTCTCGTCTTTGGTCTTTCCTTAAAATAATCATCAAGAGCCGTCCTGACGGCTTTATTAAGAGGTAGGGAGCGTTCGGGCTGGGATTCATAGGGTCGAATGAGCAGGTCATTGTCTTTAACATCATTAAGTTCTAGTCGGGCGACCTCACCAATTCTTATTCCGGTTTGGAGCATTAATTCGACAATGGCCGCGATTCTAATATCGTCCCGGCAAGCATCCCGGAGAGCCCGATATTCCATTTTTGAAAGAATCCGAGGAGCTTTAGTCTCATATTTAGGATGACTGACGGGGGCGGCGGGATCCTCTTTGATGAGGCCTTCGCTTTTCAAAAAGCGGTAAAAAGTCTTAATGGAGTTGAGTTTTCTAGAAATCGATTTGGCCGTATAACTCTTTTTATTTAAATCTTCTTTAAAAGCTTCAAGATGTTCGGATAAAACCGAAGAAACTTGGGTGATTTTTCTGCCTTCGAGGAATTCGCTCAACTGCTCAATGTCCTTGCCGTATGCTAAAATAGTAGAAATCGAGCGTTTTTGGTTTTTAAGATAATCGATAAATTTTTCTTTAGCTAGAGAAAAAGAAGTCAATTCGCCTGCCATAATTAAGGACTATAATATCATCGAAGAGGATAGCTGTCAATCATTAAATAAAGCCTAATTTATGAAAAAAAGAATCATTACCGGCCTGATTTTTCTCTTCAGTCTCTATCTTATAGTTTCCCTTTCAAGAGAGATTTTTGAGCTGATTCAAAAAGAAAAAATCATTGGGAAAGAAGAGTTGAAGCTTGAAGAATTAAAGCTTGAGAATGAAAAATTAAAAGAACAGTTAAGCTATGTTCAATCAGGGGGTTTTGTCGAAAAGGAAGCCCGGGAAAAACTGGGCTTGAATAAAGAGGGAGAGAAAGTGGTGATTTTACCGGAAAATTTTGAGGAAATCATCGCTTCAAGTCAGCAAAAAATTGAGCCCGAAGAAATGCCTAATTGGAAGAAGTGGTTAAGGCTGTTTAGATTTTAGAGAGCATCTTCAAGTTGCCATTTATGGGTAAATTTGGTAAAATTCTCCTTAGTCAAGCGGGGTAGTGTAAAGTTGCACGGAAGGCTCATAATCTTCCAGCCCAGGCGCAATTCCTGGCCCCGCAACAAAAGCATCGGATTCATAGCGAAAAATTCGTGGCTGCGTAGCTCAGTGATAAAGCGGTATTTCATAGCGCAAACTTTCGGCAGGGTAGCTCAGTAGGTTAGAGCATCGGATTCATAAACCGGAGGTCGTGGGTTCGACTCCCACCCCTGCCACTTGACAAGCTAAATTGGCGAGAATAAAATAGATGACAATGTTAGATAAAATCAAGAAAATTCTACTTTCTTGGTGGAACAAACTGACCGGTAAGTAACCGCCGGTGGGTTTGTGACTGATTGGAGAAACTCGCCGAACGGGCGGGTTTTTTGATTGATTTAGGTCCGTAGGTTAACGGTAGACCGGGGGTCTCCAAAACCCCTAGTAGAGGTTCGATTCCTCTCGGACCTGCCGAATGAAAAAACGAGTTTTTTCAGGCACCAGACCAACCGGAAGATTACACCTCGGTAATTACCTGGGTGGCATCAAAGGCTATATTGCCCTTCAAGAAAGAAGGGATTTAGACTGTCTTTATTCAGTGGTTGATCTTCATGGCATCACCACTCCTTATAATCCAAAAACTTTAAAACAGGATACTGAGGAAGTGGTTTTGGACTATTTAGCTTGTGGTTTGGACCCGAAGAAGTGCCATTTAATGATTCAATCTCAAGTGCCAGAACATGTTGAGTTGGCCTATCTTTTAAGCACCATCTATCCGGTTTCTCGGGTGGAGCAATTGCCAACTTATAAAGACAAAAAATTGGAAAATCCTGATTATATAAATGTAGGTCTTTTTTATTATCCGATTTTGATGGCGGCGGATATCCTTATTTATAAAGCCGAATTAGTGCCAGTCGGGGTTGATCAAGAGCCTCATCTTGAGGTGACCCGAGAGATTGCCCGGAAGTTTAACCGGATGTTCCAACCCATTTTCCCTGAACCGCAAAGATTTGCGACTCCTGGCGAATCTATTCCCTCGTTGTTGGGGAGGGGGAAAATGAGTAAGTCGGTTAAAGGAAGTTATATTCTGCTAACTGATGATTTAAAAACGATTAAGGAACGGTTAGCCGGAGCGCCAACCGATATTGGTCATGGAAAAACGGTTCCTCAAGAAGGCGGCGTGGCGAATTTATTAACTTTAGTGGAGTTATTTGAGGGGAAGGCGAAACGGGAGAAATATGAGAAGGAATACAAAGCATCAGGTATAAAGTATCAAGTATTGAAGGAAGAATTGGCTGAGGCGATTTATCAAGAATTAAAACCGATTCAAGAAAAAAGAAAAGATTATGAAGAGCATCCTGAAGAAGTTGACAGAATTCTAGAAGAGGGGAGAAAGTATTGCTCTAAAATCGCTAAGGAAACTCTTCGAGAAGCTAAGAGAGCAATGGGTCTGGCTTAGCTCGGGGATGAATTTGTTGTTCGCATCAGAGATGGCGTCCCGCCGATCCAGCGGGACACGGCTTGCTTAGATTGAGATTCCAAAAGATCAGTGGCGCTGTTTCCGAATGACGCAAGCCTGCCACATTGATGCTTCACGAAAATTATCCCCTCGCCGCGCTTATTAAAGAGTAAAAAATTATTCCCTCTCTACTTTCAAAACTAGCTTAATTTTGTTATAATTTAGATTGATAATGGCTAATAATCATCTCCAAAATAATAATAAGAGAAAAATAGCGCGGAAGTTTGAATTAAAGCTGAATTTAAATCCTAAGAATTTAGTCGTCTGGTTGCTGGTCTCTTTGATTGGTCTCTCCTTTCTCTTCTCGATTTTGGGAGGGGTGACGCCAGAGCCAGAAGAGATTGCTTTATCTCAAGCCTTGATTGATGTTAAGGAAGATAAGGTAGAAAAGATTACCGTTGAGGGAGACAAACTGACATTGAAATATAAAGGAGAGGAGAAGACTCTTGCTTCACGGAAAGAGCTTGGACAATCGATGACCCAAGTTTTTGAAAATGCTGGGGTTGACCCCACCAAAACCGAGGTTCTAATCAAAGACCAGTCCTTCTCGAGAATTTGGGTTGATATTTTGGGAACAATCTTGCCTTTAGCCCTCATGGCGGTTTTCTTTTTCTTCATTATCCGTCAAGCAAGGGGAGCCCAGGACTCGATTTTCTCTTTTGGCCGTTCTCGGGCCAGACTTTTTGCTAAAGGTAAACAACAAATTTCTTTTCAGGACGTGGCGGGGATTGAGGAAGCAAAGAGAGAGCTAGAGGAGGTAGTTGATTTCTTAAAGCATCCGGCTAAATACCGAGCCTTGGGAGCGCGCACGCCTAAGGGCGTCATTTTAGTTGGTCCTTCTGGCTGTGGTAAAACATTATTAGCCAAAGCAGTCGCCGGAGAAGCCGGAGTGCCTTTCTTCTCGATGGCTGGTTCGGAGTTTATGGAAATGCTGGTTGGCGTCGGCGCCGCCAGAGTAAGAGATTTATTCGATAATGCCAAAAAAGCTGCTCCATCCATTATTTTTATCGACGAAATCGACGCCATTGGTCGGGTTAGAGGTCTTGGCGCTGCCGGCGGACATGATGAAAGAGAACAAACCCTTAATCAAATTTTAGTGGAGATGGATGGTTTTACCCCTAATGATAATGTCATTGTGGTTGCCGCCACTAACCGAGGAGACCTTCTTGATCCGGCTTTATTGCGGCCGGGAAGATTTGACCGCAGAGTGGTTTTGGATATGCCTGATATTCAAGACCGGGAGGCGATTTTGAAAATTCATGCTCGGGGTAAGCCTTTTACATCGGGGGTGACTTGGAAACAGATTTCGAAAAGAACAGTGGGTTTTTCTGGTGCTGATTTAGAAAATATGCTTAATGAAGCCGCCATCGCTGCTGCCAGGAATGATAAAAAAGAAATTAATATGGAGGATATTAATGAAGCCGCTCTCAAAACGAAATTAGGACCGGCCAAAAAGAAACTACAGACCGAAGAAGATCGGAAAATGACCGCCTATCATGAATCCGGTCATGCGATTGTGACTCAGGCTTTGCCGAACATGGATCCGGTTTCCCGAATTTCCATTGTTGCCCGGGGAGTTTCTTTAGGTCATACCTTAATTCCGCCGATCAGGGAAAGGGTTCATGAGACAAAATCAAGGCTGGTGGAGCAAGTTACCGCCATGCTCGGCGGTCGGGCGGCTGAAGAGATTGTCTTTGGAGAAATGACCACGGGCGCGGCCAATGATATTGCCCAGGCCACTCAAGTCGCCAGAAGGATGGTGGTTGATTTTGGGATGAGCGATTTAGGACCAGTCAATCTTGGTCCGCAAATCGAATATTCGGAGATGGGCAGGGCTTTGTGGATGGAACCAAACCAGCTTTCGCCGGAAATGGCGGCTAAAGTTGACCAGGCGGTCAAAAAAATTATTGATGATGGCTATAAAAAAGCCATCGAAATTTTGAAAAAATCGAGGAAGAAATTGGATAAGGTGGCTGAGGCCTTATTGGAAAAAGAAACTTTAGAACAGGAAGAGTTTGAGAGATTAGTCAAATCTTCAATTAAAGAATAATTGAGAGTATAATTAATTAAACTGCCCTCCACGAACCACGTTGGGTTCTAGATAAAAAGGGCGGTTTTTGGTTGGAAGGAGGTAAAATGGCAGCCGAGTTCGCCGAGAGAAGAGCAGAGCACGAGGGAATTAGGATAGTGGAAAATTGTCAAGCCGAGTCCTTCCAGGTTGAAGAATATCTTCTTGGACAAGTTAAAAAGGTTTTCAGTGGTGAGGCGCCAGAGGCGGTAATTGCTGATTACGAAGTTAATCTTAAAAACGGTAGTTGGGAATGTAAGATGCCTGAGGAGATTGGAGTCGGTGATGAGGTCGTCTCTGTTTCTGAAGAACAGTGGATTAAAGCGGCAGGAGCGATATTATCTAAAGCAGGTTATGATTT
>Ga0315296_10001761_pt1 | contig 18830 bp, 14 predicted proteins | sample YL17G14_18_MG_FD_203921 | JGI IMG/M metagenome (GOLD analysis project Ga0315296, IMG submission 203921) | Sediment microbial communities from Yellowstone Lake, YNP, Wyoming, USA - YL17G14_18 | ecosystem: Environmental > Aquatic > Freshwater > Lake > Sediment | place: USA: Wyoming | collected... | reverse complement strand
TGAGAATCGCTCGAGTAGATTATCCGGTGCAGGTTCCGCGTTCGTACTCATTCACGGTCAAGATCAATGTCGAGTATGCTTTCCGCGACTACTTCGAGATTCAGGCGGCAGTGTACGAGGGATCAAGGGGGATGCTCAGTCATCCTCTGTGGACGGGGGAGGTGGAGCGTCTCTTTGAAGTTGGAGAGAGAACCTACGAGGTGCCACTGGAATCGCCCTCGGTCGAGAAACAGTGGACGCTGACCTGTTACGTGTTCTATCGCGACGCGTCTGGATTGTCCTACTTTGCTGACAATGAGCGCGGACCCGGATTCGCCGAGGTGAGCATGAAAATCGCGGACAACGCGAGGCTCACTCTCTGGACACCTCATGGTAACATGCCTGTCTACGTGGACGGGTCCCCGTACTCCACCGATCGAGACGGCCTCTTTGTGCGCGAACTCAAGGTGCTGACTGAGCATAGAATTGCGGTTCCTACGAATGTGTCGATGTCGGAAGGATGGCGGGCGGTCTTCCGTAGCTGGAACGGAACCGACCACACGAACCCAAAGATCTTGCTGATCACGCGCGACACGGTGCTGGCGATCGACTTTCGAGATGAGTTCTACCTGGATGTCGTCTCGGATTCTGTGGACGTGAAAGGAGCGGGCTGGTACCTGTCGGGCGCGGTCGCGAACTTCTCGGCGCCATCGTTTGGTCCCTCAAAGAGTTGGGAAGGTTTCTTTGGTGTTCGGTGGAGATTCGTCGGATGGAGCGGTGATGTCGAAAGTGTCTCTGTCAACGAGTCTATTGTTATGGATAGGCCGCATCGTGTTGTGGCAAACTGGGCTTCAGACTATGAACAGCTCTTCTATCTCATAATCGCGATTGCCGTGGTAGTCACCGTCGCTTCGGTAGTTCTCGTTAGACGGAAAATGCTTCAGAAGGGTCCAAGTGAAGCAGTGGCGCCCTCGGCTAGGACGTTCTGTATGTTCTGCGGGTCGGACATTGATGCTGATGCGAGATTCTGTTCGAAGTGTGGAAAAGCCCAGGTCAGTTAGGGCTTGTGCTTCGTTTCGGCAAGACTGAGTCCATGGCGCGCATTGCGTAGTCGCCGAATTCCGGGATGAAGTAGTCGAGAGCGATCACCAGGAACGCGACAGAGAAGACGCCGAGAATCAGACCGGTGGGATAGTGTGCCAAGTACCATGGGAGTATCCCCTTGTATAGAAGTACTACCTCCAACGCGATCCGCCCGATGTTCGCCAAGTACACAAGCACGGCAACACTGCCGATTCCGGCCAGCTTTCTTTTCCATGATATCTTCGGAAATGGAACGAGTAATCCCGCAAAGACCGCCGTAACCTGTATGCCTGTGCACATTCGTTCGATCTCGAACTCGTTGACGAATGCGCGTCCGTCCCTTGTCCATGATTTGGCGGAGATCCCGATCCAGTTGAGCAGTGCCGCGGAATGATCTGCTGTGATCTTCTCTAACATGTAGTAGTTTGGCAGGTAGTAGATTAGGATCGACAGGGCCGATGCAATCAGGACGTACTGAATGATCTCACGCATCGGCCTACTCATGCCACGTCTCGCTCATGACAGAGTCCATTCCACAGTATCTTGAAGATTGCTCCACTCGCAGGGTCAAGCTTTCGAAGAGGCAGGACGCCTTCTTGGACACGGATGAAGCAAGACTAGACTCGAAGGTGTTTCGCAGGAAAGACCACCCGTTCTTATCGACTTGACTATCTTCGAGATTTTTCAGTTGTCGGACTAGGCCATCGCTTGCTTACTCCGGTTCTGAGACAGCTCTTGAATTCTGGTCTCCGCTGGGGTCGAATGATCCCAGAGGAGGTTGAACGTTTCTCCAAGACGGCGTACCGCCTCTCGATCTGTTATGTATATCGATATGTCCGTAGGGCACTTTGCATCCGTTGTATCTGACTGTATGTACTGAATGACTGCCTCGGATTCGTCCAGCACTGAAATCCCGCTCAAAGGCGACGCTACCGTGTGGCGTACTTCACTGACTTCGCACAACTCTTTCACTGCATCAAGGTTCGCTTGCGATATGTGGCAGAGGCTTTGCAGCCTGACACCTCGATTGTGGGCTTCCATGAGACTGCTTCGCAAATGGCGTGTAACCCGTACTGGGCCATTCTCGGTAGGCATGTAGTCCAGTATTCGTTCTTTTGCCTTCAGATGCCAATCAGCGACTGCTCTGTACAGTCTTTCACGACCCCAGATAACGACCCTTCTAGCGGGTGTGCGGGAGCTTTGTCCTCTCGTCGCATTCCAGACGTCATATGGGACTCCCTGATCCCAGAAAGCCTCGAAGAACCTGCGAAACACTTGAACGCATTCGGGATGGGTCACAAGAACCTCGGACACTCGACGAGGATCTCTCGTTTCCGCACTTGTGAGGCCGACTCCAACTGCGCGGTGGTCGCAGCCATAAAGGTGGGATGGCACGTCCTCGCAATGCCTTACCTCGACAAAACGAAGATGTCCTCTGATGAGTCTGACGGTTCGGTCATCCAGCTCAGTGATGAGTCTGGCCCGAATGTGCTTCGAGGATACCGTATTCAGGAAATGCGTAATGGTCGATCTCTTGGTTCGTACGATATGCTCTGTTGCAGCCATCATCCAGATTTCCTTCTGGACAGATTCGAGCATCTCTAGGAACTCCGATTCCAAGTTCCTGCGCCCTATGATAACGCGGACTTCTGTTTGTGCTGGTGTTCTGGCTGTGCTTCTTGTCAGTGTTAGCTTGGCGACAAGTTGTCCCGCCGTCGTTGCAGCTTTCCCAATCTGCGTGATGGTTCGGTCGGCTAAGCTCGGTATGTTGATTTGAGGGTTCGATGCTCGGTATCGTATGGGTCTGTCGAGGGTCTCCTCGACGAGTCCCATTGAGACAAGTCTCGACATGAGTCGGTAGATCCCGGTTCTCTGAAGACTTGCTTCGCGAGCTATTTCGGTGGTTCTGGATGGACCAAGTTTGACGACTGCGAGATACGCCTTCGCTTCACTTGACGTTAGACCTAAAGCCTTTAGTTTCGAGATGAGGATTCCGGATTGTTCGGAGGGCAAGGTCTTCTCCTCCGACCTGCGTTGAGGGCCGGGGGGAATGTTGTATCATTACCTGATACACACGCTTATACCTGCCTGAGCAGGTTCTTCTATATCGGATCAGGGCTTGATTCCTCTAGAAAAAGTGTCCCGACAAATCGGGAACAGAACTCGCGGCGAGATACTGGCGAGCATACTGAATGTTGCGGCGAACGGTGCCTTGAAGACGCACATCATGTACAGGGCGAACCTGAGTCATAGGCAGCTTGAGAAGTACATTGCTTTTCTAGAAGAAAGTGGCCTGCTCGTACAGTCCACCCATGTGGACACGGGCAACCGCATCTACCGGATCACAGAAAAGGGGCTGGGCTTCATGCGCGAGTACTCTCACGTTTCAGCTTACCTCAACGCAAGGCTCGCGTAGCTGCATCGTATAGGTGAACGATCCTGTCTTCCAATCGCCCACCTAGCGTCGCAATAGCACACCTTGCAGAACAAGCCGGTCTCATTCTCGCGTAAATGCCCTCTACCGTCTCAAGTTGATCACTGCACACTCGAGCCTCGAGCTGACGATTCCGAACAAGGCCTCCGCAACCCAGAGAATGTAGTGAGCTTAGATGAAGACGTGTTCCCTCAGGAACCGTTGTGATCAACGCGGTCTGGTCAGCGGCTGGGAAATGGCACTGGTGTTCAAGTCGTTGCCTCAACGAGCAGATGTCCTCCAAGGTTGAAGGGATTGCAGGAGTGTTTGAGTTCCTTGGCTGACACGGATTCGATCAGTCATCTGCCCTCGAGAAGAGGTTCAGGATCATCACGTAGGGGCCGGGCCCAACGGAGGCGGCCAATCTGTTACGGCTTATCGGAAGGTGTCCCGGCTTGTGCCTGCCGAATGATCAGTGATCAGACGAGATCTAGATTCATTTTCTAGAAAACGTTTCCACAACCCGCTTTTTGACAGACAACCACAGCCTCCGGAAGTGATCTCTCAACCACCGAGGTATTTGCGTGGCCAACAACAAGCGGCGGTACCGAAGTCGCATTCAGATAGTCGCCGATATCTTGGAGATTGCCAGGAGCGGTTCCCGCAAGACGCGGATCATGTATCTTGGCAACCTCAGCTTTGAGGTTCTCCAGAAGTACCTAGATATGCTCGTGAATCTTGGTCTGATCAAATTCGAAAGCGAAGATGACAGAACGTACGTCGCAACTGAAAGAGGGCGACAGTTCCTAGAGGATTTTCATGAGCTTGAGAAGTACTCGGAGATTGTGGAAAGCAAGAGACGCGCTCTGCAGACTAGTCTAGGCGTCGTGGTCTAGATCCGCCGAGCCGTGCTATCTAGTCACAGCCATATGCTGGATCATTTGTGAGAGGGTCAAGGAGTCCACGCCCATGCCGATTGTGGTGAAGGTACGTTAACACGAGCATTCCAGGCCTCGAGAGCACAGAAGTCATCGAGCCTAGGTAGGCTTTCAGGCCAGTCGCGGGTGCGCGGCTCGCATTTTGGGGTTCAAACGACTACTTGGCGAGATGTATCCAATGTCTGGTTCCTCTGTGCCTAGTCTTCTAGTAAGAGAATCCGCAAGAGATTATTTGCAGGCGCACCACGATCCGTCCTCGGGGTCGCATTTGACGGAGCCTCTTTGTGAAGCCTGCGGGAAAAACGAAGCAAGGGACGGCGACATCCTTTGCCCGGATTGTTCCCGAGCGTTCACGATCGTGCTTGAGTTGCTTCACGATCATCCGTGGCTTGCGATTGACGATGTTGAGCGAATTAGAGGCGTGTTCGAGTGGAGGATGAAGAAGACCGGCCGGGCAGAACAGAAGGCTGAGATTCGCACAGTTGGTCCCCTGACGAAGGTTGTAAACAGGACTGCCTGACGGCTCGCATCGACCTATCGCCCTAAGAAGCCAGCAGTTCGTTCTACAGTGCTCATGCGAGGATTCTTATTGAGAGTCTGCAAAACGTGTAGAGCGTCGGCAGGGCTTGGAGAATCCCAACGCCTCCTGAATATCAGCTCGCGCTTTGTTAACTGCTCGGTGAATCCATATTTCTTTAGGAACTCTAGGACTCGGAGAACTGAGACTCTAGATTGACCTGAAGTGCTAGCCAAGTCACTGGGTGAGTAGAATTCGCCTATCTTCATTGCGCACCAGACTGCGTCAATCGCGTTTCCGATCATCGGTCCTCTACCTGAAGTTGGTTATGCTCAAGCAGGCGAGTAATCGTCGTGTGACCACACTTGCTCGGTGAGGGCGACAGATATCATTGGCAAATCATCTAGAAGTTCAAGAACCAGACTTCGTCAGACGTCGCACACAAAGAAGTTCTGGATGATTTCTCTAGATGAATGCTCGCACATCATCACATGCGACGTTTCACAACCGATAAGAGCAAAGTTGTCTCGCAATCGATCTGGAGTGTTAACTCCAATGAAGATTGTATTGACAGAAAAGAACACTAGGAAAGCAGCGCTGGCAGTTGCATTAGCAGCAGTAATCGTACTGTCCTCGGTTCTGGTTGGGCCACTGAAAGCCGAAGTAGACTTGACTTGGTATGTTGATTCCGCTGGTACTGACGATAGCACTCACGGTACGGGTCCCGGGGCTGTCGCATTCAAGACGATTCAGTACGCAATCAACGACGCCAGACTGGTTGGCGGTGACACGATCAACGTGGCCGCGGGAACGTTCGTCGAAACCGGGCAGATAGCCATCAGCAAGGCTCTTTCAATCGCAGGCGCAGGAGCCTCCACGACAATCATCAAGCCATCATCCGACACAGGCAGCAGCGGAGATGCGAGGGGCTGGTTCCTCGTCAACGATGGCATCACCTTCAATCTGAGAGGTGTGACCCTCGACGGTTCAGGTCACAAGATATTCCAGGCAATAAGGCACCTAGGTGCAGGTGTCGTTAGGGACTGCGTTTTCAAGAACATCAAATACGGCACGTACCTCGGAATGGGCATGGCGGTGATGGGGACCGGAAATGTTGATGTCGCCAATTGTGAGTTCTCCGCGATTGAGAGAATCGGTGTGATCTATTTCGGCACTGGAGTCACGGGATCAACGTTCAGATGGAACAAGTATACGGGCAAGGGCGTGGGTGACTGGCTCGATTATGGCGTTGAGGTTGGCGGGGGAGCGCATGCGACCATCAACAGCAACACTATTTCGAACAACCTTGGTGTTGCTTCTGACGGCTCGACCTCGGCCGGCATTCTAGTAACGACCTACTATGGTGCCGGAACCCAAGCCAGCATCACTGGCAACACCATCTCCGGATGTACAGAGGCCATTGCTGTTGGATACGACGCCTCTGACACCAGCGTTGTGACGGCCCACAACAACAACTTTGCCGGCAATGGCAAAGGGATTGGGAGCACCGAACCTCTCGTTGATGCTGAGAACAATTGGTGGGGGGACGCCAGCGGTCCACAACATGCAACCAATCCAACAGGCAATGGCGTTCCAGTGAGCGATCACGTCGACTTCACGCCGTGGCTCGTGACTCTTTGGCCCTCAGAAGTTTGGGTATCGACCATTGGTGACGACTCCAATCTTGGAACGCAGACGGAACCCTTCGCAACCATTCAGAAAGGCGGAGACATGGTGGCCAGTGGCGGGACAGTGCATGTGGCTGCTGGAACGTACGACGAGCAAGTGGTTATCGGTAAGAGCCTGACACTGCAAGGGGAGGGCGACACTAGCCTCATCGGGCCTTCTTCCGCTGCGAAGCTTACGCAGGTGTTCGATGGCCTGTATTATTATGCAGGCAGCAAGCAGATTGCCGGTATCATTGTAGCTAACGTTCCTGATGGCAGCAGTGTGACCGTGAAGAATCTGAAAGTCGACGCGAGCGCTGTCACCACCAAGCCTACAGGAGCCGACTACCTTGCGGGCGTCTTTTACCGTGAAACTGGCGGTGCACTTGACACGGTCAGCATAGTCGGGGGTGGCAGCTGGAGCGTAAGTGATCGAGGGTACGGGATGTATCTCTCAGCCGCAACCAACACAGTGTCCGTGGAAGTGAAAGACTCGGCTATTTCAAACTGGGACAAGAATGGCATAGAGGCAATGGGAAGTAAGCTTACGGCCAACATCCATGACAACACGTTGACCGGCCGAGGGCCCATCACCGACGAAGTCCAGAACGGCGTCAACATCGGCAGAGGCGCCCTAGGGACGGCGAACCATAACACGGTAAGCAACCTTGTGTATCAGCCAGAGACATGGTGGGCAGCTGCGATTCTGTTCTCTGCCGCTGGCAGCGGATCCTATGCCGATAGCAACACCATATCCGATTGTCAAATCGGGATCGCGATCAATAACAATGACGGGTCGGCAAGTGGCAACACCGTGACCGGAGGAACCGTGGGAATGGCAGGCCTCGTCTTCCAAAAGAGTTCGCTTTTTGCCGCGGGAACTTGGACGGCGTCCTTTGAAGACAATGGTGTAAGTGGTTTCAAGAGTGACGGAATCAGTGTTTGGGGTGCAGCAGACACGTCTCTCACAGTGACTATAAGAGACAACCAGCTCTCAGGCGGATCAGGGAATGGGATCGGTATCGGAGGCTCAGGGGGAAGCATCACAGCCACAATCACAGACAATGACATCTCGGGCTGGGCGCATGGCATCAATCTGGAAAGCTCGTTGAGCGCAGTGACCTTGAGTGCAACTATCAGCGGTAACACAATTCAGAACAACCTCGCCACCGGTTCAGGCATACACGTTGAGGCAGCCGTTACTGTTACCAACGTTCACGTCAACTTCAACAACATCGTCAACAACGCCGGTTCAGGCGTCTACGGAGTATCCAACTTGGGCAGCGGCACGCTGGACTGTGAAAGCAACTGGTGGGGTAGCGCTACGGGGCCAACCCATTCGAGCAACCTTGGAGGAACCGGGGATGCCGTGTCAGACAACGTGGACTTCACCCCGTGGCTTGGAGGCGAAAGCACCACTGAGACTGTGACGGATGGTGTGGTGGATGCGACTGCTACGGCGGACTCGACTGTCGGAGTGACTGGAACAGCCACCGTGACCGTTGCGAAATATGCGGAGAATCCAGGCAGCACGCCAACATTCTCAGCTTTGGGCAGCTACGTGGATGTTAATGTGAACGACGTCTTAGCCGTCACAGAGATCACGATCAAAGTCTACTATACGGCGGCGGATGTGGTCGGCCATGTCGAGTCTGCGTTGAAGCTGTACTGGTGGACTGGTAGCGCTTGGGTTGTGTGCTCCGACAGCGGCGTCACCTACCCAGCAGGCGGGCCGACGTACAGGGGCTACATCTGGGCGACGATAACCGGCACCACAACACCGAACCTGAACCAACTGGTTGGGGCGCCGTTTGGTGGAGGCAACCCGGGCCAAGGCATGCTCAGGCTATGGCAGGAAGGCACAGCCGTGCAGACGACTATATCTCTGAACGGGACAGCACGAGATGATTGGGGCCTCAACTGGGTTAAACTATCCGCGGGCAACTATGTGCTCTCGTTGTCGAACGTGCCTGGCTGGAAGAACCCCACGCAGGTCAGAGTGCTCGTCTACGCGTATGGTTCATTGACTCCTGAGAGCGACACCACGGTGAATTATCTGGTGGACCCGATACCGATATACGCAAACAAGGTGACTGAGGTAAGAGCAAGCTTCACGCAACTGGGCTATCTGCACGTCATAACAAATCCAGCGCCCAGTGGTGTTGCAGGAACCATCTACATCAACGGTGTCCCTGTCAACGATTGGGGCTGCTGGGTTCCGTTGGCTGCAGGTAGCTACACGGTCTCGTTCGGTGATGTTCCGGGATACACGAAGCCAGCAGATCAGGTGGTCACGGTCGTCGCCGGAACAACCACGACGATAACAGGAGACTACACCTAGACCGAACAGCTTCCCCGCATCAACCTCCCCATTTTTTTTCGAGTTCTCGTTTTCGTACTCGCTGACTTGGGGATCGTCTCTTTGTCCGCGGGAGCTTGCGTGTTTACTTTCATGAACCACGGTTCCAGTACTCGCAGGACTGCACACGGTGAGTTTCGGAGATGTCCCAGGCTACACGAAACCATCTGACCAGGTTGTGACTGTCGCCGCTGGCACAATCGCAACGCTAACCGTGACTTACAAGACATCTCTCTGAGACTCGAACTGTATCCGTCTCTCATCTTTATCGATATCCTACCGAGACATGTGGCATGGCAATTCGTCGCGTAGCGTGTTGCTCTGTTTCGATCGTGAAGGCCAGGCTGATCGTAATGAACAGTATCTCTGAGCACGCTTGACTGTGATGGAGTGGTTGACGATCTCGACGCTCTGTACGCACGATCTGGGATCATCGTGAACTCTCTGCATGGATAAAGTTTCTAGACGATTTGGCGGCGGCAATTCTAGACGATGTTTCATAACGCATATGAATCCACTTCCTTGAAGTCGGAACGAGACAAACTGGAAATGATTCTCTTCGGAGTCCGTGACTTGGTTTTGCTCTCTCTGAACCGAAAACAGGAGGGATGATGAAATGATTAGCAACGATCCCACCGTGTCCGTTGTAATTCCGACGCTGAATGAGGAGGAGAGCATTGGGAAGGTTCTGTCCGCAATTCCTGACGAGCTCGTTGATGAAGTTCTGGTCGTTGATGGGTCCTCGGACATGACGGCGAGAATTGCTAAGAGATTCGGGGCGAGGGTGATTCGTGAGCCCAGAAGAGGATACGGACGCGCGCTTCAGACCGGCATCGAGAACGCAACGGGTGATATCGTAGTCTACATCGACGGCGATTTGACATACGACCCTTCAGACATCATCAAGCTCATCGGTCCCGTGCAGGATGGAAACCTGGACGGAGTTCTTGGAAATCGCTTCCTAGGCGACGGAAACCGCAGGAGCATGCCTTTCCCGAACAGACTGGGAAATCGCGTACTTTCGACGGTCTTTCGTCTCATCTTCAGGACAGAGATAAACGACACCCAATGCGGGATGAGAGCCTTTGTACGTCAAGTGCTGCTCAAACACCGGTGCAGTAATCTCGGTATGGCATATGTCACTGAGCAGTTGGCGAAGCTGGTCAAGTCCGGGTACCGCGTGGGCGAAGTCCCAATCAGCTACAGGCCACGCGTGGGACAGTCTAAGCTTCATCCTTTCCGAGACGGGTTCACAATACTCTGGACGATGTTTCGGGAGCGGCTAAGTTGAAAATCGTTGTCACAGGGGGAGCCGGTTTCATCGGATACCATCTCACGAGGGCATTGAGTAAGAGCGGCCACAGTGTAGTGGCTTACGACAACATGAGTTCTGTTGGAGCAGAGAGGATCTTCGACATCAGCGATGTGGAGCTAGTCGAAGCGGACGTTCGAGATCTGGCTAGTCTGAGAGGGGCGTGCAGAGGTGCTGACGCCATTTTCCATCTCGCCGCGCAAGTGAGTGTGCCCTTTTCCATGGAGGAGCCCTCGGTAGACTTCGACCACAACCTAAGAGGGATGATGAACATCCTTGAGACATCAAGGCGTGTCGGGGCTAGGTTGTTCTTTGCCTCGTCTGCTGCGGTCTACGGTCTCCCGACCATGCTTCCGATTCCGGAGAGTCACGCTCTAGAGCCGATTTCTTTCTACGGATTGTCGAAGAAGTCGGCTGAACTCTACTGCTCAATGTACAGCAACACCTTCGGAGTTCCGGTGACTGTATTCCGACTCTTTAACGCATGTGGACCTCACTGCCACGGAGTCATCTACGATGTTCTGCACAGACTCTTTGAGAACCCGACTCACCTACGAGTTCTAGGGAAGCCGGATGGGTCAAAGGACTTCATCTGTGTCTCCGACGTGACAGCTGCAATGCTGGCAGCCCTGGAGCATGATCCTGCAGAGAGCTTTGAAGTATTCAACCTCGGCTCCGGCACTTCCACAACAATTGCCGCTTTGGTTTCTCACCTCTGCAACACAGTCGGGATGAGGCCTCTCGTGAATTTCTCAGGGTCGTCTTGGCCAGGCGACGTCACGAAAGGACTGTGTGCGGATACGTCAAAACTCTTTGCTCGCTTTGGCTGGAAACCGAAGACCCGCTTGATAGACAGCTTGGAGAAGACAGTGGAGTGGTTCCGTTCAGTCCACATGCCGAGAGTTGACCTGAAAGTCGAGGTCTGAGAATGTGCGGATCGCGATCCTAACTGAGCTCTTTCTTCCCCACGTTGGAGGGACCGAGTTTAGGCTCTATGAGATTGCCAAGAGGCTCGTTGGAAGAGGGCATGACGTCGACGTCTTCACGGTTCGATATCCTTCTGACACTGCAGAGGAAGAAGATCTGGATGGCATCCGCGTAATCAGGTATGCCAGATCGCCCAAGTATGTCACGTCCAACGGATTTCGATCCATAAGAGGAGTCATGGAGTATTCTCTACACACCGCGCTGAAAGCCATTCGAACCGACTACGACGTCTACTACTTTGGGGAGTGGCCAATGTTCCACTCACTACTAACCGGGCCTCTCGTCCATCCGTGTGTCCAAGAATGGTGCGAGGTCTGGTACAGAAAGATCGTTATCTTCGAGAAGGCCCTTGCCAAGATCATGCACAATCATGTCGCAGTCTCAGAATTCACGAAACGTAGAATGGTAGAGTTCCTTCATATGAATCCGGATAGCATTGTGGTCATACCAAACGGTGTGAACTTCAGCAGATTTCGTGAGAGCGCTCGACAGAAGGTATGGGGACGAATGGTCTACGTGGGGAGAATCGCTCCTCACAAAGGCCTGACAATGCTGATCGACTCGTTCAAGACAGTTAGGGACAAGCGTCCAGAAGTTGAACTCTTCATAGCCGGTTCTGGGACTCTCCTGCCCGCCATCAGACAGTACGCTGAAGGAATTCAAGGAATCCACGTGCCCGGCCAAATCTCCGAGGAGGAGAAGGTCGAGCTTCTGAGGACTGCATGGCTCTTCATGATGCCGAGCACCCGGGAAGGACTCCCATTGGCACCACTAGAGGCAATGGCTGAAGGCACACCCATTCTCACTGTAGACCATCCGGACAACGGGGTGAAGGACATGTGCATTAATGGCAATGGAGTGATTGTTCCTCCCAACAGCACCGGCATCGCATCAGCCGTGCTCGAAATGCTCTCGAACGAAGATGAGTGGAACATGATGAGGAAGGCGTCCCTCCAATATGCCAGAGAATGTGACTGGGAGACCATCACCGACGACATGGAGGCATACTTAGGCTCTGTTGTGAATGGTGCTTGAACGTCGCACTCCCGTGGACCAGGAGAATCTCAGAATGATGCGGACCTACGAAGTCAGACGAGTCTGGCAAATTCTCAGCACACATCGTTCGATGATTGAGTACTCAGTTCTCATCGTTCTCTGCGTTGCCCCAACAGTACCTATCATGTCGTACTTCTCGACCAGGGTCTTCCCGTGGTGGTCCGACGGAGGGATATGGCTCAAACAAGTGAATGCGATTCTCGGACGAACCTATCCGATGTGGAACGCAAAGCCATTGCAGTTTGATTACATCTTTGTGCTCTTGCTAGCATGCTTCAAGCTGCTCCTGCAGAACGACCTCTTGGCACTTAAGACGTTGGCCGTGATCATTTACGCTCTCTGTCCAGCCACAGCGTTTGTACTTGCCCGCAAAGTGTTCAACAGCAGTCTATCTGGCCTTGCTGCCGCAATGCTTTCGGGATTCCATCCGTTACTCTACGAAACCTTGGGCTGGGGCGGGTATCCCAATCTCTTGGGATACGCAGTTCTGCCGCTGGCTATTCACTCAATACTTACATGTGTTGAGAAAGCTTCAGTGCGAAACGTCGCGTACGCTAGCCTGATGGTTGTGCTCACTGCTTTCACACACAATCTGACCTCGATGGTCTTTCTGGCCATCCTAGGTTTATGGTTCCTCCTGGCAGCCGTTTCAGTGTTCGTCCCAGACTTGAAGCTGGCTCGCAGACAATTCCGCACTGCAGCATACTGCCTGAGTTTAATGATCTCGACGCTCGCGTTTCAGTTTTTCATCGTAGGAATGCCAGACTACGACGCTGCAAACGAGGCCGCATTCTACCGGCTGAGAGTCGGCCTCATAGATCTATTCTGGGCGGTGAAGAACTCGAATGTTGTCATTCTGCTAATCCTTCTGACGTGCGTCTCTTTCATCGTGATCCAGCTTGTCAGGCCTGAAAGTTATGAAGCTTACAACCTGTGCATGGCATCGTGGATACTGGCGCCACTTCTCTTGAGTCAGGTATACCTCTTGGGGATGACCCTAGACTACAGGCGTGTATTCCTTTTCGCATTCCAGCCAACTTTCGTACTGGTGGCTGCCCCATTTGCATTGGTCTCAACCCTGATCCCAAAGGCAAAAGACCTCAGCAGTTCGCTGCAAGGCACCCAAGTTCTAAGGTTGACTCGCGAACTGGCGAAGCCATTGCCCGCGATTCTCCTCATCCTTCTCTCGTGCTCTCTCATTGCTACCCAGGTGGGCATAGGCGTCTCATATGCGAACGTAGTGAACGACTGGTACAACTACGCTGACATCTATGGTGACAAGCAGAAGCTCGAAGCACTGGAATGGATTCAGCACAACACGCCAGAGAATGCTGTGTTCGTCGCTGAAGAGCCCTTCGCTCGCTGGATTGAGGGACTGGATTCGAGAAGGGTCTTGATGTATGCTCCTCCGCAGTATCTCTTCGTGAAAGGAGAGCGCGACAGAAGTATGGCAGCAAGCACTTTGCTCGAAAGTAGGATAGAGCTCAGAAACGATCTTGTTAGGATCTGCGACCAGGATCCCTATGGCAACTTCACACCGTCTGTCTCCTTCATGAGAGAAGGCGTCTATGAGACTGCGCTGTACATCAACAACAATGAATCCAAAGTACATGTGTCAAACGGAACGGCCGAGTGGTCTGAACGACTCTCTGAAGTCACGACAAATCGATCCTACCGCTTGTCCAGCAATCTCAGTTCCGCATCTTATGTATCGAGTTATTCGATGAATCACGTCTCATATGTGAGGCAAATCAACCTGGAAGCCAATGCAGCGGAGTTCTCCCTAATCTACTCAATCGAGACAGCCGACCCTAGCCTCAGATTCATCGATTTCACCATCCCCATCTTCTCTGCGGAGGGAAAAGGGTTCGATGAGGTCATGGCTGAATCCACGGAGGCCATCCGCGTCAGGTCCGGAGCTCAGTGGTTTCGCATCTCATTGAGAGGGGAGGTGCTGGGCGCAGTTTTCATCGACTCTCAAGCAACGGACACAATACTCGTCTCGTTCAAACCTCATCAAGGCTCAACAGAATCGATGTCTGCTCGGATTGATTTCGGTTCAGATGCTCAGGGCCCAGTATCTGGAAAGCTGGTCGCGATAAGCAGGGACGATGTTGTGAGAGAATTCATGGTCTCCTATGTCGCGATTCCCAGACTAACAAGGCCCCGTCCCAACGGAGCGATACCTCTGAGATTGGAGAGCCTCCCTGCTTACAATCACCTGCTGCGAGACCCTGGCCTTAGAGTTGTATATGAGAACTCGAACGTAATTGTCCTGCAAGTGATCTCCCACTGAGGCATCTGAGTTCAGGACATGAAAGAGCGACTGGATAGCGCAGCGCCGGCAGCCTCCATCATAACCCAGGATGACAGTCCTGCCAGCGTGGTTTACGCTGCCGTCTTGCAGAGAACATAGTATGCGGGTCTAGGCGCGCCGGTCACAGGATCCGCTAGCGAGTACTGATCTAGCTCGGACGCGGGAATTGTTGGATCGTATCCAGTGATCCAGTTCCAACTTATCCATCCCGTTAGGTTTGGTGTTGATTCGAACATGTCGATGTACCTCTGATATTCTTCGGCTTGTAGCGTACTGTTGGTTGTGTCATAGCCAAACTCCGTGACCACCACTTGCTTCTTCACTCGGGTCGCGTTCTCTGTCATGTTTGCGAGGCGTGTCTGGTATTCATCGAACGTCATCAAATGATCACTTTTGTTGCTGCTCGCGTCGATGTTCGCGTCAAGCGAGATGAGATCGATCGCGTTCAAGAGCCTAGGGTTCCACGTCCAGTCATGGTCAAAGAATGATTCTGCAAGACTAACTGTGACAGGTCTGTCATCAAGCGTCTTCACAGCGTTCGATGCATTCACAACCAAGTTGGTCCAGTTGCGTCTTTCAGGCTCGCCGAGGGGCAAGTAGCGTGGTTCATTCAGGACGGAGTAGCACCAAAGGTTCGGAAGATCTCTGACCCGATCAACCGTCCACCTGATCATGGTCAGGTAGGCACTTGCGATTTCCGGCCTGGTTATCAGGCTCCGGCCGGCTCCAACATACTCCGGGTTGGTCTGAGCTTCATCTCCTGTCGCGGAGGTGTGAAAGTCAATCATCACCCTGATGTCGTACGTGGCCGCGAGACCAGCAACGCGGACGACGTTATCGATGAAGCGCTCATCGTAGACTCCACGGGCGATTTCCACACGATACCAATAGATGACCAATACTACGGTATTGATGCCGTCCGATCGAAATCGCACGAAGTCCCGGCTGACGAGGTCCGTCGGCGTGTCATAGAGTTGAGTGGCAGACACGTAGTTGACCCCAATGAACTTCGTTGGAAGCGCAAAGAAAGCGGATCGCGCTTTGAGTGCCTCCGTGAACAAGCCGAAAGTGGGTGACTCAGTTGTCCACTTGGGGATGTCGCGTAGTTCGTACCAGAAAACCACCTCCGCGCCCCTTTCCCTAAAGAAGGATGATGCCTTTGTCAGATACTTCGCTTGACTGTCTTCTCCATCGAATTGTGCGGGATGACCTGTTTCAGTGATCCACAGGTCGAGTTTCTTCTCGGTCAGTGACTCGTAGAACCTTAGTGATTCATCATATTTGTTCCAGACCCAGTCTGTCACTTCACGCGTCCAGGGGTAGGCGTGAAACGATATTCCATCTGCATATTGCTGTGCGCCCAGTTCGAACAGTCGTTTTGCAAACGCCTTGTCGCGGGCCAGCCACGGATCACCGCCTGTGTTCAGATGCAAGCCGCCGCCCATGATGACCTTGGCGTCCGGGTCGTATTCCTTAATGATGGAGTAGGATACGCGAAGCATTGCCTGGTATCTTTCCGGAGCGAGAGGGTTAGACGGGTATTCAGGTTCGTTCCATATCTCCCACGCTTCAACGACGTCTCGATACCGGATCACACTGGATTTCACCGCATTCTCCCATTCGGCCAAGCCGAAATCCCATTTCCATTTCAGGGTCCAGATGTCAAGAATCCCTAGGACCCTGATCCCACGTTCCTTCGCATTTGCGGCAACTTCGGCAAAGCTGTACTCGCCGGGTATCTCTGCGACATCGGCCCGTATCCATTCAAGGCCGCCAAGTCGGACTAGGCCTGCTTCTTCCTTTGTGAGTGAGTGAGTGCAAACGCCAAGTGTCCCCGACCCTGTTCCTGATGCGTTAGAAGCGTGCGCCGGAACCCCGAAACATCCCATGATCGGTGAGATGAGAAGCAGAGCGAGCAGCGCGCTTCGATTCTCGATCACACACTTGAATGGTTGTTTCATTCTTCGATTTCGCCTTCGTGCGGCAGCTCGAAGCAACTTGCTTCGATCCGACTGCCCGCACGAAGGCGGTCGCGTCATCGTAAACGAGCCGTGACCGAGAGGTTCGAATCAGAGTAACACTTGCGAAATATGCACGGACTGAACAATGATATCGCATGCAGTGATCGACGCTCAATAGGACGTGGAGCGAGAGTGCAGAGATCAGTCGGAAGATCATCGATGGGGACTAAGCTTACTACGAAGAAAAGGACGGAAGAAACACGACGCGTCAGCCTTTAGGGTGATCTCTTCTCCAGTTGTCGCCTGCAGATGTTCTGCGTGAAGATGTGCCAGCTGGTGTTTGATCAGGAAATTCAGCAACGACAACGATCCGGCGATTGTGGAAACCTGTTCCTAATCATGCAAAGTCATTTCCACGAGCCGTGTGGAACCGGTTCTCTCATTCGAAACGCAAGCGGCTCCGCCAGTGCTGAAAATCCAGCCTTCGCTCCCTATTTGGCGTGACACGTCGTTTGCCCCGTCTCTGCAAGTTGGCCTTTCAAAGTAGGTTGAAGCGCTTGGGTGTCGGTGAAACGCTGGTGACGTCAGTTGCAGCAGAGTCGCCATCCATCACCAGCATTTGAAGGACTCTGAGCGCCTCGCCTGGACCAACAGCGTTTCCAAGCTTTCTGAAAATTAGTTCGCGTTTCGTAACTCTCTCCGTAAACCCGTACTTCGTTAGAAACTGCAAGACTCGAGTAACCTCGTGGGTTGGCCGTCCCAAGCTGTTGGACAGATCGCTGGGACTGTAGAACTCGTCGCTTCCCATCGTAGACCAAACCACGTCAACCATGTCAAACGTCATTGCAGATCACAGCTCACGCGTCTTCATTGTTCCTCTCTGCGCGTAAGCGTCGTGTGACCATGTTCAGCAAAGATGGGCGACAGAGATCATGTATCGAATCTTCTAGAACGTTTACCACAGGGTCATATAGCACATGGGCCACAAGAATGTCCGCCACAACGGGACAGTGATTCGCGTGGCTGTGGAGAACAGAGAGGTCGCAGCGCTCAAACGTCTAGGCCTGACTGAGTACGAGTCGCGCATCTACCTTGCGTTGATCAAGATGGGGCCGAAGAAGGCGAGCGAGGTCAGTTTCTTCGCACAGGTCCCAAGGACGAAGGCCTACGGGGCGATCAGAGAACTCGAACGCAAAGGACTACTCCGCACCATAGCTGGGAAACCCGAGCTGTACGCGCCTTCGTCCCCGAACGACACCCTCGCACCCCTGGTGGCCCAACTCAACAGCGAATTGAAGGACTCTGAGGACATGATCCAGTCGCTGACAGTGCTCTTCGAATCGAGCAAGTACACCAAGCGATACGAGGCGCCCAGAGAGCTGGCCGAGTTCTGGCAGATAGACGGCCGGAAGAACGTCTTCGACAAGATCAGTGAGATACTCCGCGACGCAGGAAGATCAGTCAACTACTACACTGACGTACGCGGCCTGATTCGAGCATACAAAGCCCACTCCGACGCCCTCGAGAAAGCCAAGAAGCGCGGAGTCGTAGTCCGAGTTCTTGCGCTCGTCTCAGCCGAGAACTCATCAGTGGCACAAGAGTTCTCTGAGATCGTTGACCTGAAACGGCTTGACAAAGCCCTCGGGCCAAGCTTCGTCTCGGTCGACTCTCACGAGCTCCTAGTTATCGAGAGTAGGCCGAGTGATCTTAGAACCGACAGGGGTTTCGATGTCGCCATGTGGACGACGAACAAGCTGCTCGTCGGGCTACATGACCAGTTCTACGAGCGAATCTGGAACTCTCTCCCACCGCTGAAAACGAAAGAGCCCACGTAAACTCCGAGCGGCCCTAGTTCCCGCCCTATTGTGGAGTAACGCGACGCCAGACTCTGAGCAACAGAAACGAGAACAGCAACGGCGCCGAAACCAGAACAGTCAACACGACGCCAGATGATCCTACCACAAGCATACCGAGCGATCCTGTCAACTCGCCGAGCATGAGCACGACTACAGTCGCCAGGAACGAAATCGACAAGCCTTTCAGCACATGGATGCCGCGGATCCTCCTCTTCGGGAGGAGTCGAACCAGGAAGAACGCGATCGGCGTCAGATATGCCAGCCCGATCAATGCGCTCGCGACTATTCCTGATGTGACGACTGCGAACTCCGGAGAAAACGCGAGCACTGAGTACGCCACGGACGATAGCTCAAGGATTCCGATCAGCGGATACAGTGCCACTCT
>Ga0315296_10001760_pt1 | contig 18832 bp, 18 predicted proteins | sample YL17G14_18_MG_FD_203921 | JGI IMG/M metagenome (GOLD analysis project Ga0315296, IMG submission 203921) | Sediment microbial communities from Yellowstone Lake, YNP, Wyoming, USA - YL17G14_18 | ecosystem: Environmental > Aquatic > Freshwater > Lake > Sediment | place: USA: Wyoming | collected... | reverse complement strand
CAACAAGGCTCATATCTCCCTTAAGCACATTTATCAACTGGGGAATTTCATCAAAGCGAGTCTTCCTCAATATCTTTCCCCACTTAGTAGTTCGTTTATCATCGCTTTCTGCCATTACAGGACCTGTATACTTCTCAGCGTCTTTTGTCATAGACCGAAACTTATATAGAGAAAATATTCTCCCATCCTTGCCCACCCTTTCCTGTTTAAATAGTACCTGACCCTTCGAGCCAATCTTTATCAACACCATTATCACCAGAATCAAAGGTAAAAACAGTAATAGAGCTACCGATGAGACAAAAATATCGATAAGCCTTTTGATTAATTCATTAGCCCCATAAATAGGCGCCCCCATCACTTCAACTAAAGGAAGCCCATTGACATCCTCCCCATCAGTTTCGCTCAAAAACATCTCATATAACTCGGGAACAATCTTAAATCTTACCCCCATTCCCTGACACTGAGAAATAACATCAACCATCTCCCTCCGTGCCTCAGGGGGAAGAGATATAATCATCTCATCTATCTTATTTACTGTTACAATTCGCCTAATATTCCTTATAGATTTAAAATGTTTAACTCCCAATGCGGGATTTTTCATCTCTTCTTCCGACACAATTCCAATAAGCTTATACCCCAACTCTGGGCAATTCTTTATATCCTCCACAATAGAGTTAGCTCCTTCCCCGCTTCCCACCACTAAAACCCTTCTTGGTGCAACCTTTCTAAACCTGATCAGGACTATTCTCCAGCCACTAATTAGTATAAGGTTAACCAGCCAGGAAATCATAAGGACTGTCGTTGGAAAAGCACCAATTCTTAGCCTTGCAGCATAGACAGCTACAAAAATCAACAAAGTACCTAAAGTTACACCATTAATTGTATTATCCAGAATATTCACCATTGTATAACTTCTTCGCCGGTCATAAAGCCCGGAAATATAAAAACCTCCAAGCATGATAATAGTAATGAAAACGCACAAACCCTGATAAGCAGAAAAATTATATCGAGGCAACATCCCTCTGAACCTAATCAAAAATGCCAGAATTATTCCAGCATTAACCAGAACTCCATCCAATAAAATTGCCAAAAACGGACTTCCTCTTCTAAAAAACATAATATTCTTTCCTTTATATTTCGTGAAAACTAGAATCCGAATACTACTTTCAGGGATCTATTACCTCTTTTTATAGGAAAGAAATTTTTATTTCTTAAAACTAATTAAGAAGGCCTCGTGTGTAATGCTTTTATTAGTGAAAAATACTGCTCAGCGGCTTTTCTTAGGTTATATTTCCCATCTATGGCATTTCTTCCATTTTTCCCAAAGATTTTACATATCTCTCTATTGTCATATAAATGAAGAATTGAATTTACCATCCCTTCTACATTACCGGGTTTCACGACAAACCCACAATTGTTTTCTTTAATAACTTTCGCTGCTTCTGAATTTTCAGACATTACCGCTATTACAGGAATCTCGCCAGATAAAAGACCATAAAGTTTTGAAGGAACTGACAAACCTTCAACTCCCGAGACTAATGAAACAAGCCCAACATCAGCGCAGGTAAGCATATATCCAAGGTCTTTTTTATCGACATAGGGAAAAAACTTGCAGTTTGTTAAATTCCATTTTTTTACAAACTCTTCCATCCAATTTTTTTTCTGACCTTCTCCAACGAAGAGAAAAACAATATCTGTTTTATCTTTTAATACCTTTGCTGTTTCCATTATCGTTTCCATATCGTGAAATCTACCCATATTTCCTGAATAGCTCAAGACAAATTTCCCCTTCAGAGACCACTTTTCTCTAAAAATATTATTTTTTTTAAGACCACCAAAAATCTGAGTATCATCACCCCAAACGTGGATGGTTTTAATTTTTTTTGAATCAAGCCCGCGTTCTAATTTTCTTTCAATTACCTCTTTCATACATCTTCCTAAAACAACAATATAGTTAGCTTTTCTAAACGCAAATCTATTTAAGATATTCCAAAGTGCAGGTATAACACCATCGGATTTTAAAAAACCAAGTTTTATTGCAATATCCGGGTAAACATCATGTATCAAAACAATATAAGACCTTTTATGTACAACTTTCAGTAGCCCGCAGATTATCGGCAAAAAAGGAGGGTTGCTTACCACTAAAATGGGGTGTTTTGAGAAATTAAATAATAATCGAATAAATACAGAAAAGGTAAAGGTAATTTGATTTAAGAGTTTTCCAAGAAAACTTAACTTTGGAAAACGAGTAGAAAAAACACGTACAATCTTTATTCCTTTATATTCTAAATATTTAGGAACTTTAGTTGTTCTAGAAACTATCGTAGGAGGACCCGTTAATACTTCAACATGTGCTCCAAAAGAAACGAGCATTTCACATAACTCCGTCAAGACCTGTCCCGTAGAAACAAGTTCTGGATAAAAAAGCTGCGATAAAACTAAAAGTTTCTTTTCTTTCATCTTAATTTTTTATTTCATTTTGCTGTTTAAAAGCTATATTCTCTTTATACCACTCGATAGTTTTTATTAACCCCTCTCGAAGACCTGTTTGTGCTTTAAATTCAAACTTCTTTTCCGCTTTACTCACATCTAACATTCTTCTTGGTTGCCCGTCAGGTTTAGATGTGTCCCAAACAATTTTTCCTTTAAATATACTGCTCACAATTACTAATAATTTCTTTCAGAGCCAAAAATATCAAAGATAGATTAACATTCAAAAATACTTATTATTCTGTTTGCCTTGTTCTTTTTATTCTCGTTTTATTTCCGTCTGTTTTTCAATAAAGTAAATGCCTTTTTAAATTTAGTTTTAGTTCCTTCTCTTTTATAAAATAAGTTTTCTATATATTCACAAGAAACTTTTCTATTGTTTTGGATGATCCGGCGTTTCTTAATTATCATTGCAATATTAGTAACTGCATCGATTTTTCCTTTAATAGCTGACGAACCTTTCCCGTACATAATAAAAAAGGTTAAAACGAGGATTTCATAAAAAATATGCCAAAGACCGTATTTTAATAAGAGTTTAGTTGGCATATTTTTAAAATAAAGAAATTCTACATTCCGTCTTCCAAAATATACATAAAATGGTGAATTCTTAATTCCGGTTCCAGAACCATGATGATAAGCGACGGCCAGTGGTTGATATAAACATTTATAGCCCATCAGTTGAGCTCGAAAACTTAAATCTGTGTCTTCAAAATAAGCAAAAAAATCCTCATCAAAAAAACCTATCTCCTCCATCATAACTTTCTTGTACATACCAGCAGCCGCCGATATTCCAAATGTTTCTTTTGTTCTGTTTAGTCTTGGCTCATTAACTGATGAATCATAATAGGAATGAACAGCGCCTATAGGTAAAAATTCTATTCCGGCAGAATCTATGCGCCCTCGATTATTATATCGAATAATCTTAGGCCCGCAAGAACTAAAAGAAGGATATTCTTCAAACGTCCTAGATAATAATTCTAAACATTTCTCATCTAAAACCACATCGTTATTAAGGAGGAAAATATAGTCTCCTTTTGAAGCCTTAATTCCAATATTTGCTCCTTCAGCAAAACCCATGTTATGAGTAAGTCTAATTATTTTAACTTGCGGATAATTTTCCTCTACAAATTTCGTCGAATCATCTGTAGATCCGTTGTCAACAAAAATCACTTCATAATTCCTGTAAGTTTGTTGACTAATTGCACGTAAACATTCTTCCAAAAATTTTCGCCCATTCAGATTAACTATAATAATACTGACTAAGTTCACCTTTTTTTCTCTCCCAACCATAACATTTTAACCAACAAAATAGTTGAAGCACAAATAAGCCTAAAAAAGAAAATAATCGCAAAATTAATGCTTCCATCCAAGAATGATGTTTTTTGAAATATTTTCTCATACTTATTTGAGCCTCTTTCGTTTTTTTAAAGCGTGTCCATTGTTTTCCACTCTGAGATAGATAATGAATAATTTTTGCTCTTGGATTGAAAACTATCCTCCAATTAGCTTTTTTTACTCTATAACAAAAGTCCACTTCTTCAAAATACATCCAAAATCTCTCATCAAACCCTCCTATGCTATTAATAACTTTTCTGCTTGTCATTATAAACGCTCCCATTAGTTGGTCCACTTCTCTTATTTCATTGTAATCCCAATCAAGCATTAAATATCTCCTAAATATTTTAGCATTAGGAATAAGATGCCTTATTCCTAAAGTTATTAATAAATAAACACAGAAATTTGGGAACATTCGACAAGAATGCTGCAATTTTCCATTAGGATATAACAATTTACATCCACTCGCTCCAATATTTGGATTCTTTTCCATAAAATCAACCATAATTTCTATGGCATTCGAAATAACCTGTGTATCACTATTCAAGAAAAGAATATATTTACCTTTAGCAACCTTTAAACCTTGATTGTTAGCCTTGGCAAATCCCAAATTCTTGTGATTCTCAATTAAAGTAACCTGCGGAAATTGCTCTTTCACCATTTTTACACTATTGTCACTTGACGCATTGTCAATAACAATTATCTCAAAATCAATTTTTTTTGCATTTTCATATATCGACCTTAAACAATTATTTAACAATTGCTTGGTATTCCAGTTAACTATTATAATTGATAAAGTCATACGTTTTTCCCTATTGGACAAAAATAGAATTCATATTATGATTTAATCGCTTTTGCTTTGGCTAGTTGTCTTTCAAAATACTCAAGAGTAATGATTATTATTAAAAGATACCCAATACCCAGAGGATTATTAATAAAAGGATTAATTCCTGTTACTATTAATAATCCCACCAAGCCTGCTATTAGCCCATCTAAAAAAACTTTTTTTGCTGGTATTTTTCTTCTCAGTTTTCTCCAGTGAAAAAACACTCTATAGATTAAATATCCCCATATCATAAATCCAATCATTCCTTGTTCCATCAAGATATCCAAATATGAAATCTCCAAATGCGATCCGACATCGCCAGGCAAAACGGTTCCATATCCAGAGCCCAATATTGGATTTTGAAGAAAAATATTGGCAGCAATTGGAATAAAATGGAGCCTCCATTGGATTGATACATCACCGCCCAAATCACTAATTCTATTTACAATATCAGAATATATAGCAGTAGGTAGAGAAAATAATATTACCAAAACAATAATTACTAAAGACAAAAAAACGAATAAAAATTTTATTTTTGCATTTATCTTTAGCAAAAGGAATATAAACATACTTGAAAATAAAAAAGCAATCCAGAAACCCCGTGTTAGACTCAGAATTAATGCAATAGCTAAGATTACAAATGAGACCATTTTTTTGCTATTTAACAAATTCTTTTCTTGTATTAAGCTGTTGAACAAAATCAACGAAGAGATTAGCACAAAAATATATCCTTTATGGAATACCCCGAAATTACTTTGAAATCTAAAATCCACTTCACCGATATTATTAACAAAGGTGTAAATGTAATTGCGATATTGAGGCATGAGATTGCCTGCTAAATATATAAATATTCCTACTAGACTAAGCAGCATAGCGGAAAAGAGCATTAATTTTATAACGGTTCTAATTCTTTCCTCACTAGTTAAAATATCCCTCATTATAAAATAGTAAAGAAAGAATAAAATAGGCGTTAGGTCCCTTATAACCAATAAATATGGATTGCTTTTCAGGATACCTACCAATGAAGACACAAAAGAATAAGAAAGAAGAACAATGATGGCGGATAAAGCAAAACTGGATTTTTTTATGCTAAAATTAGTCATGAATTTGTAAGAAAGCCATAAAAACAACATCAACACAAATAGAATCATTCTTAAGGGTATTGTATAAATCTCGATAAGATGCCCACCCCCTCCTAAAAACAGTTCAACAAAAACGAAAAACATGATCACAGATAATAAACTCACTCTTTTCTTATTAAAAGAAGCTACATTATCCAATTTATATCACCCAAAAACTTATATCTTTTGTATCTTTTTCTCACTTCAAATCAAGATTTAAAACTAAAAGTGCTCTCCCAATCTCCTCCCGAAAAACTTGATTATTAGCCTTAGAAAACCTAACATACTCTCTTTATTAACCTAATCTAATAGGAACTCCCCTTTCCACCATCTCTGCGCTGACACCAGCAGAAATGTTATATAGGACAAACAATTTCATATTTTAAATTTTTCTTGTTTTCATATATTAAATTCAGGCAATCCCTCAATAAATTCTTAGTATTCTAATTAACGATAGAAATGGATAACCCCATTCTTGGTCTCTTCTGTTCATTCCATATCGCTTGGCACAACTAACCTTTTTATTTCTACAACCTCGTTGTAAATCTTGGAGCCGAACATTGAAGTAAATGCAGCTACCACATATTTAGGATTTAAAGGATATAACTTCAATGCCCTCAAAAGGTAATTTCGTCCCTGCTCTATTTGGTGATTCTGGCACAAACAATTCCCAATTGAGTAGAGATGTCTTGCCAGCAATTTTCTATCCTTTTTAAATTCTTCATAATGCTTCTCTAAAATTAACTTTTGTCCTGTGATTAGAGCGTTTTGGTTAGCAGAGATACTGTTTGGACTATAATATACATTAACTAATGGTGCATCGACGTATTTAAAGTGGTAATACTTTGAGATCCTAAGCCACATTTCCCAATCTACAAGATGAGGTAAACGTTCATCGAACATTCCTGTTCTCTTAAAACACCCTTTCTTAATCACGGCAGTAGGAGTTCCTATAAAGTTTCCCTTAAGAAGCTCGTTATGAATATCGCCGTTCCTTTTAATTATTCTAGACGGCGGTAGATAGATTTTTCTCTTACCTTTTATTTTCAAAAATCCGGTATAAATAACTCCCACATTTGGCAATACGTTTTCAAAGGTCTCCATTTGCCTCTGAAGCTTTTCTGGTAACCATTCATCATCACTATCTTGAAATGCTATAAATTGTCCCTTGGCGGCCTTTATCCCAACATTCCTCGCTGCTGCATCACCTTTATTCTCCTTATGTCGAATGTATCTGATCCTTTCGTCACTAAAGCTCCGTACAACTTCTTCGGTATCATCAGTCGAGGCATCGTCAACGACAATAATTTCAAAATCCCGATAGGTCTGATTTAGAACGCTCAGGACGGTTCTTTTTAACAATTTAGCTCGATTATAAGTTGGTATTACGACGCTAACTTTATTTGACAATCCTCACTCCTCTGGTACTTTAAATACTAAGCTAATTCTTCTTTTCCAAAGGTTTAAAATATTACTTGCCTCAAAAGGTAAGAAAGCTAAAAGATAATAGATAAAGTTCTTAACATTGAGGGGACTATATCTGAGAGAATTAAGAAAATATAACCTTGCTGTATCCTTAACCCTCTTTTGCCTAAAAAAATCGCAGCCAAACTTAAAATAGATTTTAGCTGATTTCCGACTCCCAAGATTTTGGACAAGTATTTCCTCCCATCTGGATTTGCCAGTAAATGGTAATATGTTGCCTTTTTGCCTAATCCTTCGTTCTATGGCGAGCTGACATGCAATAGAGGAATAGTCATCTTGTTCTTTGATGTTTGCATTCGAAATCCCTTCAACATTCTTTCTCCATTCGTAAATAAAGTCGGGGAAATTGGCTACTCTAAAGTGGTCTGATAAGCGAAGCCAAAATTCATAGTCTTGAGCAAATTTAAATTCCAAATTGTAAAAACCCACCTTATTCAAAGCCTCCCGTCTGACCATCACCCAACCGTGAGCAAATAGAATTGGTGGCTAATAATCCTGTTTGAATTATCCCATCTTCGGCTATTGCAGAAACTCTTAATTTGACTGTGCCAGATTCGTCGATAACATAATAAGAACTACTCAGAAGACAAACATCTTCATTTCCGTCGAGAAAATCAACCTGATAGAGCAGTCTGTCGGGAAGTGATATGTCATCAGCATCCATCCTAGCTATATAGGCTCCTCGGGGCAATTCTATGGCTTCATTTAGGGATCTCGTCAAGCCCATATTTTCCTGATTTATTACGTAAATCCTTTTGTCACTATAGCTTCCAAGGATCTTTGGTGTATTATCCGTTGAACCATCATTAACAATAATGAACTCGAAATCTTCAAATGTTTGCTCCAAGACACTATCAATTGCCCTCGGAAGATGCTTCTCGCCGTTATAAACGCTCATAATTACGCTAATTTTAGGCTTGGGCAACCCGTCGCGTTTGGATAAGGCTGCCAGAGGATCTTCGCCAAAATACTTTTCTTCTCTAATAAATCCATCATGTCCTTTACCCTTAGGGACTTTGGCTGTGAACAAACCCCCATAGAATTGGTCTACCAGTTTATCATGCCCTTTTAAATAGATAAGACCCCGATCATCAATCATCAATGTATTCATATAAGTTATGATCTAATACGTAGTTATATAGCTCGCTTCTTGGGATCCCAACAAATATATTCATCCAACTAGTTTGGGCTCTAATTTCTCTACTGAATTGGATAGTTTGCTTACGCTCTTCTTGGGTTTCAGTTGGCACACCGACCAGAAAACTGGCTGCCGCGTGGTCTGCTTTTCTTTCGTTTGATTCAGCAAGCAGTAATCATTGATCCTATACATGGAAATGATATTCGTGGGTAAACCTTTTGAACTAAACCACGATATATTGTATCAACGAGAGTCAAGTGGATAGCCCAGATTCCTAATTCTGTTAACATTTCAACAATTTATGCTTGATATTAATAAAAAAGCCCATAATGCCTCCAGAGATTCCCATAATAGAACAGAACAATAAAAAAATATATAGCCCCGTTTTTTGAAAATTATTAAAACTCTTAAAGGACATCATCAATCTGCCATACGAAAAAATGCTAATGAGAAATAATTTTGCCTTATTATGCTGTCCATTTCTTAACAAATTTTTAGCAATAATCAAATCATCAACAAATTTATTATACTCATATTGAGCCAATAGCGATTTATCTATCTCTTCCCTGACAGAATTTAAAAAACTGTCCAGAACAATAAAATGATTTGCCCGGCTAAACCGTTTTGATTGGTAAATATTTGACCCCTGAGTTATACTGACCCGCCTGCGTATCAGCCTTTCCTTAACGATACCAATTTCATATTTTTGAGTTATCCTGAGCCACATTTCTGTATCTCCAGCTGAGCCAGAAGAATCGCCGAATTTTTCTGTATCATTAAATAAACCAACATTAGTAAAAATATTTTTCCTGGCCATAAAAGTGGGAGCAACCAGAAAACTCATGTTCTTTTCCAATAGTACTGTAAATAAAAGCTTAAAATTCAATATACCCTTATCTCTAATTTTCTCTGGTAAATTAACCCCCTTTTTAAGTAAAATTCCATTTTCATCTATTATTTTATCCAAACAGAACACTGCACCAAGATTTGAGTTTTTCTTTAAAAGCCTTAATTCTTTTTCGACAATAGTTGGTTCATAAACATCATCCGAATGATAAATTGCAACAAAATCTGCATTCGCCAATTCTATACATAAATTCCAATTGGAAAGAGCGTGAATTGTCTTGGGGTTTCTATGATATCTGATTCTTTTATCGTTGTAAGAATGCACAATTTCCCGTGTATTATCCGTTGAGGCATTATCGCATATAATAATTTCTATGTTTTTATAGGTCTGGTTTACAATTGAATCTATTGTCCTGCCAATATAACGAGCATTGTTGTAAGTCGGAATACAGACACTAACCAACGGTTTGTTTTGATGTAATTCCATAATTAGAAAATCCTCTTATAGCTTTTTTAAGTCCTAAAAATTTGTATGCTACAAAAATAAATAACAAAAATAAAGATGCCTTTAACCCCAAACCTATTATGGTATTAATCTTTAAGTAGGACACAAAAAGAACAGCGCCCAAAAAACATAAAGAAACAGCAACAGACCTAAAAACAAATCCATAATCATAACTTATAAAAATTAACTTCTGAGTATAGGTAAAAATCATTATAAACTGTAAAATATAACTCAACAGCGTGGCCACTGCTGCACCATACATTCCATATTCAGGAATTAAAATAAAATTCAATCCAATGTTTAGAAAAACTGAAATTGAGATAAATAAAAATATTTTCCCTGTCTTTTCTTTCATAATTACCGTAGCTCCAAGAAGATTGGTGATTCCCCATAGAATTATTCCAAAGAGTACAATTGCAATAATATTGTATCCTTCTACATATTTTGCACCAATAAAAAAATGAAAAAACTCTCTTAGAACAACAAAATAAGCAATCATTATGCCTGACATTATTACCCAGTAATATTTAAAAACTCTGCTTATAGTCCTTTTATATTCATCCCTTGATTGAGCAAATTGTTTAAAAAGAACCGGTGATAGTGCCTGACCGAAGGGATTGATTATAAAATTGTTAATAAGCTCTGAGAATTTATATCCCACTGTATAAATGCCAACAATCGCCAGACCAACATACAAATTTAATATGTACCTGTCAGCCCATGTTAAAAGCATTAGCAACAGAGCACTTGGCACTAAAGGAATTCCTATTTTTAATAATTCTTTCAGACGCAACAATGAAATAACATTTTTATATGGTTTATAATTAACAATAAAAAACCTCAATCCAATAAATGCCACTATAAGATAAGAAATCAGATATGCCTTAAAATATGCTATATATCCTGCTTTCAAAACTGTTAAATAAACCAAACTTAAAACTATAAGTACTGTGTTAAAAAGTAGTTTAACCAGAAAATAACTTTTTGGTTTTTTATCTACAATCAGGATATTAGTATAAAAATCCCCAAAAATCATCACTAAAATTAATAAAAAAATTACATTTAAATTTGATATGCCCATCTGTACTTTTGAAATTTTTTGAAACAGCAAAGGGAACAATAGAAAAAATAGATAAACCAAACAAAATACAACCAGATTATAGATAAAAATGGAATAGATATTTTTGATGTTTTCCTCTTTTGAAGCCTTATAAAATCTTATGCAAAATGCTGTATTTAACCTCCCCTCTATCAGTGTAGAAACAATCATCAAAAATATCCAGATTAAAGCTATTTTACCGAAATCTGCCGGGGGCAAAAGTTTTGTGTACAAAGCAAGGATTACAAAACTGGCAATTGCACTTATTGCCTGAGATAAGGAAAAAAAGCTAAAGGCTTTTGCTAAATAATTTTGGGATAGAATATTTAAAATTTTGTTAGTTTTAATGTTTATCATAAAATACTATATTCTTATCTTATCAATATGCTATTTTTTTCTAAAATATCATCGTTTTTCATTGCTAAGAAATTATAATTACTCGTATTTCTAAACGAATTTACCTTATTCATAAAACCAATTTCTGTCTTGTCTATCTCATAAATATGATAATCAAAATCTATCATATAATTAATTACTTCTTCTGGTGAGTACCCAAAATATTTAGTGTGATCAGAATATAATTCCATCATAATTACAGGAGAGTAATTTTTAAGGATATTTTCAGCACCTTTCAAAACTAATAATTCTGCACCTTCAACGTCAATCTTTATAAAATCTATTTTCTCAATTTTGTTGGCAATAACATAATCGTCTAATTTTTTAATAGGAACGGAAATTTTATAATTTTTGTTATTATTACCATAGGTATGTTCGCGAAGAGAAGCAAAAGCGGTGCCTAATTTGTGTGGAATAAATAAAGTTTCCACACCTTCTTTTTCTCCCAAAGCTACCTGATTTAATACACATCTTTTTGCAAAACCATTTAATATCAAATTATTTTTCAATTCTTCCATTGTGTTTGTTGGTTCAAATATATGAACCTTTCCAGTTTCACCAACCAGTTGTGCAAAATGACAAGAATACCAACCAAAATTAGCGCCAACATCAAATACAATGTCACCTGCCTTGATTAATCTGCTCACTAAAAAAGTACACTCTGTTTCAAAATTCCCTTGCAAAGGTACACCCAATAAACTAGATGGATCTCTTGGTGTCCATCCAAATTTAATATCATTTTTAAGAAGGATTTGAGTATTCCCATCGCCAGAAACAATCACCTTATATTCTTTATCGCCAATCATTGAAACTAATTTTCTAATTAACTTACCGAACTGCATGGCTTTAAAATTATACTGCCAGTACTGTCCAGCTGGTTTCAGAAACAGAAAATTTCTATATAAGTTAGTAATAGACTTTCCTACAAAAGGTATGGATTTTACAAAATTCTTTATCCTACGTAGCATTTTTAGCATAATTAATCCTCTTCTTCAAGATTTTATTGACCAAAATTTCTGCAAAAAACTCATAGCTAAATAAATATATATTATCGTTTTTTTTATTGTCTTAATAATAGAACTTATATAATCCTAAAAATCCGTATAGAAGATAATCAATTTTGTTTAGTAAAAAAAGCATCCATTTGAGCCAAATATTCTCTATTATCTTTGATATATCTTCCTATGTCGTAAATATTTATCAGAACAAATCCTAAATTATAAAGTAACTTGCATATTTCAACCCAATATTCTGGTTCTTGATTTCTTCGGAGTAGAGATAATTCAATAAATACATTATTAACTTTATTCTTAAAAGTTTCTTGCCCTCCTTCAATTACTTCCTTTTCTACTCCTTCAACATCTATTTTTATAATATCAATTTTATCGATATTCTTATTAGACATAAAAGAATCTATAGTACGCAATTCGATATTTTCGGTGCCTATTTCTTTGATATGCGGATGAACAATTTTATAATTCGGACTTTGATTAAGGATAGAGTTAGCACCATGAAACGTAGTAATATGAATATCAAGTGTTTTTGAAACATTAAAAAATCCAAAATTATAAGTAGTAATCCTCTCTCTATAATTTTCAACATTCTTACAGAGTTTTTGATATGTGGTACGGACTGGTTCAAAAGAATGAATTTGTGCAAAAGGGAAACTTCTATATGCTGATAAAGTAACATTTCCAATGTTAGCACCTATATCAAAAAATACTTTAATATCCCGACGTATATTGCATTTATAAAAAGGATGATCCATTTTAGTTTTTCTACGTTTAACTTTTTCAATAATCATCTCATATATTGGAGGTATAAATATCTTAGGGTTATGTAAAACAAACTCAATCTTAGCATACAATTTAGTAACAATATTTTTAATAAAAAGCATAGATTTAACAAGAGATTTAATTTTATGTTGTTCTTCCATATATTAAATATCCTCTAAAATTGCTCGAGTTAAAATCTCTACAAAACACTCAGCGCTAAATGGATATATTTTATCGCTTTCGATAAAATTCTTGATAGCCTCAAGATAATCTATATATTCTTTATCGGACATATTCTTAAGATAATCATAAAGGTCATCATAAGTCCTAAATTCTCTTTTATCTATAAATGTATCCGAGGGGATATAGTCAGTAACATTTGGCGCGCCCCAATAAACGGGAACACAGCCAGCAAAAAAACAATTAAAAATCTTTTCGGTGATATAACCTGGAATATCTCTTGCATTCTCATAACAAATAGCGAATTTGTATTTTGGAAGCACCTCCCTTGATGGCGCAGGACCTTTAAATAAGGAATATTTTTTAGTCATTAAAAGTTTTCTCAAAATTTCAAATCTATTTAGCCTTGATAAATAACCTTTAAAATAGTACTTATCCCACCCAATGCCATATAAGTCAAAATCTTCAGGATGATTTTGTTCAAACCAGCGAATTGCTTTTACTCTTTCTGTATAAAGTTCCAGTGAGTGTTTTGTAAATTTATGTGATGCTACCATAGCGCAGAGTTTTCCTTTCTTGCTTAGATCATAATCCAAATCTGTAGGTATTTTATGGGCATAATTTATCTTTATATACTTTTTACCATCTACCAAATTATCATCCCATGTAAAAATTTTCTTGAAGTATTTATGTTTTTTAACATTCCAATTATCAGCTTGTATAATTTTAGATTCAAACATTATCAGATAATTATTTTTACCTGGTATAATATTTTTAGATTTAGGCATTTCATTGTAAATAATAAATTTAGATTCCCGTGGTGAGTTGATATCTTGTGTGTTTAGATTAATTCCATTTTCTTCAAATCTTTTCTTCAGTAAATAAAATCCATATAAGCAATCATTCATGCTAACTTTATCAAATTGCCCATTGTTTAAATAAGGTGCACTGGTAAAAAGTGTTGCCTTTATCATATTTGAGTTTCTGATTTATTTAAATACATTTTACTCATGAATATTCATATTCCTAAAATTTTTCTCAATTTCTATAAGTATAGATTTTATATCATATTTATATCCCCAGTTTGAATAGTGAGATCTAAATTTATTTACATTACTTATCCACCAAATATGATCACCAATTCTATTTCTGTCTGAATAGCAATAATGCATTTTTCTACCAGATATCTCTTCACACATTTTTATCGCTTCTATGACTGAACAATTCGAGTGCCTGGATCCACCAATATTATATACTTCCCCAACTCGTGGATTCTTATAAAATTCCCAGAAAGCATTTACCAAATCATAACTGTGGAGATTATCCCTAACTTGCTTACCTTTATAACCGAATATCGTGTAATGTTTCCCAACGACAGCGCATTTCATCAAATATGCCAGAAATCCATGAAGCTCAGTTGATGAATGTCCCGGTCCTGTTAAACATCCTGCCCTAAAGCAAACTGTTTTCATATTGAAATATTTACCATACTCCTGTACAAGTATATCAGCAGCTAATTTTGATGCACCGAATAGACTATGTTTTGTCTGATCGATATTCATAGATTCGTCAATTCCATTTTTATAATATGGATGAGATTCATCAATTTCCCATCTTGTTTCAAGTTCGACTAATGGTAAATTATTTGGTGTATCACCATATACTTTATTGGTAGAAGTGAAAATAAAAACAGCATGTGGACAGTATTGTCTTGTCAATTCGAGAAGGGTGAGTGTACCATTTGCATTCACAGTAAAATCTGTAAACGGATCTTTTGCTGCCCAATCATGAGAAGGTTGAGCAGCAGTATGTATTATTAATTTGATATCGTTATTATATTTCTCGAATATCTTTTTCATCGCTGTTTTATCTCGAATATCCTCAGAGTAATGAGTATAATTAGCTATTTCAGACTCAAGTTTTTTCTGACTCCAAGCAGTTGACGCTTCATCTCCGAAGAATATTCGCCTCATATCATTGTCTATTCCGATTATTTCAAAGCCTTTATTGCTGAAAAACCTAACAGCTTCAGCACCTATTAGACCTCCTGAACCTGTAATAATGGCTATATTCAAAATTTTATACCTCCTGATTTCCATCTTTTAATATGACTATTTTGATGATATCTTCTAATCTAATAGAATAAAAATGTTGATTTATTGCTTTTCTATAACCGTTAATCATTGTTTTTCTTCTCTCCTTATTACCCAAATATTAATTTATCTGAAGCACCTGCTCAGGTCTATACCTCTTTCTTCAAATCTTTTTTTAGTAAATAAAACATATATAGACAATTATCCCTAATTCTATCTGATATATCGAACTGGGTATTGTTTAAAAAAAATGAACTGGCAAAAAATGTTGCCTTTGTCATATCAAATTCTCTTGAAACATTTTAAAAGTAATTGTTACTTATAGGTTATCATTTTTTTCTAAACCAAAACAGACCACATCCATAATCTGCACTTTCCAAAATGGAAGTATCTATATTTCTTATATATTGCCCTTTGTCGTCTATACCCGAGAGTTCAACAAGTTCAAGGTCACTAAAATAGTCAGTGATTTGTTTAGGAGAATGAATACGATGTGCGTTGAAACATAGTCTTGGTTTTCCAACAGGCACTGAAAAATAGAGATTCCCATTAGGAGCAAGAATTCTAGATAGTTCCTTACAAGCTTTTTTTGTGCCTGATGGATCAATAGGATCGCCATAACGTCCTAAACCGATATGTTCAACCACATGCAAGGACGACAGGGATAATAAGGAATTCTCTTTAAAAGGTAGAGAAAGTATACTTCCTTTTACCGATGCAAAGTTATCCAAAGTTGCTAATAAGGGGCGAATATCAACAAAAGTTACTTTAGTAATCGCAGTTAGGAAACCAACAAAATCTATTGCAGAACCTATATCATAATGATGATTAGGTTTGGATTCGTAAATTCTTTTAAATGCCCAGATATCTTGATAAAAATAATGAATGTCAAAATTAGTAGTTTGTGTCTTTTCATGGATACACGGATAAGTGTTAATGAGTTTTATCGTTTCCGCACCTTTAGATTTAGAGTATTTTACCCAATCTTTAAAGAATTCAAGATATCGAGGTATCCCTCGAATTAACATTAAGGGATCAATTAATGGTCTCACCCATCTATTTATTAGGAAGTATGAGTTCTTGAATTTGTTATTGAACTTTCTCATATTTTTTCCTTATAGATATTTTTAAAAATATCTTTCAATCTATTTAAATAAGTATATTCATTTATTGCTTTATTATACCCATTAACCATTATTTTTTTTCTCTCTTTTTCATTATCCAAATAGTAATTTATTTGAATTAATAAATCTTCAATAGATGTATATATAGCCACCTCACTACCGATTTTAAAATAATCTTCCAAAGGAGGAGCATAGTTAGTTAGTTGAAATCCACCAAAAGCAGGTATTTCGAAATTCCTTGCTTTAACATCTTCAATCTTTTTTTTACTCATCACAAACGCACGTAAATTTTTAATAGATGAAAAAATATAACGAACATCATAAGAAGCACTATTGGAGATGTTTAAATTTATCTTAGACGTTTTAAAAATTTCAGCCATCTCTTCAAAAGTAACTCTTTCATTTCTCCATCCAGATCCAAAACACTGAACCTTTATTCCCCTTTTTTCCAATATATTAATAATCCACTTCCTGTAACTACTAACACTACCTACAAATGAAATATCATAATTATATTTTATCGCTTCAAAATTAATATTTTTATCACATCCAAAAGATGCCCACTGGCTTAAAATTACATTCTTATATCCTATCTTCCTGTATTTACTCAGTGCAAATTTGTCTGTGGTAATTGCATAAGTAAAATGAGGAGCATAAAATTTTGTAAAATTCTCGAATCGATATCGGTCATCGCAAAACCAGTTTAATGTGATATACTTACTCTTTAAATAATCGAATGTTTGAAAAGAGAACTCGTTTCTCATTAAGATAAAGAAAACAATATCCGGATTTACTTCATCAATAAACTCAATAACTTGTTTTTGAAGTTCATCTTTTTTATTGTTAATTAAATATTCATCATACCAGAAGGGGTAAACTTCAGGTGTTATTTGTTTTAAGGCAGCGTAAAAACCTCTATATTCTAGTGAGTCACCACGAGATTTGATGCCATAATCAAAACGAAGAAATACTGGAATTATTTTCATTGGTTTTTCATTCTTCTTCAAAGAATTTAATGAATATTTTTGCTATATAGTTCAATTTTTCTTTTGTTATCCCTGGGTAAACACCAATCCAAAATAGATTGTTCATTACCAAATCTGTATTTTTTAAATCTCCATAAATTCGAAAATTAACATTTTCATAAGCAGGTTGTTTTGTTAAGTTACCACCAAAAAGCATTCGTGTTGCAATTTTATTCTCTTCCAAGAAATTTACGATATCGGCCCGGGTAAATAAAGCACTTTCTTTTAGCAATATTGGAAAACCAAACCAGCTTGGTTCAGAATTTTTTGTCGCCTGAGGAAGAATGAAATGTTTTTCATATTTTTTAAAATGCTTATAAAGATATTCAAAATTCTTTTTTCTTATTTCAATAAATTCTGGAAGTTTTTCCAACTGAGCGCAACCTATTGCTGCTTGCATATCTGTAATTTTCACATTATAACCAATATGTGAGTAAATATACTTGTGGTCATAGCCAAAGGGGAGTTTTCCTAACTGCCAGGAAAATCTTTTACCACAAGTATTGTCATGCCCGGGCTCACACCAGCAGTCCCTTCCCCAATCGCGAAAAGAAAGGATTACCCGATGGAGCAACGGGTCATTTGTTAAGACCGCACCTCCCTCACCCATCGTAATATGATGGGCGGGATAAAAACTACAAGTTGAAATATCACCAAAAGTTCCGGTATATTTTCCATTATATTTTGACCCCAATGCGTCACTGTTGTCTTCAATAAAGCATAAGTTATATTTTTTGACAATCTTCAAAATTTTGTCAATATCAACCGGATTACCAAGTGTATGGGCAACAAAAATTGCTTTTGTTTTTTTGGTAATTGCTTTCTCAATTTTATCCACCTGAATATTGTATGTTCTTAACTCTATATCAATAAATACCGGCACTAAATTATTCTGAATTATCGGATTAAGTGTTGTCGGAAAACCACAGGCTGTAGTGATAACCTCATCGCCCGGTTTTAATTGCCTGCTTTTTAATAAAGGAGAGGTTAAAGCAGAAACAGCCAAAAGGTTTGCCGAAGAACCGGAATTTGTCAAAAGACAATATTTTACACCCAAAAATTGAGCGAATTCTTTCTCAAATTGTTGAGCAAATCTACCTGAAGTGAGCCAGAAATCAAGTGAAGCATCTACCAAACATATCATTTCCTTTTCATCATAAACCCTGCCAGCATAATTAATTCTTGTCTTACCAGGAATAAAGCTTTCTTGCTCTTTCCTTAATTTGTACAGTTTTTTGACTCTATCAAAAATTTCTTTTCTAATTTGTTTTTCAGTTTTCATATCTTTTCAGGTTTTGACAAGATATCTATAAGCATATTTGATTTAAGTTCATCACGTGGTAAAAGTGGGTCTTGGTCTTCTATTGGTCTGTTGACAGATAATTTTGGGATAG
>Ga0315296_10001759_pt1 | contig 18832 bp, 13 predicted proteins | sample YL17G14_18_MG_FD_203921 | JGI IMG/M metagenome (GOLD analysis project Ga0315296, IMG submission 203921) | Sediment microbial communities from Yellowstone Lake, YNP, Wyoming, USA - YL17G14_18 | ecosystem: Environmental > Aquatic > Freshwater > Lake > Sediment | place: USA: Wyoming | collected... | reverse complement strand
TGGTGGTGTCGGGTAGCGTGAAGTTCCGGGGGTGGTGGTGTCGGGTAGCGTGAAGTTCCGGGGGTGGTGGTGTCGGGTAGCGTGAAGTTCCGGGGGTGGTGGTGTCGGGTAGCGTGAAGTTCCGGGGACGGTCTAATTACAACTTGTCAAGGGTGAAAGTTCAGGGTCGGGATGGTGATCGGCGTGCTGCGGCCGCAGGGTCTCGCGGCTTCGCCTCATAGAATCGAGCTGGATACTCGAGTTTGGACTCCAGGGCCCGGGTGAGCTGTGGCCTAGATTTTCGGCGTGTGGTACAGGGTCGGCTAGCGGACTAATGCGCGGGCAATGTAGAGTCTGATGTGATCGACGTCTACTATGCTGACCGTGCCTGATGATACCGCGACGATCCCGCTGCCGCATTCCTGTCCTGCTGCTGTTGGAATGTTTGCGTTGGCCGTGTCGGTCCAGAGTACTGCTCCAGCCTCTGAGTATAGTGTGAAGGTGACAAGGTTGGCCGCTGCGTTCACCTGGATCAGCGCGCGGTACCATGTGTTGGTGACCATCACGACAGATGTTGCCGTTGAGGATCGCACACCGGCCGCCGCGCATTTTCCTATCAGCGTCCCTGGTGTTCCGAGAACTGTCGCCATTTCAAAGTAACAACCGTCGGTGGCGTCTGCTGATGTGTTGGTGTCCAGGAAGCCGAATCTGATCGTTGAGTTGGCCAGGGTCTGCGGCCTGATCGTAAAGCTGAGGGATTCGCTGCCGGCGATGATAACGTTCTGCGTGTCGGTCGTCCATCTGAAGCCGGTGTTTGCGCCCACTGCAGAGGTGACTCGCCATAAGCCCGGGTGGTTCGCGGTCGCGGGTAGGGTTGCCGCGGTGCCGCCGGTTACGGCTGCGCCTGCCCACGGGGTTTTAAAAGCGTCCCCTGAGTTAGGGGCGAATCCATCCTGGTCTAGGATGAGGCCTGTCGGAAAACCTGGTGTACCGTCGGCGCGTAGTGCAAGCGTGGTGTCCAGGGGATTGGGGAGTCCGCAGTATCCGCCGGCAATACCCTTGTTCGCCTGGACCTCGAATGTTGAGGTGTGGGCTGCGTTCCCGTGTGCCTTCGGGGGCTGGTCGTCGGCCAGCTCGCCGGTCAGTCCTGCGACGTTGATCTCGTCGCCTCCGCCGTCTTCGTGCTCGAGGTGGTGAAGGATGGGCGTCTGAGGATCTGCCAGGAGTCCGGAAAGGTCGGTGACGTCGATCTCGTCGATGCCGGTGAACTCGTGGGTGACTGCGTGACCGGCGGGGATCGGGCCCAGGGGAGCCGGCTTGATGTCGAAGTAGAAGCTCCCGAGGTGGATGCCGATGCCGTCGGGGACCAGGGAGTTCGTCGCGCTGCCGTCGAAGATGACGAAGTAGACCGCGTCGGCTGGCGCCGGTGGGTCGAAGTCGGTGAAGGCCGAGGCGTCTACAGATTGGCCGGCTTGAAGTGATACCGGGAGGATCTCGGATGTGTGGATCAGGGTGCCGGTGGTGCTGTTGTAGACTCTGAAGCGGCCGGTTACCAGGCCGGTTTCATCGGCGAAGTTGCCGATGTGGACCGTCAGGGGTACGGACTCGAAGTCCATCTCGGCGACCGGCGAAATGTACGCGACCGCGCGGATATCAAGCATTAGTTGTCAAGGGGGTTCGCAGACCCGTGGGTGCTCTGCGCCTGTACGCCGGCAAGAAAGGGCGCGCAGCGGCATTTCGCCGTTTTAGTGGCCTGCATAGGGCTTGGAGATCCGGACCGTCAGCGGGACAGACGCAAAGTCCATCTCGGCGACCGGCGATATGTACGCGGTCGCGCGGATATCGAGCACGGGTTAGCTGGTCTGAAAGTAGCCGGAGAAGGCAGAGACGCCGGCAATGACGAGCTCGAGGATGATGTAGGAGTCGATGACTGCCGGGATGTCGTGGCCGCCGAGGCGCTTGCCGATCGGCGTGCTCGAGTTGTAGAGCTTGAAGGTGACTCGCTTTAGGATCCAGTTCAGAATCCAGGACATTGGACCTCCTATTGTATGAGTTCGGCGATGCTGAATCCGGCCAGGCCTGCGATCGCGATGATGATGATGCGCAGGAGGGTGCCGTTCTTACCTTTGTGTAGGGCGAACAGCTCGAGGGTGGTCAGGCTGACGATCGCGATGCAGACCTTGAAGGTCGACCAGTGGTCGAGCATCAGGGTTGAGGTCTGATTGAGTGGCTGAAAGCGGACCAGATGGAGAGGAGAGACGCCAAGTTGGAGGAGTTGAGGCGTGCTTGGAGCGACCAGGTGCGCGCGTCGTTGGGGTTTGCCACTAAGGAGTTTTTGACGTTCATTCGCCTGGTGACTTCGTTGGTTGAGCCGCCTTCGTCGAGCCACTCGATCATTCCGGTCATGAGGTCTGTTGGGACGCCAGTGATGACTGCGTGGCAGCAGAAGTGCCGGTCGGGGTCGGAGGTTGCGGGGACGTTGATTGTCAGCCAGGATGATTCGCCGTAGCGGAGACGTATGTCCAGGCTGCCGAGGCCGTCGAGTGATAGGTGGCCGAAGAAGGATATCTCCATGACCATGTTGTCGTGCATCCACGTCGCTGGGGCTGTTATAGAGTGGAGGTCGGAGTAGTCAAGGCCGGGAAGGAGTGACCGAGCGCCGAGGTTGTCGCCGATGTTGGTGGCCTTGACGTGGCCGAAGCGACGGTCGGAGCGGAGACCGTTGTCGTCACCGGCTGGGAGTGCAGAGCCGGTTGCGAGCTGGGCCCAGGGAACCAGGCCGGTCTCGGGGCCGGTGGTCTCGCGGTTGGCGAGGTTGGTCGCGGCCGTGTGCACGGCGGTGCTGCCGGCGTGGGCTGTGAGCTCGGCCGCGGTCGACATGGTCGGGTTGTGCCGGGAGTTGCTGTGGACCTGGGCGGGCTGGTCCTGGGCAAGGACGCCTGACAGGGAACCTACATTCAGGGCGTCGCTGCCGCCGGCCTGATGCTGCGCCGCGTGAGCCAAGGGGGACTGAGGATCCGCGGTTCTTCCCTGCAGGCCGTCAATGCTGAGCTCGTCGGTGCCGCCTTCCTCGTGCTGCGCTGCGTGGGCGGTGACCACCGGGGGAGTTGGAGGCGCTGCGCCGGTGATCTCGATGGTGACCGGCGCGAGCATGTTGTTGCTTTCGACCTGGTCCAGAGGGGTCGACAAGTACGCGTGGATGGTGTACGTGCCTTCGGACTGGGGAGTCCAGTAGTCGACAGTCTGGGCGTTGCCGGTGGCGCCGGCGGGGATGGTCGCTGAGTAGAGCTCGGACTCGAACTCGAGCAGGCCGGCTGCGTAGATGCGTAGATATCCGGACGCAAGGGCGTCGTGGATTCCCATGTTTTGCACCGACACTGCCGGCCTGTACGTTGCCTTTGGGGCTGACTTGGCCGGTACGACGAGGGCGAGTACTCCGACGTCGTAGTCTGCCATGGGTTACGGAACGATGATGTTGTACAGCGTCACGGCGATCGACTTCAGGGTCGCCGCAGCGCCGCCCATGGTCGTGTACTTGGCAACTATGGCGCCGCCCATGACTACCGCAGAGGCGCCGGATGCGACTTTGCTCACATGGTACATTTCGCCGTTGAATGCCTCGTACAGGAAGTAGGTGGTCGTCGGTATGCCGAGGGCGTTCAGCAGTGCGCGGAGGTCCTGCTGGTAGGGGTAGAAGTCGGTGACGTAGGCTGAGTAGTTCGCTACCGCTGCCGTCTGCATTGCCGACAGTGTCGGGTCGATCAGGCTTGAGAGCATCCTCGCGTTGTAGTGTGCAATCCTCTGGGCGTCAGTTTTCATTGGATCTCCTTAGGGGATCACGATTCCGAATAACGAGAGTGCCATCGACTTGAGTAGGGTCGGGTCGAGTAGGTACGCAGTGTACTTGACGGAAAGCTGCACTGCCTGAGATGTGAGGGTGGCGCCGGCGATGCCGCGCCGCTTTTTCGCCCAGATCTCGCGAACGAATCCGTAGTAGGTCGCGTACTGCCATGTCTGAGTACCGCTCAAGTTGAGCAAGCCCTGGGCCTGCAGCTCGATAGCTGCGAGAGAGCCGATTACCGCGGCGAAGTTGCCCTTCATGTTGGAGAGCTGGCTCGCGACCTTCAGGCCGACGGTGGTCGCGACGTACTTGGCCGTGTACTTTTCGGATCGGTCTGCGTCTGTGCGCATGGTGACTCCTTAGGTTCAGGGAGGTGCGGCGCCCAAGGCTTTGGGGTGTAGGCCTGGAGGTGTGTGCGGTGTGACCTTCCCGCCCTGGGTCACCGCACACGAGACAGTGTAGGCCTGGCTGGCTCGCGGTCAATAGCGGTGCGGTCCACCATCGCGCCATGAGCGATGTGTGACGGCGCCCATCGCGGCGCTTGCAGTCATCGCTGGCGGGCGCTATGCTCTGTTCATGCGATACCCTGGAGGTAAGTCTGGGTCGGGCGTCTACCAGACGATCATCAATCAGATGCCGCCGCACCTGGTCTATATCGAGGCGTTTCTTGGTGGTGGTGCGGTGATGAGGCACAAGTTGCCGGCACGGATCAACGTCGGGCTCGACCTGGATCCGGATGTGATATCGAGGTCGGCCGACATCGCTGCAGGCGGCGGTGTGGTTCAATCCGGTGATAGGCTCGCGCTAGGGCGCGATGGTCGACCGCAGTACTGCTTCGAGCGGGCCGATGCGGTTCAGTGGCTCGGTATACTGCGATGGTGGACCGCAATCTTGCCCGGGTGCCTTGTGTACTGTGATCCGCCGTACCTGATGTCGACCAGGTCGTCGAAACGGCGTATGTACCGCTGCGAGCTCGAGGAGCCTGGTCACATCGCGCTGCTCGACGTGCTGGTCCAGCTTCCGTGCATGGTCATGGTGTCTGGGTACGAGTCGGAGTTGTACCGGGACCGGCTCGCGACCTGGCGCGTGGTGCGGTACCGGGCGATGACCTCGGGCGGAGGTATGCGGACCGAGTGCCTTTGGTGCAACTTCCCTGAGCCAGTCGAGCTGCACGACTATCGGTACCTTGGCCGAGGGTTCCGGGAGCGGGAGCGGATCAGGCGGCGCCGCGCGTCCTGGGTCGCTATGCTCGGGCGCATGCCCGCCCTGGAGCGGGCTGCCGTCATCGCAGACCTGCGCGCGTCGGTGTCTGAAGGGCGGACCTCGTAGGATGCCCTAGGACGGGCGATCTCTGCGTCTGGAGGGTGTTCGTCCGTGACTGGCTCCGGCCGGGGTGCCCTGCCGGTGCGTTGGCTTCCGCGTAGGGGTTCTGGCATGCGTCCTGCGCCGAACTGCTCGATGCTCCTGTCCGAAGGACTCGGGATTGACTCTGGAAGCGGCGTAGCCGCGGCTCCACAGTCCGGAAGGCGAAGGGCGCGCGCGAACCGATCCACCCGGCCCGACTCCGACTCCTAGGCGGAGTCGGGCCGGAGGTTGTTGGTCCCGCCGTTTTTGGGGATAAGTGGGTAAGTGGTGGACAACCCGAGGCCTGGAGCCTGCCTCCCCTGTGGATAACCTGTGGATGGATTTGCATGTCGTTTGGTTGGGCTGTGGTGGCGCATTTTGAGCAAGTTCGTGTGGGGGGAGGCGCTCGGGGGGCCTCTGAGCGTGATGATGGTGGTCGGAATGTGTGCGACAATGCCAGTCTGATAATGCAGATTATGTAAACCTGCACGTGTGGGACTTCCGCCGGGCTTGACTTCGTGGGCGAAGTGTGAATAATTGGGCGTGCTACCTGTAGGTCGCACAGAAGGGACGAATGATATGACAGTGACGGACACAGTCCAAGGACCGCGGGTGCCCGTGGTTCGACGTCGGGCTCACCTGACGATGACGGTTCATCCGGATACGCTCGTCCGGCTGGACCAGCTGAAGAACTCGTATCGACTGCCGGTCGGGCAGATCGTCGACAAGCTCGTGCTGGCGCTTCACCGTTGCTTCGATGCCGAGGGGAAGGTCGTCGCCCTTACGTGCGTCAACAGTGAGGTCTGCCGGTTCGGGCGCAAAGACGGGCCCGAGGTGCTCTGATGCCGGGGCTTTGTAAGGGAGCTGCCGCGCGGGCAGCGGTGAACCGTTGGAACCATCTGGTGAGGCCTGGCGATCCAGTAAGTGTGCTGCTCGATAATGGACAGAGGTGCGAGACGAGGACCAGGTCGGAGGCGTGGACCCTGGGTGATGGCGTTGGGCCGGCCGTGGTGCTAGTGGTCGGTTTCTCGGGCGGCTATGCACTTGATCGGGTGAAGGAGCTCTGATGGGACGCCGGCACTATCTGCGATCGGAACCGCCGCCGGTCGCAGAGCTGCGAGATCCTGGATCCCTGTGTCCAAAGTGCTCATGGGTGCCGGATGTCGCGCGTGACAAGGGCGTCAAGCTGAGTCGCGGTGAGCGGCAAGCAATAAAGGCGCATCAGGCGTCGTTCTTCAGTGATGACGCCGGACGACAGTCGATGGACGCGAAAAGGGAGGAGTAGGTGAAGAGTGCGAATCCGTACACGGGGAGTAGGTACTGCCGGTTGTGGAGAAGGGGCCGGGCGAGCGGGCTAGATTACAGGCGCAGCCGGGCGGTCTGTCCCGGTGTTTCGGCGTCAGACCGCGCGGCCTGGCTCAAGGGGTTCGAAAGCGGCCGGGCTAGTGTGATTGGCGCCGGGATGGGGGGGAAGTAATGGAGTGCAGATACAGGGTGCTGCTTCGTTGCCCGTCTTGTCAGCGGGTATTCTGCTGCACAGATTTGGCAGGGTGTGCGGTGGTGTTCCACAAGGACTGTGGCGCTCGCATGAAGCAAGTTGAGTCTCTCGATTCGACCGAACACGCCGATCGGGTGAACGTGATTTTCTCCGAGGAACGGAATCAGCTTGAGGTCAGCCAACGTGCTGAAGGGTGATGAGGGGCCGGCGCTTGTCTGCGCAGGTTGTGGAGTTTCGATCTGGCCGCGAGTCGGTGGTTACTGGTATCTGCTACTCGCTCCCCGAGGGCGGTGTCGCTTTCCTGGGGCAGTTGCTGCAGAAAGCGTTCTGTGTTCCGGCTGTGGCCGGCGCGGTCGTGAGGCCCTGGAGTCGGCCGGTATCGGTGGACCGGCTTACCGCCCTGCAGGTTCTGCCGCCAAGCAGTTCATGACGGGGCCGTGATGGTATCTACTTGAAAGGCGACCCTGTGATCGCGCCTTATGTGGTGGTGCGGAAGGTGTCAATAGTCTGCGTGAAGTGTGGGCCGGTGTTCACGCATGAGATCCCGGTCAGGAACATCTTTGAGGCGCGGGGAATCGTCGACAACTGCCATCATCGGGGGTGTGGGGGTGCGCTTAGGCTTCAGAATGTACTTGGCAGGCGTGACCGTACGCGGCGGAAGGTTAGGCTAAGCAGTTCATGACGGGGCCGTGATGTGGGCTAGGAATCCGTTCCGGACGGATTGGCTCGATGGTGTGCGGCTTGCCCTATGGCGACATGGGCGGGCGCTGGAGCTGAAGCGGTACGATGCAGAGGCGCTGTGGTTCTACGCCTGGGCGAGTTGGTTTCCGTGGTGATGGGCATACCGTTGGCCGAATAGAGCCGTTACCAGACGTCAGCTCTGGGTGAAGCTAGCCGGCTGACCAGCGGTTAGGCTGAATGAGGACCGGGATAGCCCGAAAGGGTTAGCCCGGTTCTTACCTTCCGCGGCTGGGCGCGGCCGACTGCTTCGCGCGGCCTACGCGCGAATTCAGCACCGGTCGGGCGCTGCTCGGGGCTCGGCGTGCGCGACAGCCCTGGACCGGTGTTTGACGTAGGCGGAGCCTGCGAGGCCGGAGACAAACACCCCGCGCACGACGAGCACCGACAGCGCTTCGGATGTCCGGTGTGGCCGAAATGGCGAGTGGTTTATACCACGGATTTCGGCCACACCTTCCCGAATTCAGGATTGCCCGACTGCCAGTCGGGTCGCCCTGGTTTACATAAACCTGTTATCAGACAGTCAATGCCGGTCCTGACTTCTGATAACGCGGTTTATGTAAAAGCAGTCTACCGAGTCCGATTAGTTTCTGGACTGCGTCCAGGGCGACATCACCGGAATCAGGACTGCCTTTCCTCTCCGGTTCCTGTTCCTACTTCCGGTTTCGGTCAAGTGTGGTGGTGTGTCAAGGTACGCGACAGCGTGCGGGCCGCCTAGGCCCGCTGGTCCTTCCGGCCCGCGGACGGGCGCGGGACGCGCGCGCGGCCGCGAGCGCACGCGCCGGTGCACGCGGCGCGGGCGCGGGGGGGGGTTCCCCGGGCGAGAGGGGGGGGGCGGAAGCCCCCCGCTACCCCGCGGCAGCGAGGCGCAGCCGAGCGGGGGGGCCGCTCCCCGACCGCGGCTGGGGCCGCTCGCCGCCTAGGCGGCTGGCCCCGCTCGCGGGCGGGGGCTGGCCCCCGCTCGCGGTCGGGCAAGCGAGGACCCCGCGCGCCTAGTCGCGAGGCCGAGCGCGCAGCAGGGCGGCCGCGACAGGACCCGGCGACTGCAACGCCGGGTGGCGCGGCCGCCTGCGCCGAGGACCCCCGCGCTTTCCTGGCGCGGAGGCCGAAGGCGCACCGGCCCGGCCGGGACGCGCTGCCTGGGCGCGGCCCGGACGGGCGAGCGTAGCGCGACACGCGGTGAGCGGGCGCGCGGAGCCGCCCGGAGCGCGGTGAGCGCGTAGGGCGAATGCGTAGCGTGACGCGGTGAGCGGCACGCGAAGCCCGCCGGAGGCCGCGAAGCGGCCGCAGGCGGAATACGCGGACGGACGCGGTTAGCGGCCGGCCGCGCTGCGTAGCCGGACGCGAGGCGGCCGGCGTAGCCGCGCGAAGCGACCGCAGGCCGCCCGAAGGGCGGCCGAGGACGCGAAGCGCGTTGGTGGTAAGGTAAGAAGAGCATGAAGCTTAAGAGCCGGACGGGCGGCCGCCAGGCCGCCCGGCCGGCCGGGTTTCTTTTCGCGCCCGCGCGGCCCCGTGCGCGGGCGCGAGTCCGACCAGGTCCGGGGGCCCGCCGACATGACCCCGCCGCGCGGAGGTAAGCGAATGAGCGCAACAGAGGCGGGCCCGGGCCGGTGCCTTGCGCCACAACGGTAACGGAAACCTGATGTTGGGCATAGCCCGGCCCCGAGCGAATGCGAGATCCCGACCACAAAGGGCGCCGCTAAGCGTTGCCGCGCGAGCGGAAACCAGCGTGTCCAGTGCGCGCACCGGCCGGAACAAGAGCACTTAAGCAAAGGAGCGCCGCGACGTGACTACCACCCCGGGCAAAAGAGCAGAATACCAGGTGGCGTGTACTTGAGACTACCACCCCGGGCAAAAGAGCAGAATACCAGGTGGCGTGGACTTGAGACTACCCACTAAGCGGCACACGGCGCGCTGGCTTCTCCTCATGCGCGCCGCGTGCCGACCACATACCTGGTGGTGGTGTCGGGTAGCGTGAAGTTCCGGGGGTGGTGTCGGGTAGCGTGAAGTTCCGGGGGTGGTGTCGGGTAGCGTGAAGTTCCGGGGGTGGTGTCGGGTAGCGTGAAGTTCCGGGGACGGTCTAGAAGACTAGGAGCATGTCGCCGGTGGTCGCTGCCGGTAAAGAGCAGAATACCAGGTGGCGTGGACTTGAGACTACCCACTAAGCGGCACACGGCGCGCTGGCTTCTCCTCATGCGCGCCGCGTGCCGACCACATACCTGGTGGTGGTGTCGGGTAGCGTGAAGTTCCGGGGGTGGTGGTGTCGGGTAGCGTGAAGTTCCGGGGGTGGTGGTGTCGGGTAGCGTGAAGTTCCGGGGGTGGTGGTGTCGGGTAGCGTGAAGTTCCGGGGACGGTCTAATTACAACTTGTCAAGGGTGAAAGTTCAGGGTCGGGATGGTGATCGGCGTGCTGCGGCCGCAGGGTCTCGCGGCTTCGCCTCATAGAATCGAGCTGGATACTCGAGTTTGGACTCCAGGGCCCGGGTGAGCTGTGGCCTAGATTTTCGGCGTGTGGTACAGGGTCGGCTAGCGGACTAATGCGCGGGCAATGTAGAGTCTGATGTGATCGACGTCTACTATGCTGACCGTGCCTGATGATACCGCGACGATCCCGCTGCCGCATTCCTGTCCTGCTGCTGTTGGAATGTTTGCGTTGGCCGTGTCGGTCCAGAGTACTGCTCCAGCCTCTGAGTATAGTGTGAAGGTGACAAGGTTGGCCGCTGCGTTCACCTGGATCAGCGCGCGGTACCATGTGTTGGTGACCATCACGACAGATGTTGCCGTTGAGGATCGCACACCGGCCGCCGCGCATTTTCCTATCAGCGTCCCTGGTGTTCCGAGAACTGTCGCCATTTCAAAGTAACAACCGTCGGTGGCGTCTGCTGATGTGTTGGTGTCCAGGAAGCCGAATCTGATCGTTGAGTTGGCCAGGGTCTGCGGCCTGATCGTAAAGCTGAGGGATTCGCTGCCGGCGATGATAACGTTCTGCGTGTCGGTCGTCCATCTGAAGCCGGTGTTTGCGCCCACTGCAGAGGTGACTCGCCATAAGCCCGGGTGGTTCGCGGTCGCGGGTAGGGTTGCCGCGGTGCCGCCGGTTACGGCTGCGCCTGCCCACGGGGTTTTAAAAGCGTCCCCTGAGTTAGGGGCGAATCCATCCTGGTCTAGGATGAGGCCTGTCGGAAAACCTGGTGTACCGTCGGCGCGTAGTGCAAGCGTGGTGTCCAGGGGATTGGGGAGTCCGCAGTATCCGCCGGCAATACCCTTGTTCGCCTGGACCTCGAATGTTGAGGTGTGGGCTGCGTTCCCGTGTGCCTTCGGGGGCTGGTCGTCGGCCAGCTCGCCGGTCAGTCCTGCGACGTTGATCTCGTCGCCTCCGCCGTCTTCGTGCTCGAGGTGGTGAAGGATGGGCGTCTGAGGATCTGCCAGGAGTCCGGAAAGGTCGGTGACGTCGATCTCGTCGATGCCGGTGAACTCGTGGGTGACTGCGTGACCGGCGGGGATCGGGCCCAGGGGAGCCGGCTTGATGTCGAAGTAGAAGCTCCCGAGGTGGATGCCGATGCCGTCGGGGACCAGGGAGTTCGTCGCGCTGCCGTCGAAGATGACGAAGTAGACCGCGTCGGCTGGCGCCGGTGGGTCGAAGTCGGTGAAGGCCGAGGCGTCTACAGATTGGCCGGCTTGAAGTGATACCGGGAGGATCTCGGATGTGTGGATCAGGGTGCCGGTGGTGCTGTTGTAGACTCTGAAGCGGCCGGTTACCAGGCCGGTTTCATCGGCGAAGTTGCCGATGTGGACCGTCAGGGGTACGGACTCGAAGTCCATCTCGGCGACCGGCGAAATGTACGCGACCGCGCGGATATCAAGCATTAGTTGTCAAGGGGGTTCGCAGACCCGTGGGTGCTCTGCGCCTGTACGCCGGCAAGAAAGGGCGCGCAGCGGCATTTCGCCGTTTTAGTGGCCTGCATAGGGCTTGGAGATCCGGACCGTCAGCGGGACAGACGCAAAGTCCACCTCGGCGACCGGCGATATGTAGGCGGTCGCGCGGATATCAAGCATTAGTTGTCAAGGGCGGTTTCGAGCTGCTCGAGGCCCAGGACTCGAGTATCCGTCTGCCTGATACGTCATCTTGGGATGAAATCGATTTCACGGATCACCGTCCCGGCCGGGAAGATGGTTAGGACGTCCGATTTGGCGGCCTGTATAGGGCTAGGACGTCTGAAAGTAGCCGGTGAAGGACGTTACTCCCTCGATGCCCATCTCCAGGACGATGTAAGCATCGAGGACACCCGGGATGTCGTGGCCGCCGAGGCGTCTTCCGAGCGGGCGGTCGGAGTTGTAGAGTTTGAAGGTGACGTGGTTGACCAGCCAGTTGAGAAGTAGTCTCCAGAACATGGGACCTCCTATTGGACGAGTTCGGCGATGCTGAATCCGGCCAGGCCTGCGATCGCGATGATGATGATGCGCAGGAGGGTGCCGTTTTTGCCCTTGTGTAGTGCGAGCAGCTCGAGGGTCGTCAGGCTGAAGATCGCGACGCAGACCTTTACGGTGGACCAGTGGTCGGTCATGGAGCGCCGCTCTTGACGCCGCTCTTCTTTAGAGCTTGACGATCCATGTGTAAGTGAGGGCGGGGGCGGGTAGGATTCCTGCGTCTGCCCAGCCGACTGGAACTGAGGCTGCAGATGGCCAGACACAGATTAGGCCCTGGGGAACCGGGACAGACCATCTGCGTTCGCCTGGGGCGTCTCCACGCTCGAGGAATGCTCGGCCGGCTAGTACTTCCGAACCTCCTGCGAGTTGGATCTGTGGTACGAGTCCTGCGTCCAGGCCGGTGGTTTCACGATTGGCGAGGTTGGTCGCGACCGTGTGCACGGCGGTGCTGCCGGCGTGGGCAGTGAGTTCGGCCGCGGTCGACATGATCGGGTTGTGCCGGGTGTTGCTGTGCACCTGGGCCGGCTGGTCCTGGGCGAGGACGCCTGCCAGGGAACCGACATTCAGGGCGTCGCTGCCGCCGGCCTGATGCTGCGCCGCGTGGTCCAAGGGGGATTGTGGATCCGCGGTTCTTCCCTGCAGGCCGTCAATGCTGAGCTCGTCGTTTCCGCCTTCCTCGTGCTGTGCCGCGTGGGCAGTGACCACCGGGGGAGTTGGAGGCGCCGCGCCGGTGATCTCGATGGTGACCGGCGCGAGCATGTTGTTGCTTTCGACCTGGTCGAGCGGGGTTGACAGGTAGGCGTGGGTGGTGTACGTGCCTTCGGACTGGGGAGTCCAGTAGTCGACAGTCTGGGCGTTGCCAGTGGCGCCGGCGGGGATGGTCGCTGAGTAGAGCTCGGACTCGAACTCGAGCAGGCCGGCTGCGTAGATGCGTAGATATCCGGACGCAAGGGCGTCGTGGATTCCCATGTTTTGCACCGACACTGCCGGCCTGTACGTTGCCTTTGGGGCTGACTTGGCCGGTACGACGAGGGCGAGTACTCCGACGTCGTAGTCTGCCATGGGTTACGGAACGATGATGTTGTACAGCGTCACGGCGATCGACTTCAGGGTCGCCGCAGCGCCGCCCATGGTCGTGTACTTGGCAACTATGGCGCCGCCCATGACTACCGCAGAGGCGCCGGATGCGACTTTGCTCACATGGTACATTTCGCCGTTGAATGCCTCGTACAGGAAGTAGGTGGTCGTCGGTATGCCGAGGGCGTTCAGCAGTGCGCGGAGGTCCTGCTGGTAGGGGTAGAAGTCGGTGACGTAGGCTGAGTAGTTCGCTACCGCTGCCGTCTGCATTGCCGACAGTGTCGGGTCGATCAGGCTTGAGAGCATCCTCGCGTTGTAGTGTGCAATCCTCTGGGCGTCAGTTTTCATTGGATCTCCTTAGGGGATCACGATTCCGAATAACGAGAGTGCCATCGACTTGAGTAGGGTCGGGTCGAGTAGGTACGCAGTGTACTTGACGGAAAGCTGCACTGCCTGAGATGTGAGGGTGGCGCCGGCGATGCCGCGCCGCTTTTTCGCCCAGATCTCGCGAACGAATCCGTAGTAGGTCGCGTACTGCCATGTCTGAGTACCGCTCAAGTTGAGCAAGCCCTGGGCCTGCAGCTCGATAGCTGCGAGAGAGCCGATTACCGCGGCGAAGTTGCCCTTCATGTTGGAGAGCTGGCTCGCGACCTTCAGGCCGACGGTGGTCGCGACGTACTTGGCCGTGTACTTTTCGGATCGGTCTGCGTCTGTGCGCATGGTGACTCCTTAGGTTCAGGGAGGTGCGGCGCCCAAGGCTTTGGGGTGTAGGCCTGGAGGTGTGTGCGGTGTGACCTTCCCGCCCTGGGTCACCGCACACGAGACAGTGTAGGCCTGGCTGGCTCGCGGTCAATAGCGGTGCGGTCCACCATCGCGCCATGAGCGATGTGTGACGGCGCCCATCGCGGCGCTTGCAGTCATCGCTGGCGGGCGCTATGCTCTGTTCATGCGATACCCTGGAGGTAAGTCTGGGTCGGGCGTCTACCAGACGATCATCAATCAGATGCCGCCGCACCTGGTCTATATCGAGGCGTTTCTTGGTGGTGGTGCGGTGATGAGGCACAAGTTGCCGGCACGGATCAACGTCGGGCTCGACCTGGATCCGGATGTGATATCGAGGTCGGCCGACATCGCTGCAGGCGGCGGTGTGGTTCAATCCGGTGATAGGCTCGCGCTAGGGCGCGATGGTCGACCGCAGTACTGCTTCGAGCGGGCCGATGCGGTTCAGTGGCTCGGTATACTGCGATGGTGGACCGCAATCTTGCCCGGGTGCCTTGTGTACTGTGATCCGCCGTACCTGATGTCGACCAGGTCGTCGAAACGGCGTATGTACCGCTGCGAGCTCGAGGAGCCTGGTCACATCGCGCTGCTCGACGTGCTGGTCCAGCTTCCGTGCATGGTCATGGTGTCTGGGTACGAGTCGGAGTTGTACCGGGACCGGCTCGCGACCTGGCGCGTGGTGCGGTACCGGGCGATGACCTCGGGCGGAGGTATGCGGACCGAGTGCCTTTGGTGCAACTTCCCTGAGCCAGTCGAGCTGCACGACTATCGGTACCTTGGCCGAGGGTTCCGGGAGCGGGAGCGGATCAGGCGGCGCCGCGCGTCCTGGGTCGCTATGCTCGGGCGCATGCCCGCCCTGGAGCGGGCTGCCGTCATCGCAGACCTGCGCGCGTCGGTGTCTGAAGGGCGGACCTCGTAGGATGCCCTAGGACGGGCGATCTCTGCGTCTGGAGGGTGTTCGTCCGTGACTGGCTCCGGCCGGGGTGCCCTGCCGGTGCGTTGGCTTCCGCGTAGGGGTTCTGGCATGCGTCCTGCGCCGAACTGCTCGATGCTCCTGTCCGAAGGACTCGGGATTGACTCTGGAAGCGGCGTAGCCGCGGCTCCACAGTCCGGAAGGCGAAGGGCGCGCGCGAACCGATCCACCCGGCCCGACTCCGACTCCTAGGCGGAGTCGGGCCGGAGGTTGTTGGTCCCGCCGTTTTTGGGGATAAGTGGGTAAGTGGTGGACAACCCGAGGCCTGGAGCCTGCCTCCCCTGTGGATAACCTGTGGATGGATTTGCATGTCGTTTGGTTGGGCTGTGGTGGCGCATTTTGAGCAAGTTCGTGTGGGGGGAGGCGCTCGGGGGGCCTCTGAGCGTGATGATGGTGGTCGGAATGTGTGCGACAATGCCAGTCTGATAATGCAGATTATGTAAACCTGCACGTGTGGGACTTCCGCCGGGCTTGACTTCGTGGGCGAAGTGTGAATAATTGGGCGTGCTACCTGTAGGTCGCACAGAAGGGACGAATGATATGACAGTGACGGACACAGTCCAAGGACCGCGGGTGCCCGTGGTTCGACGTCGGGCTCACCTGACGATGACGGTTCATCCGGATACGCTCGTCCGGCTGGACCAGCTGAAGAACTCGTATCGACTGCCGGTCGGGCAGATCGTCGACAAGCTCGTGCTGGCGCTTCACCGTTGCTTCGATGCCGAGGGGAAGGTCGTCGCCCTTACGTGCGTCAACAGTGAGGTCTGCCGGTTCGGGCGCAAAGACGGGCCCGAGGTGCTCTGATGCCGGGGCTTTGTAAGGGAGCTGCCGCGCGGGCAGCGGTGAACCGTTGGAACCATCTGGTGAGGCCTGGCGATCCAGTAAGTGTGCTGCTCGATAATGGACAGAGGTGCGAGACGAGGACCAGGTCGGAGGCGTGGACCCTGGGTGATGGCGTTGGGCCGGCCGTGGTGCTAGTGGTCGGTTTCTCGGGCGGCTATGCACTTGATCGGGTGAAGGAGCTCTGATGGGACGCCGGCACTATCTGCGATCGGAACCGCCGCCGGTCGCAGAGCTGCGAGATCCTGGATCCCTGTGTCCAAAGTGCTCATGGGTGCCGGATGTCGCGCGTGACAAGGGCGTCAAGCTGAGTCGCGGTGAGCGGCAAGCAATAAAGGCGCATCAGGCGTCGTTCTTCAGTGATGACGCCGGACGACAGTCGATGGACGCGAAAAGGGAGGAGTAGGTGAAGAGTGCGAATCCGTACACGGGGAGTAGGTACTGCCGGTTGTGGAGAAGGGGCCGGGCGAGCGGGCTAGATTACAGGCGCAGCCGGGCGGTCTGTCCCGGTGTTTCGGCGTCAGACCGCGCGGCCTGGCTCAAGGGGTTCGAAAGCGGCCGGGCTAGTGTGATTGGCGCCGGGATGGGGGGGAAGTAATGGAGTGCAGATACAGGGTGCTGCTTCGTTGCCCGTCTTGTCAGCGGGTATTCTGCTGCACAGATTTGGCAGGGTGTGCGGTGGTGTTCCACAAGGACTGTGGCGCTCGCATGAAGCAAGTTGAGTCTCTCGATTCGACCGAACACGCCGATCGGGTGAACGTGATTTTCTCCGAGGAACGGAATCAGCTTGAGGTCAGCCAACGTGCTGAAGGGTGATGAGGGGCCGGCGCTTGTCTGCGCAGGTTGTGGAGTTTCGATCTGGCCGCGAGTCGGTGGTTACTGGTATCTGCTACTCGCTCCCCGAGGGCGGTGTCGCTTTCCTGGGGCAGTTGCTGCAGAAAGCGTTCTGTGTTCCGGCTGTGGCCGGCGCGGTCGTGAGGCCCTGGAGTCGGCCGGTATCGGTGGACCGGCTTACCGCCCTGCAGGTTCTGCCGCCAAGCAGTTCATGACGGGGCCGTGATGGTATCTACTTGAAAGGCGACCCTGTGATCGCGCCTTATGTGGTGGTGCGGAAGGTGTCAATAGTCTGCGTGAAGTGTGGGCCGGTGTTCACGCATGAGATCCCGGTCAGGAACATCTTTGAGGCGCGGGGAATCGTCGACAACTGCCATCATCGGGGGTGTGGGGGTGCGCTTAGGCTTCAGAATGTACTTGGCAGGCGTGACCGTACGCGGCGGAAGGTTAGGCTAAGCAGTTCATGACGGGGCCGTGATGTGGGCTAGGAATCCGTTCCGGACGGATTGGCTCGATGGTGTGCGGCTTGCCCTATGGCGACATGGGCGGGCGCTGGAGCTGAAGCGGTACGATGCAGAGGCGCTGTGGTTCTACGCCTGGGCGAGTTGGTTTCCGTGGTGATGGGCATACCGTTGGCCGAATAGAGCCGTTACCAGACGTCAGCTCTGGGTGAAGCTAGCCGGCTGACCAGCGGTTAGGCTGAATGAGGACCGGGATAGCCCGAAAGGGTTAGCCCGGTTCTTACCTTCCGCGGCTGGGCGCGGCCGACTGCTTCGCGCGGCCTACGCGCGAATTCAGCACCGGTCGGGCGCTGCTCGGGGCTCGGCGTGCGCGACAGCCCTGGACCGGTGTTTGACGTAGGCGGAGCCTGCGAGGCCGGAGACAAACACCCCGCGCACGACGAGCACCGACAGCGCTTCGGATGTCCGGTGTGGCCGAAATGGCGAGTGGTTTATACCACGGATTTCGGCCACACCTTCCCGAATTCAGGATTGCCCGACTGCCAGTCGGGTCGCCCTGGTTTACATAAACCTGTTATCAGACAGTCAATGCCGGTCCTGACTTCTGATAACGCGGTTTATGTAAAAGCAGTCTACCGAGTCCGATTAGTTTCTGGACTGCGTCCAGGGCGACATCACCGGAATCAGGACTGCCTTTCCTCTCCGGTTCCTGTTCCTACTTCCGGTTTCGGTCAAGTGTGGTGGTGTGTCAAGGTACGCGACAGCGTGCGGGCCGCCTAGGCCCGCTGGTCCTTCCGGCCCGCGGACGGGCGCGGGACGCGCGCGCGGCCGCGAGCGCACGCGCCGGTGCACGCGGCGCGGGCGCGGGGGGGGGTTCCCCGGGCGAGAGGGGGGGGGCGGAAGCCCCCCGCTACCCCGCGGCAGCGAGGCGCAGCCGAGCGGGGGGGCCGCTCCCCGACCGCGGCTGGGGCCGCTCGCCGCCTAGGCGGCTGGCCCCGCTCGCGGGCGGGGGCTGGCCCCCGCTCGCGGTCGGGCAAGCGAGGACCCCGCGCGCCTAGTCGCGAGGCCGAGCGCGCAGCAGGGCGGCCGCGACAGGACCCGGCGACTGCAACGCCGGGTGGCGCGGCCGCCTGCGCCGAGGACCCCCGCGCTTTCCTGGCGCGGAGGCCGAAGGCGCACCGGCCCGGCCGGGACGCGCTGCCTGGGCGCGGCCCGGACGGGCGAGCGTAGCGCGACACGCGGTGAGCGGGCGCGCGGAGCCGCCCGGAGCGCGGTGAGCGCGTAGGGCGAATGCGTAGCGTGACGCGGTGAGCGGCACGCGAAGCCCGCCGGAGGCCGCGAAGCGGCCGCAGGCGGAATACGCGGACGGACGCGGTTAGCGGCCGGCCGCGCTGCGTAGCCGGACGCGAGGCGGCCGGCGTAGCCGCGCGAAGCGACCGCAGGCCGCCCGAAGGGCGGCCGAGGACGCGAAGCGCGTTGGTGGTAAGGTAAGAAGAGCATGAAGCTTAAGAGCCGGACGGGCGGCCGCCAGGCCGCCCGGCCGGCCGGGTTTCTTTTCGCGCCCGCGCGGCCCCGTGCGCGGGCGCGAGTCCGACCAGGTCCGGGGGCCCGCCGACATGACCCCGCCGCGCGGAGGTAAGCGAATGAGCGCAACAGAGGCGGGCCCGGGCCGGTGCCTTGCGCCACAACGGTAACGGAAACCTGATGTTGGGCATAGCCCGGCCCCGAGCGAATGCGAGATCCCGACCACAAAGGGCGCCGCTAAGCGTTGCCGCGCGAGCGGAAACCAGCGTGTCCAGTGCGCGCACCGGCCGGAACAAGAGCACTTAAGCAAAGGAGCGCCGCGACGTGACTACCACCCCGGGCAAAAGAGCAGAATACCAGGTGGCGTGTACTTGAGACTACCACCCCGGGCAAAAGAGCAGAATACCAGGTGGCGTGGACTTGAGACTACCCACTAAGCGGCACACGGCGCGCTGGCTTCTCCTCATGCGCGCCGCGTGCCGACCACATACCTGGTGGTGGTGTCGGGTAGCGTGAAGT
>Ga0315296_10001758_pt1 | contig 18844 bp, 20 predicted proteins | sample YL17G14_18_MG_FD_203921 | JGI IMG/M metagenome (GOLD analysis project Ga0315296, IMG submission 203921) | Sediment microbial communities from Yellowstone Lake, YNP, Wyoming, USA - YL17G14_18 | ecosystem: Environmental > Aquatic > Freshwater > Lake > Sediment | place: USA: Wyoming | collected... | reverse complement strand
GTCTTGGCACTTCACCATGATGCGGTCGAAACCTAGCATCTTCACTGCTACACCTAACACGTCGGTTGTTGCCGGCAACAACATATTCTGAATACCAGTCTCACTTACAACCTTCTTCTTACCCAAACAGCCACCTCAGCCTCAAGCGGGGCTCACACGCTACAACAAAACATCCAGCCTTGCTTAAATATCTTAATAGGCACCGAGCCAGCATTCAAGAGATCTATGCATAGAAAAATGAGCGAATATCAGGCATTTTGGTCATCGGCGCTTTCCAAAACCCTATGCCATGGGCACTGTCGCGCGCAATAGCTATTGCCTCCATATTGGCAACAATTTTCTTCCTTTTCAGACGAAAGAAATAGGTCAAGGCTCGCGCTGTATGTCTTAGAAAGCATAGAAAGCCTAAGGATTGCGATTTCAGATTCATCGTTCATTACCTTTAAGATGGATGAAACGCCAAAATCAAGAAAGATGAGTGAACATGACAAAGGAACCAATTCGTGTCAAATGCCGATGTGGATACGAGTGGGAAGGCCCGCGCAACCACTGGCCAAATGAATGCCCTCAGTGTTATAAAGCCCTAAGATAATCCTAGCGCAGCGAATCTCACCTGGAAAGAGCATGTAGCAATAGAGCCTTTCAGATTTTGACTATTTGTGCGTGCGGTATGCCGTTTATTTCTATTATGGCTTCTGGATGCACTAGTCCCGCTTTGACTGCCTGATTTACTATGTATTTGCCAACCATGTTCACGATGGTCGACTGCTTGCAGAGTTCAATAGCCTCTTCAATCGTCACTCTCATGCCCTTGTAGAATTCTTCGCGTACTTCAAACACGATCTTACCGTCTTTCAGAGTCTTCCCACAAATATCACAGTCGCAAGTTGCCAAGATTGTTTGATTTCCCTGTTTGCGCACGTTGACGTAGACATCTGCCAAAGCTGTTGCCATCTATGCGCCTTTCCTATGCTAAACTGTGAATGAACACGAGAATATAGCTTTTGGCAGTTCATGAAAACCACGCTGATGTTACTGAGCACGGAAACTCACAATCTGATGCCACTCAAAGAAAGAAAACTAGTAAATACCAAAGAGCGGCAATTAGTGATTTGACAGTCTGAAAGCCTAGAGGACCCGCGATGAAGAAGAGGATACAACCACACATAATGTGCGGTATTGGAGACATCGAAAAGTATGTTCTGCTTCCCGGCGATCCTAAAAGAGTGGAGAAAATCGCCGCATCTTTCGATGAGGCGCACAAGGTCGCAGACTACAGGGGACTTGTTACCTACTCAGGAAAGGTTGATGGAATCGGAATCTCAGCCTGCTCAACTGGAATCGGATGCCCCTCAGCCGCAATAGTTGTGGAGGAGTTGACGAAAATTGGCGCCGAGACTCTGATTAGAGTCGGAACTGCCGGTTCTCTTCAGCAGAGCATAAACATGGGCGATATTGTCATAGCAACCTCAGCTGTGAGGACCGACGGCGCCAGCAAAGCGTTCATGCCCGTTGAATACCCAGCAGTAGCAAGCTTTGACGTGGTTTCAGCTCTGGTCCAAGCAGCGAAGAAGCAGAAGAGAAAGGTTCACGTGGGCATAGTTTGGAGTTCAGATGCTTTCTACTGTGACGACCCCGTTACTGTGTCACGGCTCAGTGAAGCAAACGTCTTGTCTGTTGAAATGGAGTGCTCTACCATTTTTACGCTTGCAGGGATGAAGAGACTGAAAGCAGGCGCTATTTTGGCGGTTGACGGCAACATCGCAAAAGGGATCAAGAAAGGCGAGTTTGAACCGGGCCAAAAAACAGGCGAGCTTGACGAGCGCGTGCAGAAAGCAATACAAGATGAAATCAAGATCGCCATAGAAGCTGTGAAGCTGCTTGAGCGTCACTCTTTGACGTAAGGCTTGTAATTGCTTGGAGGAATAGCTTTGCCGACCACGCCGGCCAATACAGCAATCGTGAGTACATAAGGTATAGTCAAGATGATTTGTGGAGGAAGTAACCCCAGCGCCTGAAGCCTCATCTGCAACGCATCTGCGAAGCCGAACAACACGCTAGCTCCGAAAGCGCCGAATGGCATCCATTTTCCAAGTATCATTGCGGCTAACGCTATGAAGCCGCGTCCACCCGTCATTCCCAAGGCGAAAAGACTCAGGTGCCCCAGCGACAGGAATGCTCCACCTAGTCCAGCTAGCATTCCGCTTATTATGAGACATAGGTACTTTGTTTTGAAGACGTTTATTCCAGCCGTATCTGCAGCCTCGGGGCGCTCGCCCACAGCTCTAATCCTTAGCCCGAATGGAGTTTTGAACAGGACAATGTACGAAAGCACTGTAATGACTATCATCAAGTAGACCAGCGGCGTGTGGGTTCCGATTATGCCTCCGACGATGGGTATGTCCTTCAAGAATGGAATTGATATGATTGGGAGCCCTTGGACGCTTTCAGATGCGCCTCTTGATCCCCATAAAATCTGGCTCATGTAGGCTGTGAAGCCCAAAGCGAATATGTTTATGCCTGTGCCGCTCACGATCTGATCGCCCGCGAATCTGACGGTTATGAGTCCGTGGACGAGTCCTAGGAATCCGCCGATGAGTATGGCTGCGAGTACTCCAAGCCAAGAGCTGCCTGTGAAGTAGCTTACAGTTACCCCTGCGAAGGCACCTGTTAGCATCATACCTTCAAGCCCTATGTTGACTATTCCAGCTCTCTCTGAAAACAGACCTCCAAGTGATCCGTAGGCTATCGGAGTTGCCAATCTGAGCGTTGCAGCAAATAATCCGACGTTGATTATGTCGAGGAATTCCACCATTTGAATCCGCCTTTCTTCATGAGGTATTTGACGAGCTTAGGTGCTGCTACGAACAAGATAACCAGGGCTTGAAGTATTGTTGCGATATCGAGTGGCACGTGTGTAGTTCTCGTCATAGTCATGCCACCGCTTCTTAATGCGCCGAACAAGACTGATGCGAGCAGTACCCCTGCCGGGTTGAGACCGCCGACTAAGGCGACAGCTAAGCCGTCCCAGCCGTAGCCTGGGGAGAAGCCTTCTATGAAACGTCGGTGGACGCCCAGCACTTCTCCTGCGCCTCCTAGTCCAGCCATTGCCCCGCTCAGGGTTAACGCAAGAACTATGCCTTTCTTTATGCTTATGCCTCCGCTTTCGGCGGCGCTCGGGTTTGATCCTATTGCCCTAACTTCATAGCCAATAGTTGTTTTTTGGAGAATGTAGTGAGTTAGCCCAGCTAGCAGTACGGCTACGAATATTGATGCAGAAAGCTGTGTGGGTTGGAGAATTCGCGGAAGCTCAGCTGAAGGCGAGATGAATACAGTTTGTGCAACCCAGCTGCCTGGTTCCTTGAAAGGATAATTCACCATGTAACCCGTTACGTAGAGGGCGACGTAGCTTAACATCATGGTCGTGATTACTTCGTGGGCGCCGAGTCTTGCTTTCAGAACCGCTGGGATGAAGCCCCACAATGCACCTCCCATGGCGCCAGCAATGAGCGCAATGGGCACATGAATGAAAAATGGCAGCCCTTCAAAAGATATCCCAACAAGAGCGGCTGTGAATGCTCCGACCAAGAATTGACCTTCAGCTCCAATGTTGAACAAACCAGATTTGTATGCAAATAAGAATGCCAGTGCAGTGAAGATTATTGGTGTTGCCTGTGTGAATGTCTGTCCTATTCCGAAGGTGTCTCCGAAAGCGCCTGAAAGCATTGCTCCATAGGCGTCTAATGGAGAATAGCCTGTTACTGCCAAAACAACCGCTCCAACCAAGAACGCCAACAGAATAGCGATAACTTGAGGCAACATCTTGGGCAGCGCTGCCTTTAGCTCAGCAAAGAGTCTCTGGAGCAGTCTCCGCGTGGTTCGAATCAGCGCTTTCCAATGTTCAGTCAGGTTTTGCACCAGCCATCAGAAGCCCAAGTTCTGACTCGCTTGTTTTCTCTGGATCTTTTACGGCAACTATTCTGCCCTCATACATTACGGCTATTCTGTCGCTTAGAGCCCATGTTTCATCAAGATCCGCAGAGATCAACAGAACCGCGCACCCTTCATTGCGCATGTCAACAAGCTTACTACGGACATATTCGGTTGCGCCAACGTCCAAGCCTCGAGTCGGTTGGCAAGCAATGATCAACCGGGGATTCCTGCTGAACTCTCTGGCTAGAACCACTCTCTGCTGAGTTCCACCTGACAAATGTCGAGCCGGTGTATCCTTGCTAGGTGTTTTGATTGAGAACTCTTCTATCAACTTATTAGCATAATCCGAGGCTTCTTTAATGTCGAGCCTTACAAAGCCTTTTGCAAATGGAGGTCGGTCATGGCTTCCAAGGATCATGTTCTCCATCACTGAGAAATCCATGATCAATCCTCTTTTTTGTCTGTCTTCTGGCACGTGTGAAGTTCCTTGTTGTATCCTTTCGTGTGGAGGCGCTCGAGTTATGTCAATGTTATTCAGAAGTATGCTTCCCGATGTGACTTTTCTTAGTCCTGTTAGAGCTTCTACCAGTTCGGTTTGTCCGTTGCCTTCGACTCCGGCTATTCCTAGGATTTCAAAGGCACACACTTCAAAGCTGACGCCCTTCAAAGCGGGCAGATTTCTGTCGTCAACGGCTTCCAGGTTCTCTACTCTCAGAACGGTTTTCTTTGCTTCTGGCCGTTTCTTTTCGAATGTCGAGAAGACTTCTCTTCCCACCATCATTGTGGCGAGTTCGCCGACATTGGTCTCACCTGCTTTAACTGTTCCTACAACTCTGCCTCTTCTGAGAACAGTTATTCTATCGCAGATTGTCAAAACCTCTTGCAGCTTGTGAGAAATGAAGATGACAGTCTTGCCTTGCTCCTTTAGTGCTCTGATTGCTTTGAAAAGCTCCTGCACTTCCTGTGGGGTCAGCACTGACGTGGGTTCATCGAGAATGAGAATGTCAGCTCCTCTATACAGAGCTTTGAGGATTTCGACCCGTTGCTGCATGCCAACAGGTAGTGCATGTATCGGAGCTTTCAGGTCTACTTCAAGCTTATAACGATCACAAAATTCCGTCACGCTTTTCAGAGCTTTGTTCGTGTCTAGCAAGACTTTTCTCATTATTGGCTCGTTGCCTAGAACTATGTTTTCAGCCACTGTGAGGCTTGGCACAATCATGAAATGCTGATGAACCATCCCTATGCCTAGTTTTATGGCGGTGCGGGGACCGTCGATTTCTGCCTCTTTTCCATCGATGAAGATCTGACCTTCATCAAGCCCGTACAACCCGTAGAGGATGTTCATCAATACTGTTTTGCCTGCTCCATTCTCGCCCAATAACCCGTGGATTTCCCCCTTCTCCACAGTGAAGTCTATTCTATCGTTAGCTACAACGCCTGGGAATTTCTTGGTTATACTGCGCATTTCTATTGCTGGTGGCACATGTATGAAAAAAGGAGGTGGGGATTTAACTTTTCTAGTCATAACCGCTTGGCACTGTTATCTCGCCGGCTACGATCTTGTCTCTAGCTTCGTCCATCTTGGTTTTCACCGTGGTCTCTAGAGCTGGGTGCGTGAACTGGAATTTGGATTCCCAGAAGGCTTCCTCTCCAGATAGTCGACAGCACCCGACCCACTGTTCTTTCAAGCCTCCGTTCTTAATGCCGCCTTGGAATTTCTTTTCAACGGCTGCCTTTATCATTTCATAGACTGCATTGTCGACTCTTTTGGTCATGCTGGCCTTGATTTCTGGATACAGGTAACACTGGCATGCATCCACACCCAAACCCAAAATGCCTCTGTCATGTGCTCCCTCTAGGGCGCCCAAGCCGCTTTTTCCTGCTGCGACGTAGATGGCGTCAACTCCGAGGTCCTCTAGTCCCAGCGCTAGTTCCTTGCCCTTCGTTGGGTCAGTCCAGCCGCCTACGAATACAGGCGCCACAACTTCCACGGTTGAGTTTGCCCATTTCGCGCCTGCTTCGTATCCTTCGAAGAAGTCTCTGATCAGTGGTATGTCCATGCCTCCCACGAAGCCGACTTTTCCAGTTTTTGTCTTCATACCTGCTGCTACTCCGACTAGGTAGGAGCCTTCGTTGGCTTTGAAGAGTAGTGAGGCCACATTGGGTTTGTCTACCACCATGTCGACAATAGTGAAGTTTTGTTTCGGGTATTCAGCTGCTATTTTTGTCAAGGCATCTGCTTGATCGAAGCCTATGCATACAATAAGCGTATAGTTACCAGCTTTGGCAAAGTCTCGTTGGTAACCCTCGTACTGAGTTATAGCCGTCGGCTGAACGTAGTCGAATTCTATTCCTAGCTCGTCTTCGGCCTTCTTCACGCCTGCGTAGGCGATGTCGTTGAACGATTTGTCGCCAAGCCCGCCTGTTGCCAAAACCAAACCAATCTTAGGCGTAGGCGCGGCTGGCGGTCTAGTGACGTAGTACACGGCTATTGCTGCAACTACTAGTACGACCACTATGATCCCCGCTGCCATTGCGGTTGATATACCTCTCTTGTTCACTTCTCTTTGCCTCCAAACTTTAGATTCAGTACCGTATGGTTGTAGGCTCTCTTGCGTTTTTAAGCCTTTCACAAGCCTCTCTTTGGGCGCAATTCCTCTCTCAGAACTGCCTTTACCAGCGAATCTGCATGCGCGAATCAAGTTGAAAGCGCACGATATCACCAAGAGCTAAAGGCATTTCGTTCAAAAGTGAAGCCAACTGAGCAAGGCGCCTAGCGGTACGTCACAGGCTCTTCGGTGAAAATGTTTATACCGACTGTCTCTCATGAAAAAGTGATCTCCTAGGACGTTGCGACTTGCGCATCTTACTTGTCGAGCCTCCCAAAGATTTCTGGTTCGTTATGGGCGAGTATATTCCACCACCATTCGGTATATTGACGCTGGCAGCTTATCTCGAAGCCAATAGCAAAGGCGCCGAAATTGAAGTCGTTGACTGCCAGGCAGAAGAAATAGACTGGGAAAAACTCGAAAAACGAATTGAGTCTTTTCAACCGAACCTCGTAGCCCCCAGCGGGCTGGGAACCTGCAATGCATACAATGTTCTACACACGTTGAATTTGGCAAAGCAAGTCAATCCTTCAATTAAGACTGTTGTCGGGGGTCAGCACTTTACGGCTCTGGCTGATGAGACCCTCAAGACGCAGGAGAATGTTGACTTCATTATCAGAGGAGAAGGAGAACAGACGCTTACAGAACTTGTGCTTACTCTTCAGAAGCGGAAGTCGCTGGACTCTATTCACGGGTTATCCTTCAGACACAAAGACCAAGTTGTTCACAACCCAGATCGTCCACTAATCCCAGACTTGAGCTCCCTGCCAATACCAGCATATCATCTTGTTAAACAGCACATGACGAAATATTACTTCGCTCTTATGGCAAACAAGAACACGCCCTTCGCTATTATTGAAGGATCACGCGGATGCTTCAACAACTGCATTTACTGCTCACAATGGAAATTCTGGGAAAAAACGCAACGAAGCAAATCACCAAAACGTATCGCAGACGAACTTGAGTACATTCACACCGAATACGGAACCAAATTCTTCTGGCTGACCGACGACAACACGGGCCTTGGACAGAGAATGAACGAGCTCTGCGACGAAATCGCAAGAAGAAAAATCAGCGACGACGTATCGTGGTTCATACAAGCAAGATGCGATGAAATAATACAGTCTAGAGATATTGTGCCAAAAATGCGAAAAGCAGGCAACGTATGGATGCTAGTTGGCTTCGACGGACCAGACGCGCAAACTCTTGAAGCATTTCGGAGAAAAGGAGTCACCCAGTCAACTGCAAAGGAATCAGTTGAACTACTAAGAAAGAACGACATTTTCGTTCAAGGAACCTTTATCATTGGACAGCGAGACGACTCGCACGAGTCAATTAAGGGTCTGCTCGAATATGCCGACTGGCTGGATCCAGATATCGCTACTTTCATGACCTTGACGCCTTTCCCAGGCACAGAAGTCTATGAAGCCGCAAAAGCTAATGGTTGGATAGAAGATCTCGACTGGAGTCATTACGACATGATTCATGCAATAATGCCCACCAAGCATCTCACAAGAGCGGAAGTGCAGAAAGAGCTCTACGAATGCTACAGGACCTATTTCGGATCATGGAACAGAATCTACGGAAAGATATTCTCAAGCAACCCAATAACTAGGCAGACATACCAGTATCTAGCCCGCAAGGCGATACTGACCAACTTAAGAAGCCTATTCTAAGATGACAACAAAGGGACACTGAACAAATGCCGAAGCAAGACAACACCACGACAGCAAAGCATCCAAGAATCAGTACCAAGCACCTACTAGTCTACTCGTCCATTTTCATCACTGTACCCATCTTAACCTTCATAGTAGGCAGCTACTTAGACAAGATATTTCTACTTCCAAGCTTTCCCCCCTTCCCAATCAATATCATCCTCGGATCAGCCATATTCTTTCCAGGACTAGCCATTGGAATCAAGGCCACAAGGACACTCTTCAAAAAAGGACAGGGTCTGCCCTGGGGAGAACTCAACGGGCGGTCACAAACTAAGACATTGGTAACAAACGGAATTTACGCCTATACACGGAACCCCATGGTTCTAGGATACTCTCTCCTCCCATGCGGCATGGGCATCATGTTCCGATCAATCAGCATGACGGCACTTATCACGGCAATAACACTGCTTGCATCCGCTTGGGTCGCTAGGACTCGAGAAGAGCCAAGCCTCGAGAAAAGGTTCGGCGAAGCCTACTCAGAATACAAGAAGAATACACCCTTTTTGATTCCACGACTGAAACCGCTACTTGTGAGGTTCACGCGGCTACTATTAGCGACGACAAAAGAAGGAAACGTTGACAAATTAGCACGTGTGCGCAATGTTCAAGTCGTCTTCTACTCGATCTCTTTACTATCACTTTCTATCCTCGCTGCCCTAGCCCTGACCACTCAGCCGGGAAGCGTTCAAGTTCAAAAGGAAGCAATCGGCTCAGCTTTTGGAGCCATTTGCATACTTGGCATCGTAGCAGGCATTTCGCCTTCACGATGCAACCAGCTCTTCATGCACGTTCAAACAAAGGAGATCGGCCACAAAGAACGGGAAAACACAACTCGAGAGAAAACTGGCATTTCGTTCATTGGGCACCATCCAAATTGCGGAAGCTTCTCGTCTCATGTTATTCAAATCGGTGGCAGAATCTACTGCGCGGGGTGCGTTGGTTTGGTAGTGGGGGCATCAATCGCATTAGTCGGGACTGTTTGCTACGTTGTCCTGCAAAGCCTATCTGCCCAGTTGGTCCCTGTAATATTCTGGTCTGGACTGGCCGGAGTCACTATAGGTCTGTTGCAGTACGAATTATTCATAAACAAGGCCGCCCTTCATTTCCTTCTGAACGTAATCTTCGTTGTGGGAGCTTTCCTTCTCCTAGTGGGAGTCAGCGAGATGAACGGCAGTCTCTCTCTTGGCACATACTTCCTGCTCGTGATTCTATTCCTGATAAACGTCAGATCGACTTTGTCAAGGCTTGAACACGAGAAGAACTGCGCTATCTGCAGCGTAGAAGACTGCAGCATGAAATAGGAGAGAATTCAGAGTCAGTATCTTCGTCTGCTCAGACCGTAGATGGCGCCTGCCACAATGAGGATTCCGACCAGTATGAGTATCAAAGGCCAAATGTCAATAGGCAGGTTGAACAGCTGGGTTAATCCCCATAAAACGATTAAGAGCCCTATTATTATGCCTACAATTACTCCGCCGTGTGGCAACCCAAAGCAGGCTTTTTCAGGTTCGCTTGGTCCAAAGCAGTCGTTGCGCTTCTTTGCCCTCTCGACGTAGAGCGTTGAACCGCAACTGACACAGAATTTCGCGTCGTCCTTATTGGCTACACCGCACTTCGGGCAGTTGACCAGATTGATTCACCTTAGACACTCATTTCCAACACCCCGCTTTAAAAGCTTTTAGCGCAGGGCACAATGCCATGGCGAAAGCCTCCTCGGGCTTAGCTTGCAACGATTCAGCCATTTCATCATGGTGGACATCCAGCATTCGAACCCAATTGAAGATGTGCGTAAATCTCTAGTCTTATAAGAATCGACCAGCCCATTACAGTGTTGAGGGAGGAGTTCTAGATTGAAGACGATCAAGGAAATTGGAATTTGCCTCTTGTGCCTTGTAGCCCTGTCTGTTCTAGCAGTTCGAAGCTCGCAATGTGCTAGAAGCGAAGCCTCGGCAAAATGGACTTTCATGGTCTATATGGATGCAGATAACAACCTCGACGCTTACGCGCCCTACAGTCTCGGAATGATGCAAGAGATCGGATCAACACAAAGCGTGAATGTAGTAGTTCTTTGGGACGGTTTCTACAGGCCAGCTTACATGTACAAAGTAGTCCAAGACGGCATTGAAGAAGTCAAAGGATTCGCGCTGAACGGCGAAGAAGCTAACATGGGCGATTCCGCTACACTGGAAGCATTTGTTGACTTAACGCTGAGGAGGTTCGCCGCTGAGCATTATGTGCTAGTGCTGTGGAATCACGGAAACGACGTTAGCGGAATCTGCTGGGACGAGAACCCTGAAGACCAATTGACCCATCCCGAAGTTGCCTCGGCTCTTTCAGGGCATCATATTGACGTATTAGCCACGGACGCTTGCCTCATGGCTATGGTAGAGGTAGCCTACGAATACAATCAATACGGGCTGGACACCGACTATTTGGTTGGAAGCGAAAACTACGTGCCAGTCAACGGCTACCCGTACAATACAATACTTGAAGGGTTAAACCAAGATCCATCCATGTCAGAGCTTGAGTCAGTCCATATGATCACTGGCTATTTCGCCGAGTTCTACAGGCCAAGAGCACACTTCAGCGGAGGCGTCATGGCCACTTTATCCGCAATTGATCTCGCTAAGATGGATGAGGTGGTTTCCAGCCTTTCGATAATGACTGCTGCTCTCACAGAAGACATCGAAGCTAATCATGAATTGATAAGTACTGCCCGAGGCGAAGGAATGCTTCCATGGAGCGAGTACGGATGGGACCAATACGTTGACATGCCAACCTTCGTCGAAACCATAATAGTGGAGACTACAGACTCTGACATACAGTACGCTGCCGCCCTAGTGCTCTCAAGGCTTGAAGACGCGATAGTTGCTTTAGGTAACACCGAACCTATGGAGTCAGCGTCAGCCAAGGGCATGGGAATATGGTTCCCACCATCATATCACGCCACATCGGGCTTGTCAACCTACACAACTACAAGATTCGCATCTCAAGGCTGGCTCGACTTCCTTAGTGCGTACTGGAACGACGACCACGTCTAAGGCAAACCACAATCACAGCCCTTTTTCTCTTTTGTATACGCGCAACATGCCCAGAAATCACCATTAAATCACCAACAAACGCCAATCAAATCACCACTGGTACACTTCTAGTAAGCCTAGAAGCTGCATTCATAACCGCGCACAGACGCCTAAAATCAAACAGAGAACCAGCTTTCAACACGCAGAATAAAACTGTGCACCCATACTGATCGTTCAGCCTAGCCCAAACAACTTTTATAAGACGCCCATGTGAATAACAGAGAGAAACATCTCAGTATGGAGCAATAACTAAACTTGCCAACGCCATACGATGTACCAGCATCAATCTACATCGAACGCTTAGCCAAATACATTAAGGACAACGTAGACCAAGTGCAGCCGCCACCGTGGACCAGCACAGTCAAGACCAGCAGTCACACAACCCGTCAGCCTGAAAGCGTAGACTGGTGGTTCACGAGAGCCGCATCGATCCTGCGCAAAGCGTACATTCATGGGCCGATGGGCATCGAGCAACTGCGTGCAGAATACGGCGGACGCCACCGAAAAGGCTGCGTGCGGGAACACGTAAGAAAAGGTGGCGGAGGCAATATTAGAAAAATCCTGCAGCAACTCGAATCAGCAGGGCTCATTGAAAAAACCAAGAGCGAAGGAAGGACAGTTTCACGTGAAGGCAGACGGAGACTCGACAAGTTGGCAGCTGACATCAAAGAGCAACTGGAAAAGGCTCAGCCTGAACTCAAGAAATACCCATGAAACGGATGAAAAGGCAAGTTGAGCGAAGACGAAATGGAAGAGCAAGAGCTTGATGAAATACGCCGACGTCGAATGCTCGAAATGCAGCAGAGACTGTACCAAGAGCAGCAGCAAGCGCAGGTACAGCAACAGCTTGAAGTGCAGAAGCAAGCTATACTCAGACGCATATTGACACAGGAAGCCAGACAGCGGCTGACTAACCTCAAGATGGTCAAGCCCGATTTCGCCAACGCATTGGAGCTCCAACTCATCCAACTCGTTCAAACTGGAAAGGCCCAAACGCCAATCACGGATGTTCAGCTGAGGGAAATACTCATGCGGCTACAGGGTCAGCGACGGGAAATAAGAATCACAAGGCGGTAAGAAACATGGCACGAAACAAGCCAACAGCTAAGAAGCGCCGGTTAGCCAAAGTGGGAAAGCAGAGGCAATCAGTGCCGACGTGGGTCATCGCAAGGACTCGAGGCAAAGTGCGTACGAACCCGAAAAGGGGGCATTGGACACGGTCGAAGATAAAGGCGTAGAAGAAAAGACCACTGCGGAAGAAAAGGCACCGGAGGAAGCCGAAGAGGCTGAGGAAGGTGTTGAGAAGCAACCTACGGAAGAAGAGAGCGCCGAGGAAGAGCTAGAGCCGGAAGCGGCGGCAGAGGCTGAGGCAGAAAAAGAGGAAGCAGAAGAGAAAGAGAAGCGCGGTAAAAAACCAAAGGAAGAGGAGATAGTTGAAGAGAGAATCTACACGATTCCTCTGCGGCGAGCATGGATTGCTTCGCGAAAGAAGCGTGCGCCGCGAGCTATGCGGATAGTTAAGGGTTTTATTCAGCGGCACATGAAAGTTGAGACCGAGGTTAAAGGCGAAGAAGAGGAAGAAGGGCGGCTGGTAATCAGCAACGAAGTGAACGAGAGGCTCTGGAGTAGAGGCATTGAGAAGCCGCCTAGAAACATACGTGTCCGGGCTGTTAAGGACAAAGAGGGCGTGGTTACGCTCTATTTGGCTGAAGGAGATTAGCTGTGCTGATTGACCTGATGGGCTTTTTTGGTAGCGCAAGCATTGGAGTGTACTCGCTGGCGACCGAGAAAATTGCGATTGTGCCGCCTCAGATTTCGGAAAACAAGATTAAACGATTGGAAGAATGCCTCCAAGTGAACGTTGTTAAGACTACGATCGGGGAGTCTGTGTTGGTGGGCGCTTTGGCAAGTGCTAACTCAAATGGGATAGTGTTGCCGAGCTATGTGACTGATGAAGAGATGCGTACGATTAAGTTGGCTGCTCCGGACATTAATATGATGATTATGGAGACTAAGCGTACAGCTTACGGTAACATGGTTCTTGCGAATGACAAGGGCGCAATAGCTGACCCTAGGTTGAAAGGTGAGGATCTGGCTAGCATTTCGGATACGCTTGGTGTTGACGTGGCTTTGGGTGAGATTGGTGGTCTTCCGTATGCTGGTTCGTTAGCTACCGCAACAAATAAGGGCGTGCTTGCTCATCCGTTGCTGAAAGAGGAGGAGCAGCAGCGGTTGAAGGACGTTTTTAAGGTGCCGGTGGATGTGGGCACTGTTAATTGTGGACTCCCGTATGTGGGTATGGGGTTGATAGCTAATAGTCATGGTGCTGTGGCGGGATTCGTTACCACGGGGCCTGAGCTTTTCATTATTGGTCAAGCTTTGGATGTGGTGAAAGAGAAGTGACTGAAGTCAAAGTGTTCCGAGTGGTTGGAAAGATCACGAAGCCGAATTATAAGACGGATTTTCGTAAGGAGATCCGAGCTTTGAAGCCTGAGGAAGCTGTTGAAAAGGTCTACACTGAGATTGGGAGCAAACACAGGGCTAAACGGGTTCAGATCAAGGTTCTGAAGGTTGAGGAAATCGGCTTAGACGACGTTTCGGATCCGACTATCAGGAAGTTGATGTCTGGGGAACGAGAAAGTGGCGGAAAGTGACCGAGAAGCCTTTCGCTCTGTAGCTGTTGAGCTTCAAATTCTTGAGGGAACAGCTGAAACGTTGCAGTCTAGACTTAGTTTCGTTAACGCGGCGTTAACTGAATTTAATATTGCTAGGATGACTCTGGAAGGTGTCGAGAAGGAAGTGCCTGAGACCTCGTTGTTTGTGCCTATAGGCGGGGGTTCGTTCATCAAGGCGAGGCTGGATAGCAATGATAAAGTGATTGTGAGTGCTGGAGCGGGTGTTTCTGTAGAGAGGCCGGCGAGTGAGGCTAAGGAGACGTTTAAGAATCGTATAGGCGAATTGGAGAAAACTCGGAGTGCGATTCAGCAGCAGTTGATGCAGGTTGTAGGAAAGATTCAAGAAGACCGAGAGAAGCTTCAGGATTTGTCGGCTAGAGTGAGCCAGGCTGGGAGAAGGGCTGGTGTTTCAGAAGCTCAGGGCAGGCCTTAAGGGGCTTGTTGAGAAAGTTGCGGTGACTCAGCTTAAGGCTGATGCGATTCGTCCAATTATGCAGAATTTTGAGTTGGAACTCGTCGAGAATGATGTTGCTTTCTCTGTTGCAAGTCATATAGGTGCCGAGATGGAGAAGCGGCTCAACGGGGTGCAGGTTAAGAGGCTTGAGGATAAGAAGCAGGTTGTTAGAGATAATTTGCGTTCGGTTTTGTTGGAGATTTTGACTCCGAGTGAGAAGGTAAGTTTTTTGGAGTTGGCTGAGAGGAAGCGGCGGCTGAAGGAGGTTTTTGTTGTTGTTTTTGTGGGTATTAATGGTACTGGGAAGACTACGAGCATCGCTAAGGTTGCTCACCTGCTTATGAATCGTGGTTACAGTGTTGTTTTGGCTTGTGCTGATACGTATCGTGCGGGTTCGATTGAGCAGTTGGAGGAGCATGCGAGGCGTTTGGGCGTGAGGATGATCAAGCATACTTATGGTAGTGATCCTGCTGCTGTTGCTTATGATGCTATTAGTCATGCTAAGGCTCATGGAATCAATGTGGTTTTGATTGATACGGCTGGGCGGATTCAGACTGATCGGAATTTGATGGCTGAGTTGGGCAAGGTTAAACGCGTTATCAAGCCTGATTTGACTGTGCTTACGGTTGATTCTTTGACGGGTAATGATGCGGTTTTGCAGGCTGAGGAGTTTCATAAAAGCGTTGGTATTGATGCTACTATTTTGACTAAGACTGATGCGGATATTAAGGGTGGTTCGGCGCTAAGCGTAACATACGTGACTAAGAAGCCTGTTTTGTTTATCGGCACCGGTCAACGGTATGAGGATTTAGAGGAATTCAAGCCTGAGCAGTTTACGGATATGATCCTGAAGTAGGCGCATCGTAGTACGTTGAGGCGCTGAAAAAATTTTTTGTGGTGAAAGTTCTGCTTTTCTGTTTGTGTTTTGGGTTCTGTTCTGGTTTCTGAATGGTGCCTTGAGCTCTGTTTGCTCGTGTTTTGTGGTGCGTTTCAACATAGTTATGCGTGACGTTTAATGTTGGTTAGCGTGGCTTTTGGGATGGATGTGGCTCGGACGTTGGCTGCTCTGCGGGAAGAGAAATTTCAGAAGAAGAAGGAGACAATTCCCTTTAGCCTTCTTCTACCAAGATCCGCGTGCATTTGCTAAGGGTATTCTGAGGGCTCAGTCATTTAATAACGAGTTAAGGGTGCGTGATGATGGTTTCAAATTGCCCTATAGTGTCATCATCACTGTTGAAGATTGAGTATAGCTACGCTAAAGACTTTAGGAAGACTTGTCTTACGCGCGCTACCCACTTTTCAGCAAAATCACATGCGCTTCAGTTCTGAGACAGCAATGAGTTTGTTACATCCGCTATTATTCTTGCAGATCTCTGGAAATCTGAAACTTCTCGTTGATCTAATGGAAGCTTAATGATTTCTCGCACTCCATTTTTGCCCAATACAACAGGCACGCTCAAGCAAATATTGCTCACGCCATGATAATCCTCAAGGAATGTGGACACAGTTAAGATGGCATTCTCGTCGCGAAGAATACTTTGCACGATTTTTGTCAACGCCAGCGCTACCGCATAGTTCGTTCTTCCTTTGCGTTCTATTATCTCATACCCAGCGTTCTTAACCTGTAGGAACAGCTTATTAAACTCGTCAACATTGTACTCAACCCTGCAAATCGGGCAGTAATCTTTAAGACGGATGCCTGCAACGTTTGCGAGGCTCCACACGGGCACTTCCGTGTCCCCATGTTCACCTATAACGTAGGCATGTACATTTCGCGGGTCTATCTTCAAATAATCCCCAAGCAAGAAACGAAGACGAGCCGTATCAAGGGCAGTACCTGAGCCAATAACCCTGTTTTTCGGGAAGCCTGAAAGCTTCAGGGCAGCGTAGGTCATCACATCTAATGGGTTAGTTACTACTAGCAGGATGCAGTCGTTGTTGTATTTGGTAATGCTAGGGACAATCTCTTTGAATAGCTCATAATTGCCTGCAGCAAGTTCAAGTCGAGATTGCTTTATTCTCTGTCCTTTGTCAACTGCAATCACAACAACGTCAGCATCTTCACAGTCGGAATACTCTCCAGCCCAGATTCTTGTAGGTGAGGCGAAAGGGACGCCGTGATTAAGATCCATTGCCTCTCCTTCTGCCCTCTGTTTGTTTATGTCTACAAGAACAATCTGTGAAGACAACCCGGAGATAATGAGGGAATAGGCGAAAGTTGTGCCTACTGCCCCTGAGCCGATGATTCCTATTTTCCTACCTGATAGCTTCTCACTAGGCAAAGCGGATCACTGATCTTTGGCGGTTATGGGGGTAGCTCCAAGTTCGCTTGAAGCTCCGGTCACTATTGCTGATTGGCCTTTGACGCTGAAACATATGTCAGTCACGTTATCACTCAATCTTTCACCCAAAACAAATTGGGTTTCTGCAATATAAAAAGGGAGTGAACCCTTTAAGACTTTACGTTCATTACTCTTTAGGTGGCATCGAATAGCGCGCGCTACTTCATTACTTCAAGATCTTTTCAAGCTCGGTTGCCAGAATGCACGCATTAATCATTGACTTTGATCTTTCTTCTCAGAATTTCAATAAGAATTATGATTACTATGACGCCTGAGAGGGCTGCTATCATGTTTATGACCATGTCATAGGGGTTGCTGCCACTGAGAACCCAAAGAATCCAAACTACTGCATAACACACCAAGCTTAACACATACCATCTGACGATTGTCTCAGCCAGTTTTCCCCAGAAAGTCAAAATCCTCGCCTCTGCACTATAGTATACTGTGCGCGCGCAATGCATAAGTCTTAAGCGGGATTCTCATCAATTCTTTTTCATGGTTCGGCGCCCCTCTCCAGCTGTGTTCCGATCCCCTGATTTGGATAGGCTGCTGAAGACTCAAGATCCAGACAGCAAGTTGCGCCGGTGGCTTGAGGATATGGAAAACGTGCTAATGGAAAATATGTATGCCGGCGATATGATTAGGAAAAATCAGATTCCTTCTTATTACACTCGCAAATATGGCGTGAACGCTCTGTTTCGTTACGCACATCCCGAAGGATACCGTTCGTGCTACACGATTCTTAACTTTGCTAAGCTTGGATTGTGCCCCTATATTTTCGACATGTTGTCTCATGAAGAGTACGAGAGAATTTTCGGTTACAGAAAGAGGTGATTACCGAACTCGGATACTTGACTTGATTAAAGCCTGGAGTTTTGGGTTGTTGGCCCCAGTATAAATAATCTTACCTTTGTTAAAAGCTATCTTGCCAGATGCTTCCAAATAGGTTAGTATACGTTTGAAAGTCTGGTACTGCACTTTCCGAGGTAGACTCTTCCAGAGCTCTGTGCTTGATGGGTAGTCTTCAGCATCCAGAATAGCCTTCTCGACCATAAGAATAGTGTCCAGTTGAGGCTCATGAAGAACTGGCCGCAACTCCTTCGTTTGTGCAACTGGTTTCAACAGGATCCCCATTAAGCTTTCCTCTAAGCATACATTTGACAAACAATTATATAAGTTTATATGATTTCTTCCTCTATATCAAAAACCAAGAAAACCTACACCTAAAGGTATGTTGAACGAGGAATGCCCTTCTCAAGAAAGAAATGCACGTGGCAGAAGGTTCAAGACAGGACTATTATCAACTCGCAGGCTTCCATTACCGCAGCCACAAGGTTGCGGGTGTCCGCAAGATTTTCTGTCTCAAACGCGGCGAAGAACTATGCGGAGTAGTTGTCTATTCTTATCCGCCTGCAGCATGCTTTGGAAGGAGAATGGTTTTGCCAAGAATGAGCATGCGAGAGCTGAACGAGAAGCTGAGCATCATCAGCCGAGTAGTGGTTCATCCGAAATATCGCACAATTGGATTAGGCCACAAACTCATCAGAGAAACCCTAGCACATGCTGGAACGACCTACGTGGAAACCGTAGCTGTCATGGCGAAGTATAATCCCTTCTTCGAGAAAGCTGGTATGCGCAAAATCGCTGAAAGCCAACCGGTCAAAGAAGCTCTCAGAATCACTGAAGTGCTGAACAAGTTAGGTTTTAACACCACTTATTTGCGCAGCCCGAAATATGTGTTGAAGAAACTTGCAAGCCTGAACGCCAAAGAGTTGAACATGCTTAAGGCAGCTTTTTCAGAAAACAAGCACCCAAGGCTTATGAAGGAATTCAGCTTTCACGACCCGTATGGCAGAAGCAAGTTCTACAAGAAGGCGGTTGAAACCGCAGATGCGCAAAAGCTGGCGAAACTCACAAGTATCTGTGGCATGCTGCTGCAGACCAAAGTCTATCTCTTTTGGTCTTCTGCATAGAATTTCTATTCCTTCCTTCCTTCGCATGGAGCAACATAGGGCTTTATAAAGGGTATT
>Ga0315296_10001757_pt1 | contig 18859 bp, 19 predicted proteins | sample YL17G14_18_MG_FD_203921 | JGI IMG/M metagenome (GOLD analysis project Ga0315296, IMG submission 203921) | Sediment microbial communities from Yellowstone Lake, YNP, Wyoming, USA - YL17G14_18 | ecosystem: Environmental > Aquatic > Freshwater > Lake > Sediment | place: USA: Wyoming | collected... | reverse complement strand
GGCCCTCATCTCAAAGAGACTTCGCAAAGGGGTGATGTAGGGCTCCCCGGTGGTGAGGGGCACGTGGTCAACCTCTGCAGAGGACAGCAGCCTCTCCAATCCCTCTTTCCTTTCAAGTGCTGCCTGCTTGTAATCCCTTCGGAACGGTTCCCAGAGGGTATCCACACTGACCAGCTCTCCGGTCTCTGCATCCTCCAAATCCACAATTCCCAGGGGCGGGAGATCGTATTCCATTGGGTCAGACACAGAGATGGCAATAAGGTCGTGCTTTTTCCGCGCTATCTTCAAGGTCTTCTCGTATCCGGTGTCAAAGAAATCCGAGATGAGGAAGGCCACTGCCCTGCGGGTGACAGCCCTGTTGAGGAAATCAAGCCCTTTGGCGATGTTTGTTCCCTTGCCCTCGGGTGTGAAATACAGAATCTCCCTGATGACCCTCATCACATGGCGGCGGCCCTTCCTGGGAGGGACGAACTTCTCCACCTTGTCCGTGAAGATGATTAGGCCCACCCTGTCGTTGTTGGTAATGGCGGAGAAGGCAAGGAGGGCTGAGACCTCGGCCATAAGCTCCCTCTTGGTCTGAATATGTGTTCCGAAAGTCCCGGAGGAGCTCATATCTACCAGGAGGATGACAGTGAGCTCCCGTTCCTCTGAAAAGACCTTCAGGAACGGCCTCCCCATTCGTGCGGTCACATTCCAGTCAATGGAGCGGACATCATCGCCAGGAAGGTATTCCCGCACCTCGTGGAACTCCATCCCCTTTCCCTTGAACACGCTTAGGTACTGGCCTGCGAGATACTCATGGACTATGGCGTTGGTGACGATCTCTATCCGGCGAAGTTTTCTGATCAGCTCCCTTGGTATCATATCATTCCCAGGGTGAGGGGTAATTCACGGCACTTCTATCGTTTCCAGTATCCTCTTGATGATGTCCTCAGGGGTCTTCTCTTCGGCCTCTGCCTCGTAGCTCAGGATGAGCCTATGGCGTAGCACATCCGGGGCGATAGTCTTGATGTCCTCAGGGGTCACATATCCCCTGTGGTTGAGGAAGGCATGGGCCTTTCCAGCCTCGATCAGGTAGATGGAGGCCCGGGGGGAAGCGCCATATTCGATGAAGCCCGTGAGGTCTTTCATCTTGTATTTTTCAGGGTCTCTTGTGGCTGAGACAATGTCCAGGACATATGACTTCACCTTCTCATCCACATACACCTTGTCAACATTGGTCCGTGCCTGGAGGATGGCCTGGGGCGTGACAACCCTGTCAACAGCGATATCCCTTCTCCCCACCATCCGGTTGACGATCTCCATCTCTTCATCTTTGTCCGGGTAGGTGACCCTGAGCTTGAGCATGAACCTGTCCACCTGTGCCTCAGGAAGGGGATAGGTTCCCTCCTGCTCAATTGGGTTCTGGGTAGCCAGGACCAAAAATGGCTCCTCAAGTGGGAAGGTCTCACGTCCAATAGTCACCTGTCTCTCCTGCATGGCCTCCAGAAGGGCGCTCTGGACTTTTGCAGGCGCCCTGTTGATCTCATCGGCGAGTATGATATTTGCAAAGATCGGTCCCTTCCGCGTGACGAACCCCCCATCCTTTGGGTTGTAGATCAAGGTGCCGATAAGGTCTGCGGGAAGGAGGTCAGGGGTGAACTGGATCCTCTGGAACTGGGCACGTAGTGCTCCGGCCAGGGTCTTGACTGCAAGGGTCTTTGCCAAACCAGGAACACCCTCGATGAGGATGTGCCCCCGGGCCAGGATCCCGATCAGGAGCCGCTCGAGCATATACCTCTGGCCTACGATGACCTTATTGATCTCCCGGAGGAGGTCGTCGAGGAATACGCTTTCCTCTGCGATTTTTTTGTTAAGGGCTTTGATGTCCTGCTGCATAACCAGAAATATTAATAGTAATTTATGAAGTATTCAAGTCGTTTTCATATCTCTGCTATAGGAATGATAATTGATTTTGCTGATACCCTGCTGGTGTGATCCGTTATTGAGGTAAGAGGTGTTCCCGTAATTTGGCGATGGTCTTCGCCTCGATCTGCCTCACCCTCTCCCTGGTGATGTTGAGTTTTATCCCTATCTCCTGAAGCGTCATTGGGTTTTCAGCAAGCAGGTGGTGTTTGAGGACAAATTCCTCCCGGGGATGAAGCTTTTGAATTGCTTTATGAAGATTCCTGCCTATCAGGTTCTTCTCCTCCTTCTCCACAAGAGTTTCTTCCTGGGAGGGCCTGTGGTCAGAGAGAAGGTCAAGGTGTGTGGTGCGGCTGCCGTCGCCGAGTTCCGCATTAAGAGAAAAATCAGGATGGCTCATCCTCATCTCAGCTTCAAAAACCTCCTTCTCGGATATGTTCAGCTTCTCAGCGATCGCTGCGTGGGCATTATCATCCTTGTTTCTGGAAGAGGAGAACTCGGAGAAGAGCCTTCTCTGTGCCTGGGTCGTTCCAATCTTTACCAGGCTCCATGTTTTCATTATGAATGCATGAATGTAGGCACGGATCCACCAGACAGCATAAGAGATCAGGCGATAGCCCTTGTAGGGATTGAACTTCTTTACGGCCATCATAAGGCCTATGTTTCCCTCCTGAATCAGGTCAAGGAGCCGCGCTCTATAATGGCGATATTCCATAGCTATCTTTACAACAAACCTGAGATTGGAGGTCACAAGCCTGTGTGCTGCTTCTATGTCCTTGTGCTCATAGTATCTTACAGCAAGGTCATGTTCCTCCTCCCTTGAGAGGAGGGGGAATCTTTCGACCCGTGATAGATACTGGGTCAGGGCGTCAGCAGGAACCAAAAGGTTTGACCGCATTTTTTTCTCAATCTCTTCCATAAGTTAAATTTATCCTATCAAGAAACAATCCTCCTGTCTATTATTGTAATCATAATAGTATACTTTGTCAAGTGCTTACATATAAATTGTGCTTGACAATGTATTTTATAAGGATTAAGTTGTGATAAGGAGGTATAAATGAAGGATTTACACCAAAAGAAGGATAAAGCAGAAACATACTGCCCGATTCAGGCCACCATTGATATCCTGGAGAAGAAATGGACACTGAACATAATTAAGAGCTTGCTGGCCGGGAAAAAGAGGTTCAACGAGCTCGGGATTGCAATTGGAGGGTGTAACTCCAGGACCCTTGCCCTGAGGCTCAAGGCCCTGGAAGAAGACATGCTGATAACGCGCCGCGTTCTCACACATATCCCGCCCTGGGTTGAGTATGAGCTCACGGATAGAGGGAGGTCACTCCTCACAATTCTGGACTCCATCTCAGAGTGGGGGCGTAGGTGGATGTCCAGGTAAAAAAGTTAAGATCGGGACTTGACTTGTGAGAGATTAGTGCGTATATAGGTTTTTGATAATGATCCAGGCCAATGGACTGACGAAATTCTACGGTGATAGACCAGCTATTAGGGATGTCACCTTTGAAGTGAAGAAGGGGGAGATCCTCGGGTTCCTCGGCCCAAACGGTGCGGGGAAGACCACTACCATGAGGATCCTTACCGGGTTCCTTCCACCCACAAGCGGGAGCGCCACGGTGGCCGGGTTCGATGTCTTCACCCATCCTTTGGAGGTAAAAAGGAGGGTTGGATACATGCCGGAGAATCCCCCCGTTTATAATGAGATGGTCGTGTCCGCCTACCTGTATTTTGCCGCCCGGATCAAGGGGGTTCCAAGGAACAGACTGAAGCAGGCTTTTGAGGCCGCAATTGAGAAATGTAGCCTCACAGAGGTAACAGGACGGCTTGTAGGCCATCTCTCCAGGGGATACAAGCAGAGGGTGGGGCTGGCGCAGGCGTTGATCCATGACCCGGATGTTCTCGTCCTCGACGAGCCCACATTTGGTCTTGATCCGGAGCAGATCCACGAAATACGCGGGCTCATAAAGAGCCTCGGAGGGGAACACACCATCATACTCAGCACCCATATTCTCCCCGAAGTAACGATGACCTGTCAGAGGGTAGTGATCATCAATGAGGGGAGGGTGGTGACCGCTGAATCCCTTGAAGCGCTTTCCTCACAGGCCATGACCTCGGAAAAAATAGCCGTGAAGCTCAAGAGTACAGAGAGCGGTGTGCTGGAGAAGCTCAGGAGCATACCCGGAGTCAGCAGCGTTGCCCAGGAGGATGGGGGATCTTTTATAATAGAGGCAGAGCTCGGGAAGGATATTCGTGAGGAGATCGCCCGGATGGCTGTTGAGAAGGGCTGGGGCCTGCTTGAGCTTAAGGCAATAGCGCCGAGCCTTGAGGAGATCTACCTCGACCGCATCTCAAGGGAGAGGAAGACATGAAAAATATCTGGTGGATCGCTGAAAGGGAGCTGAGGTCATACTTTGTCTCTCCAATAGCTTATGTTGTCATATCGATCTTCCTCGTGCTATCAGGGTTTTTCTTCTATGAACTTGTTACCGTGTACTCCTTTATCTCTGTTCAGTACATGAGGTACCAGGCTTATATTCCGCAATTAAATGTCCACGACTTTGTTACAAGAAGGCTTTTCGGACAGATCTCCATTCTTCTCCTTCTCATCGTCCCGGTCATGACCATGAGACTCCTTGCAGAAGAGAAGAAGCTCGGCACATATGAGCTTCTTCTTACTTCTCCTTTGAGGATATACGAGATCGTTGTGGGGAAATACCTTGCTTCCCTCATCCTGTATGCTGTGATGCTCGTTCTCACACTGGAATTTCCCTTCTTTCTCTTTTATTTTGGCACAACTGATGTTGGGCCGACCCTGACATCGTATCTCGGGCTCTTTCTGATAGGGGCTGCCTTTCTCTCCGTGGGGCTTTTTTGGTCGGCAGTAACAGAGAACCAGATCATATCAGCAGCCCTTTGCTTTGGGACTCTCCTACTGTTATGGGTCGGGGGGGGGGTGACATTACTGTCGGCAGTCCCCTGGCTAAAGGAGTTTATCTCCTATATATCGCTTGGAGAGCATTTTAACAATTTAACGAAGGGTATAATTGATACGAGGGACATTATCTATTGCCTGAGCTTAACTTTCTTCATGCTCTTTATCACATTCCGGGTGCTTGAATCAGAGAGGTGGAGGGAGTGATGCAGCTTTCCACAGCTTTCAGGCTTGCTGGGCGTGCAGGTCTGGGGCTTGTTGTTGTAGCGCTTTTCGTTTACCTAATCAAGAAGGCCCTCTGGCCCTATGCTCTTGGATTCGGAGGAGCGGGTCTTCTATTCTTAGTGGCCTATGCCTATTACAACAGGGCCGCTCTCAAGGATGTCCTCAGGCTCAGGGGCATCCGGTTTGGGGCAAATGTAACTGCCATGACTGTCTTCCTGTTGGGGATACTCGTCATTGTGAATTACATATCCTACAGGCACCATTGGAGAAATGATGTCACGGGGTCCAGCACATACAGCCTTTCAGATGAGACCCTCAAGGTCTTAAAAGACTTGAAGAGCGACATAAGGATCACGGCCTTTTTCCTCGAGGGTGCCCAGGGTCAGTTCAAGGAACTCCTCGACATCTATACCTATCATTCCAAAAGGATCTCCTACCAATTCGTTGATCCGGACAAGAATCCTGCCCTTACAGAGCAGTACGGAATTGGTGCCCTGTGGAAAGAGGGAATTCCGGGGATCACCATTATTGAATCTGGGAAAAGGGAGGTAAAGATCACGGAAGACACCGAGCAGGCACTGACCAATGCAATTATCAAGCTTGTCAGGGCAGGGAGCAAGATCGTATGCGCCCTTGAAGGGCACGGAGAGAAGGACCTTTATGACGCACAGAACGTAGCTGGGTATGACCTGGCGAGAAAGGGTCTGGAGGATCAGAATCTCATAGTGAAGAAGGTTCTTCTTGCAACCCAGGCCCGCGTTCCCACGGAGTGTACCCTCCTGATGATCGCAGGTCCAAAGAAGGAGCTGGTTGGGAAAGAGCCCGAGGCAATCGCTTCATATCTTGAAGGGGGAGGGAGCGCCCTTTTTATGCTTGACCCGAACATTCAGACCGGATACGAACCCCTCCTTGAGAAGTGGGGAGTAGAAATGGGCAATGATGTCATTATAGAGCCCGTAATGAGGCTATTTGCAGGGCCTACACTCGGCATTGAGCCTGTCGTGAGAAAATACGGAGACCATCCCATCACAAAGGACTTTGTAAACAATACCCTTTTCTCGCTCGCCCGCTCCATGAGTCCCAAGAAACCAGCGCCCAACGGGATTACTGTTGCCACGCTTGCATCCACTTCGGAAGAGGGCTGGGCAGAGACGGATCTTTCAAAGGTCTTTGTGAATGGAACAGCGAGTTTTGATAAAAATGATGCGAAGGGACCGGTCTCCATCGCTGTGGCGGTTACGGGTTCGCTGAAGGGAGGAAAGAACTCGCGGATTGTAGCGATTGGGGATTCTGACTTTGTAAACAATAAATTCATCACTGCCCTATTCAACAGGGATTTCTTCCTTAACTGCGCAAATTGGCTTGTTGAGGAAGAGGAGCTTATATCCATCAGGCCAAAGGAGGGCGGGGCAAGCCACCTCTTTCTTACCCAGGCCCAGACCAGTTTTGTGTTTTACTTCGGCACCACTCTCCTTCCCGGCGCTATTCTCCTCGTCGGCATGGCACTTTGGTGGAAGAGGAGAAGGATGTGAAGATCAGGCCGACTCTTTTACTCCTGGGAGTTTTTATCGCACTTGGGATATTCATCGTTTTTGTGGAGCTCCCTTCGCGAAAAAAAGAATTGGTGACAAAGCTGGGGGAAAAAAATATCTTTGTTTTCGACGAAAACAATGTTAGGGAGGTTTTCATCAGAAATCCGGGAGGGGAGTATCTTATTGTCAGGGGTCCCCAGGAAAAGTGGAGGATCGTCAAGCCAGTTGAGACTGAGGCAGACCAAGATTTTGTAAATTCCCTTATAAATGGTATGAGGAACCTCACCCTTGAGAGGGTTCTTGAGGAGAAGCCAAAGGACCTCTCCCTCTACGGCCTGGATAAACCCCGGATGGGGATCAGGATAACCCTGGAGGGTTCAGAGAAACCCCTTGCTCTCAATGTGGGGAAGAAGAGCCCGCTGGGACGTCTATATGCAAAAAGGGATGATCAGGAAAGGGTTTTTCTTGTTGCTATGATGGTTGAGCAGGCTCTGATGAAGGGACTTTTCGACCTAAGGGACAAGAGCGTAGTTTCATTTGAGAGGGACCAGGTGGAGAAGATCATCCTTCAGACACCGAATAAGAGGGCAGAGTTGGCGAAGAGGGACAAAGGATGGTTTGTCCTCGGGCGTGCCCCTGTCAGGGCGAACGAAAATTCCGCCAACAAGATCTTAACTGCACTTTCATCGCTCAGGGTCGAGGAATTTATTGAGGATCATCCGGAGAACCTATCCAAATACGGCCTCGATCCTCCCTGGGGAAGGGTGGGCATTATCCTTGCCAAAGACAAGTCCCAGCTTGAGCTGAGAATGGGATCGTTAGCACCAAAGAGGCTTGCGATCTATGCCACTGCAACAGGGAGGGATTCCGTATTCCTTCTGACGTCGCAATACAGGGATGGTCTCCAGAATATCTTCAGTGAACTAAGGGAGATGATGGCTTTTGCAATCAAGGGCTGGGAGGTGGAAAAATTTAAGATGGCATACGGAGAGAATGTCATTGAGGTCAGCAAGGATTCATCCAGCTATTGGCATATTGCCCAGGCATTCGATTTGAAAGCAGGTTACAATGCTGCCAATGAGGTCGTACAAAAGCTGATGGAGCTGAAATTTTCCAGGATCGAGGACGAGGCACCTGCAAACCTTTCGTCCTACGGCCTTGCGAAGCCCTCTGCCAGCGTGAAGATATGGGCACAGGGCAACAAGACCCCTGAGGGGGTCATCTTCGGAATGAAAGGAAAGCTACTATTTGCGAAGAGAGATGGCGAGGAGCCTGTTTACATCGTTCCAGATAGTATCCTACAGACACTAAAGAAGGGCGTGAACGATCTCCTGGCACCAGAGGAAAAGCCCTTTTATGAGGAAAAGCTCAAGGGAAAAAAGGGCACGGGTGGCATGGGTGGAAAGTAAAGTGGTGTATTGTGTCCGAGCAGGATAAAGAAAAGAAGGAAGATAAAGGATATAAAGTCGTAGATAAAAGGTCTAATCAGGCAGATACAGTTCCAGAGCAGGAAAAGCAAGCTACAGCTAAGGACCAACAGGGGGCGGGAGGACAGAATAAGGAAAAGGAATCCGCCCCTTTGGAAGAGATTACCTTTATCCACATTGTCCTCTCTTTGGGCACATCAGCATACATTGATATGGACAAGGAGAAAAACCTCCCACGCGCCAAGCAGACCATTGACGCCCTGGAGGTTCTCCTGGAAAAGACAAAGGGCAATCTTGCAAGGGAAGAAGAGGATCTTCTCAAAAAATTCCTCTTTGACCTCAGGATCAGGTATATAAACGAAACCAAAAAATAGGAGGGGCAAATGTTCAGAAAAATATCCACGCTCTCAGGCTTGATTGGTTTTGCCATTCTGGCATTCGTGGTCGGGCTGATCGTCTCTTCTCGTCTGGATATAACTCCATCGGGAAGGTCTTCCGATATCTGGGTGGAAGGGAAGGGGGAATCGGTATCAGTTTCCGGCAGCGCTCCAGATTTTGTAAAAATGGCAAGGGATTTGAATCCAACAGTTGTGAACATTTTTACAACCAAGATCATCAAGCGTCCGAAGATGGCTCCTCCGATGAAGCAATATGGTCAGAGGGATCCCTTTGAGGAGTTTTTTGGCCCACAGTTATACGAACGGTTTTTCGGGCCTCAATTTCCGATAGAACAAAAAAGCCTCGGCTCAGGGTTCATAATAAACAAAGGGGGGTATATCCTGACGAACAACCATGTAGTAGAGGGGGCGGACGAGATCAAGGTGAAGCTTGCGGACAAGAGAGAATTCGGGGCCAAGGTCGTCGGAAGGGATCCCAAGACAGACATAGCCCTCATCAAGATTGACTCTGAAATAGATCTTCCTGTTGCGGTTCTTGGGGACTCGGACAAGCTTGAGATCGGGGAGTGGGTTATGGCCATAGGAAATCCATTTGGCTTTGGACACACCGTTACAAAGGGGATCATCAGCGCAAAGGCCAGGGTTATAGGGATGGGTCCCTATGACAATTTCATTCAGACCGATGCGCCTATCAATCAGGGAAACAGCGGAGGTCCCCTGTTTAATGGAAAAGAGGAGGTCATCGGGATCAGTGCTGCTATTGCAGCACTTCCGGCCCAGGGTATCGGTTTTGCTATCCCAATAAATATGGCCAAAGAGGTCCTTCCGCAGCTTAAAGAGAAGGGAAAAGTGACGCGGGGCTGGCTGGGCGTGGAGATCCAGCCTGTGACCCCTGAGCTTGCCGAAGCCCTTGACCTTAAGGAGGCGGAAGGCGCTCTGGTAGCGAAGGTCCTTAAGGATAGCCCTGCTGAGAAGGGCGGGATCAAGCAAAAAGATGTTGTTATAGAGTTCAATGGGAAAAAGGTTGGGGAATACCATGACCTTCCTGCCATAGTAGCCATGACACATGTTGGAAGCGATGCAGAGGTCAGGCTCATCAGGGAGGGGAAGTCAATTACTTTACATGTAAAAATTGGAGAGCTCCCGGAAGGAGTGGCTTCCGAAGGAGGCGAAGTCGAGGAGGAAAAGGGTGAGGCTTTCGGCCTCAGTCTTAGGGATGTGACTCCCGAGATCGCTCAACAGTTCAATCTCAAAGAAGGGGAAGGTGTCATCGTGACGGGTGTCGAGCCGGGGAGCTCCGCTTCAGAGGCAGGCATCCGGCCAGGCGATCTGATCATAGAAGTAAATAGAAAAAAGGTCAGGAGCCTTAAAGATTACCGTTTAGCTTTGGAGAAGACTCCCGCGGGAAAACCGGTGCTCTTTCTGCTTCAGAGGGGAGAAGCGAGGATATTTGTGGCTATAAAACCGTGAGGCTGGATAAGTTCACCGTCAAGGCACAGGAATCCCTGGAGGGGGCACACAGAGCGGCCCAGGAGCGCAACCAACAGTCCATTGAGCCTGAGCACCTGCTTCTTTCCCTGCTCTCCCAGGATTAGGGGACCTTGTACTCAAGAGCAGTAAGGAAGGCAACTTATGAAAATGCATAGTCTTCAGGCAATACAAAGTCTTCTTCTTATTAACTGGCTTGTAGCTCCTGCTTTAGGAATATTAATCTGGGTTAGGACGAATTTTTTCTACGCCGCTGTGTTTGTTATAATTTGGTTGATTGCTGATAAGGTTTGGGACTCGTTGACTGAACTTCTGATTGTTGGAGCTGGTCAAGTTAAAGCGAGTGAACACGAGGCACTTCAAATGGTATCTTCTTGCGAGGTGCCAGGAAGGATGGCCTTTATGATGCTTGTCGATCTTTTTGGGACTTTAATATTACCCTGGGTTCTGGCTGGGATCTTTCTCGGTTTGTTCAAATGAAGTGTAGATTTTTAGAGAAAGAATAAAAGGATTCAGAGGGATAGAATGAACCTGGGGAGGAGCCTATGTATGATGTAAAAAGAATAAAGGAAAGACTAAACCATATTCTCGGAGAGGTGATCGGATCAAAAAGGGACCTCATCACACTGGATTTGAAAGATAAAAATAAATCAGAGTCAGCCTGGGCTGATCTTGTCAGTGCGATACCCGAGATCACCCGCCTGTGGAAGGGGCAAGGGGCCGTCACTGAAATAAAGAGCCAGAGAAGGAGGGAGCATAATGAAAATATTAAAAGGAACAATTGAAGATAAGATAATCCGCCTGGAAGAGCCAACGGGCTTGCCTGATGGAACAAAAACGCTTGTAAAACTTAGGCCTTTTATAAAGGAAAAACAGGATAAAATCATAAAAAGGCAACTTGAACTTCTTGAGAAGGGGTTTGATATGGGTGAACTTCTCGTAAAAAGTAGGGATGAAATTTATGAGCGATGAAAGAAGACTGTTTGATACGAATATCTTGGTTCATGCGTATAATATTTCGGACGAAAGAAAACATGAAATTGCGCTTTCCCTCGTTAAAAAAGCCTGGCAAGAAGGCGGTGGTATTACTTCCCTTCAAAATTTGATGGAGTTTTTTACGGTAATAACAAAGAAGGTTAAAAGACCGATCTCAAAGAATGACGCAGAAATTTTGGTGAAAGACATATTGAATTCTGAGAACTGGGAAGTGGTGGATAGGGATGAGGATATTTTTATAAAGGCAATGGGAATTGCAAAAGAAGCAAATATATCTTTATGGGATGCCCTTATTGGTGCGACGATGATAGAGAATGGGATTCGGAAAATAGTGACCGACAACGAGAAAGACTTCCATAAGATAAAGGGCATTGAGGTGGTTAACCCATTCAGGTCATGACCAATAAGTTAAAGAAATGTCCCACTATGAAGTTGAGCTATGACAGGGAGACGGACATATTGATGGTAGAGACTTCCAAAGAGCCCATTGACTATGCAGAGGGGGTTGCGTCTATTATCGTGCATTTCTCAAGAAAGAACAGACCAGTCCTGCTCGAGATCCTGGAATTCAGCGATTTCTTTGCGAAGGCAACCAAACTCGCAATGAAGACCAAGAAGGAGGAAATGGTTGATCTCGGCATGTGAGAACTCGTGAGGCTGGATAAATTCACCGTCAAGGCACAGGAGTCCCTGGAGGGGGCACAAAAAGCAGCCCAGGAGCGCAACCAACAGTCCATTGAGCCTGAGCACCTGCTTCTTTCCCTGCTCTCACAGGATGAGGGGACCGTTCCCTCCCTGCTCAGAAAGATCGGCGCCGATCCTGAGCGGCTGAGACAGGATGTGGACAGCGCCATCAACGCCCTCCCCAGGGTCTCGGGCGGAGAACCCTTTATCTCTACCCGACTGAATGCTGTCCTAACAGCCTCCCTGCAGGAGGCGGACGCCCTAAAGGATGAATATGTTTCCACCGAGCATCTTCTTCTCTCAATGCTCGGAGACAAGGATGGCGGGGTTGGGGAGCTGCTGAGGAAGGCGGGTGTGACCCGGGAGGCCCTGTTCAGGGCTTTGAGGGATGTGAGGGGGAGCCAGAGGGTAGAGGACCCTTATGCAGAGGAGAAGTTTCAGCCCCTGCAGCGCTTCGGAAGGGACCTCACGGAGCTGGCCCGAAAGGGAAAGCTTGACCCGGTCATTGGACGGGACGAGGAGATCAGGAGGGTCATTCAGGTTCTTTCCAGGAGGACGAAGAACAACCCTGTGCTCATCGGCGACCCGGGCGTGGGCAAGACAGCCATCGCTGAGGGGCTTGTTTAGAAGGTAAATTAATATGAAGGAGGGATAAATGGTTCTGTTAACGAGAGAATCTAATAAATATTGCAGTGTTTATTATTTCCTTGGTTGTCTGATATTAGTCGCCTTTCCTTTTTCTCTTAGAGCACAGGAAGTCAATACAAAAACCGACAATGAACTCCAACACATTTTAGGTAGTCTCGAAGAGGCTGATGAGGTAAAATTAGAACGCATTTATGATTTAGATATGTTTGATTATTTTAATTTAGGAGATGATTACAATACAAAATTGAAAATGAAAGTTTTCAAAAAAACGCCGGAATATGCTGAGAAATTAGATGAATTTAAGAAAGTGAAAAAGGAGATGTTAAAAGAGATGTTTAAGACCGATTATTATCTAAAACTTGATGAGGAATTTGTGAATAATTCCTATGATGTTGAGAGAAATGGATTCACAGTTTTCATTAGCACAAATTGGCAAGATGAACCCGGCAAAAAATTTGGGGCACCTAAATCTGTACGCAGGTGGGGGTGGTTGGGGAGGATTACGAAAGGATTTCTATTATCTTCCTTACCAACTAAAACTAAAGGTTTTAATCCATTCCCGCTAGGACCGGAATGTTATCAAGAAGAATTATTCTTTCCAATGAGCGAGGAGAAAGGTCTGGAAATTGAAAACAGCAACCCTAATGACATTAAGATTTATTTTATCTTTAGAATTTCCGGCCAGGAAACCGTTCGATATAGAGTTTGCGACCCTGAAAAATATGTACACCCCAATAGAGAAGATCGGCTTTTTAAGGTAGATAAGGTAAGAGTTCTGATTGCGAATGACGAAACAGGCAAAATCTATTTTGATAAAGTTTACGCAAAAGCATCCAGATGATCACTATTTGTAAGAGGAGGAACACAAATGAATAAGAAAAGAAATAGACGATCCTTGTTTAAACCATCGACTGATGAGATAAACAAATACGCCCGACAATACGACAAGTGTGCTACACTTCAGGATAAGGAAATCGAAAAAGAAATGAAAGCACTTCTGCTTATACAACGGTGGATCTGCAAACACGAATTAATTAAAATCGCACAATGGAAGGCCCGCGGAAGAATAGATTACTTATGTGATAAAAATACGCCAGAGGAAGTTAAAGAAATCTCAAGAAAAGCTCTCGCAGCGAACACCGATCGTGACAGAATGGAAACCTTGCGTGAGCTCGATGGTGTTGACTATCCAATGGCCTCGGTAATCCTTCATTTCGCTTTTCCCAACAAATATCCGATTTTGGATCGTAGAGCCATTTGGTCATTACACTCTTGGTTATTACACTCTGAGAAACCGCCTTCGATCTATTCATTCAAATGTTGGAAGGAATATTGCGGAAAAATTTTATGCATAAGCAAATCTACCGGATGCACGATCAGGGAGATCGATAAAGCGCTCTGGCAGTATTCAAAGGAGAAGCAGCGAAAAGGTTGTTCTCGGCATGTGAGAACTCGTGAGGCTGGATAAATTCACCGTCAAGGCACAGGAGTCCCTGGAGGGGGCACAAAAAGCAGCCCAGGAGCGCAACCAACAGTCCATTGAGCCTGAGCACCTGCTTCTCTCCCTGCTCTCGCAGGACGAGGGGACCGTTCCCTCCCTGCTCAGAAAGATCGGCGCCGATCCTGAGCGGCTGAGACAGGATATTGATAGGGCCGTAAGCGCCCTCCCCAGGGTCGGGGTACCCGCCGGCAGCGGGTCGGGAGAACCCTTTGTCTCTCCCAGGCTGAATGCTGTCCTAACAGCCTCCCTGCAGGAGGCGGACGCCCTAAAGGATGAGTATGTTTCCACCGAGCATCTTCTTATCTCAATGCTCGGAGACAAGGATGGCGGGGTTGGGGAGCTGCTGAGGAAGTCGGGTGTGACCCGGGAGGCTCTTTTCAGGGCTTTGAGGGAGGTGAGGGGGAGCCAGAGGGTAGAGGACCCTTATGCAGAGGAGAAGTTTCAGCCCCTGCAGCGGTTCGGAAGGGACCTCACGGAGCTGGCCCGAAAGGGAAAGCTTGACCCGGTCATTGGACGGGACGAGGAGATCAGGAGGGTCATCCAGGTTCTTTCCAGGAGGACGAAGAACAACCCTGTGCTCATCGGTGACCCCGGTGTTGGCAAGACAGCCATTGCTGAGGGGCTGGCCCAGAGGATTGCCAATGGGGATGTGCCTGAGGGTTTGAAGGATAAAAGGGTGGTTGCCCTCGATATTGGGGCCCTTGTTGCAGGGTCCAAATACAGGGGAGAGTTTGAGGACAGGCTCAAGGCCGTGCTCAAGGAGGTCACTTCGTCCGATGGAAAGGTGGTCCTGTTCATAGACGAGCTTCATAACCTTGTTGGGGCAGGGCGGGCAGAGGGGAGCATGGATGCCAGTAATATGCTCAAGCCGGCCCTTGCCAGGGGGGAGCTTCGAGCCGTTGGGGCCACGACCCTGGACGAATATAGAAAGCACATAGAAAAAGATGCTGCCCTTGAGCGTAGATTTCAGCCGGTCTATGTGAGGGAGCCCTCCATTGAGGACACCATCGCAATTTTAAGGGGCCTTAAAGAGCGCTACGAGGTCCACCACGGCGTCCGGATCGCAGACTCCGCCATTGTCACAGCCGCAACATTGTCCGCCCGCTATATCACAGACAGGTTTCTCCCTGACAAGGCCATAGACCTCATAGATGAGGCAGCATCAAGGCTCAGGATCGAGATCGATAGTGTTCCCACAGAGATTGACGAGGTGGAAAGAAAACATCGGCAGCTCGAGATTGAAAGGGAGGCACTGAAAAAGGAGACCGATCCATCCTCTAAGGAAAGGCTTGCCCGAATAGAGAAAGAGATGGCAGCCCTCAAAGAGGAGGGGAAGGAACTCAGGGCCCACTGGGTCCTTGAGAAGGAGGCCATAAAGAAAATTCGTGGAGTTAAGGAGAGGATAGAGACGGCGCGGATGGACTCAGATGCCGCAGAGAGGAAGGGCGATCTCACCAGGGCTTCCGAGCTCCGTTACGGCATACTGCCCCAGCTGACAAGAGAGCTTGATTCTGAGAAGGCAAAACTTGATGGACTCCAAAAGAAAAAGAAGATGCTGAGGGAGGAGGTAGAGGCTGAGGATATTGCCCAGGTGGTGGCCAAATGGACAGGGATACCCGTGACAAGGATGATGGAAGGGGAGGTATCAAAGCTCCTCAAGATGGAGGAAAGGCTTAAGAAAAGGGTTGTGGGGCAGGATGAAGCCATTTCCCTTGTTTCCAGCGCCATCCGGCGCTCAAGGGCAGGTCTGTCGGATCCCCACAGGCCCATCGGCAGCTTTCTATTCCTCGGCCCTACAGGGGTTGGGAAAACGGAGACTGCGCGCGCCCTTGCCGAGTTCCTCTTCGACGATGAGAACAACATGGTCAGGATTGACATGTCGGAGTATATGGAGAAACACACTGTTTCCCGGCTCATAGGCGCTCCACCGGGGTATGTAGGATACGAGGAGGGCGGGCAGCTCACAGAAGCTGTCAGGCGGAGGCCGTATTGCACAATTCTTTTTGATGAAATTGAGAAGGCCCATCAGGATGTTTTTAACATTCTTCTCCAGATCCTGGATGACGGGCGCCTTACTGATGGCCAGGGCAGGACAGTGGATTTTCGCAACTCTGTCATTATCATGACAAGCAATCTTGGCAGTTATGAGATCCAGAGCTTATCAGGGAAGGACTACGATGAGATGAAGAAGGCAGTATTGGAAGTTGCAAGGAGGTCCTTCAGGCCGGAGTTTCTCAATAGGATTGATGAAATGGTGATCTATCGTTCGCTCGATCGGAAAGACATAGAGGGGATTGTTGATATCCAGATAGAGATCCTTAGGAAAAGGCTTGAGGAGAGGAAGATCGGTGTGAACATTACATCCAGGGCAAGGAAGCTCCTGTCTGAGAGGGGTTATGACCCTGCCTTCGGGGCACGTCCCCTGAAGCGGGTCATTCAGAGGGATATCCAGGACTCAATAGCCATGGAGCTACTTGAAGGGAAGATCGCAGAAGGGAATACTGTAGAGGTAGATACTAAGGATGGGGGGTTCGTATTTAAGAGAAAAGACGGTAACTAATAGGAGGGGAAGGGTGTCTAAAGGATGGTAACAGAGATGAAATCGAAGGGGATCCTCAAAAGGATATCTTTATTTTCCGATCTCAGCGATTCTGAGCTTGAGCGGGTTTTTCGCCTTATGGAGGAGAAATCCTATTCGCGGGGCGAGATAATCCTGAACCAGGAGGACGAGGGAGATTCCTTGTTTGTCATCATAAAGGGACGGGTGAAGATCTTTCTGATGGCAGAGGATGGAAGAGAAGTGATCCTGTCTATAATGAAACCCGGAGATTTTTTCGGGGAAATGAGTCTACTGGATGGGAAACCGCGCTCTGCCAGTGCTTCAGCCCTTGAGCCCTCAGAACTCCTTGTTCTCAAGAGGGACGGTTTCGTCAGCGTAGTCACGGTGAGCCCAAGTATTGCACTTAAGATCATGTTTGAGATGAGCGGTCGTCTCAGGAGCGCCGATGAAAGGATTGGCTCTCTTTCACTGCTGGATGTCTATGGGCGTGTGGCGCGGGTTTTACTGCAGCTTGCCAGAAGCGAGGGAAAACCCTGTCCGGAGGGCATAGTTATTGAATCTCTTCCTACCCATCACGATATTGCCAGTATGGTCGGCTCATCCAGAGAGACAGTCTCCCGTGTCCTCGGCGATCTGAGCCGTAGGGGCTACCTCACCCTGACCGGAAGAAAAGCAGTTATCCATGAGGATTTCCCCCAGCGTTAAATCAACTGGGTCAGGTCCGTTTTTCAATTAATGCAGGCACAAGAATCGTGTAGATATTGATTTTCTCCTTTGGCCGATAGTTCTTGAGGATCCAGTGGTCCACTTCATCCTCTGTCCTGAGGCGCTTGCGGTCCACCATGGGGAAGGTTGTGGAGATCCTTTTGTTAGGATCATAGAAGCTGTCAATATAGTTGTCCTTGACGACTATCTCCGGCCGTGAGCGCTCAAGCTGTGACCTGAGGGCGCGGAGCTGCTCAGGGGTTGTATAGAGGGGTTTGTAGGTGTCAAACATGGTCGGGTTGTCCCTATTGCAAAGGAAATAGAGCGCCGGGGCCCAGTGGTAGAAGAAGACCGGGTCATTTCTGCCTGTAGCAGCAGTGACACGAGCGATAACATTTTCCATAACCCTTGCCTCGATTTCACTTGGAGAGTAGAGGACCCCCCTTTCTGTTTTGACAGGGAAGGACGGCATGGCCTGGGGGGTGCCGAGGTATAGGTACATATCAAAACAAGAGAAAGCAGGAAGGAGGATCAGTGGGACAAGAGGAAGCCATGCCAAATGATGTCCTGTGCGTATTTTCCCAAACAACAGGAAGGGAATGAAGACGAGCAGGGGATAAAGGGGAATGAGGGATCGGAGAACATGAATGTTATCGGGATGGTTTGATGAGGATATGAAGAGGCACACACCCATCAGGGAGAGCGAGCATCCTGTCCATTCCCTTCTTAGAAATGATGCAAATAGGGATACAGGGTATAGGAGAAGGGGGAGAAAACCAGTGAGGATGAAAAAGCTGGTATCACCAAGATTCATAGGGGTGGCATGCCCCTCGTAAATCTTCTGGAGATTTTCCAGGATCCGCGCGATCTCAAATGAGAAATAGGGGTATTGGTTGAAATTTCTATACCATTTCATTGCCCAGATAAAGGTATCGTAAAGAAATTCATTGAGGGCTCCAAATATAAACAGATAGATGACAAGGGGCACAAGGGCCAGGAGCGCTCCAATCGCAAGACTGAGGAGATCGCTCGCTCCGCTGCGCAGCCAGGTGCGCTCACGGAAGAAAAACGGCTTGATCAGTGCAAGGAGGCCGAGACCCAAGAGTGAAAATGCCCCGATGTTTTGGTTCATGAAAAAAGCCAGGCCTCCAAGAAGCCCTGCATATATATGACCTTTCCTTTTTCTCGCTGCAACAAGAGGCATTAGGCCGATCATGGCAAAAAACACTGCAAGCCGATGGGTAGAGTAGTCCATGTTCGGAAACATGTCGAGGAGAAGGAACAGGAGCGGGGGAATGGCGGAAAGCAGGGGATTTTTTACGAGTTTTTTACTGAACAGGAAAAGGAGAATTATGAAGGCAAAGCCTGAGAAGGCCATGACAAGGCGGGCCTGAAGAACACCGACACCGGCAACGCCGTAGACCAGTGCCAGCAGAAAGGCTGCACCCGGCGTTGTGATGTGGAAGAAGTCCCTGTATGGCACCTGTCCCTTGAGGATACGAACGGCCCCGTAAAGGCTAACCCCTTCGTCATAATGCCAGGGGAATTTCAGTAGGGCATTTTGGAGGAGAACAAAGGCAGCAAGGCAAAGAAGGAAGACAATGGCAATGTCCCGGGGCCATTCTTGCTGTTTTTTCCTGGGCATCAAACCTGACTATAGACTCATCCGCCACCATGGTCAATCCATTGGTTAAGATACTCTCTTTGACAAGAATTATTTTGGCTCTTGTCCCATTTGTGATCATGAGGGCATAGGGAGATGAGCACAGCCATGGAAAACAGCTACAACAAAGTTGTAGGGATTCCGGAAGCCATAGGCTTTGCGGCTCACCAGTTTAACCTTGCA
>Ga0315296_10001756_pt1 | contig 18867 bp, 15 predicted proteins | sample YL17G14_18_MG_FD_203921 | JGI IMG/M metagenome (GOLD analysis project Ga0315296, IMG submission 203921) | Sediment microbial communities from Yellowstone Lake, YNP, Wyoming, USA - YL17G14_18 | ecosystem: Environmental > Aquatic > Freshwater > Lake > Sediment | place: USA: Wyoming | collected... | reverse complement strand
GGCATCGCGCATGTGACGCAAATACACAAGGTCATTTTCCATAGACGGGTTCGGCCTCTCTCAGTACGTCGTCGCGGAAATACCGGCTGAGAGCTTGGGGAGTCAGGAGATCCACCTTCTTGCCAAGTGCCTCTGAGAGGTACTCTTGGATCTCGATGAATTCGAACATGCCGATACTTGCACAGGGGTCAAAATCGATCAGGACGTCAACGTCGCTTCCTTCCCCGGCCGTGCCGTGAATTTGGGATCCGAACAAGGCAACAAATCGGATGTCATCGCGGTAAGGGCTGTCTTCAACGGCTCTGCGTAACCGTACTGTCAGTTCTTCTTTGTCCATGATCGAAGTGTACGATCTCCTGCCTCAGACTGTCAAACCTAATCGTCGTGGTCAGCAGAGGAGACTGCGTGAGCCAGAGAGTAGCGCATCCTACTTGTTCGTGGCCTCCAGCTTGTGGTCGGCGGGCTTGAGACCCTTTTTGAATCCGCCGAAGCCGATGGGGAACGGGTCGTACTGCCCGAGGATGTCCACCTTGCCTTTGGCCGGGATCTTGTCCTCCATGCCCAGGCCCCAGTAGCAGGCGTTGACGAGCAGGCGGCGGAAGTTCTCATCCTTCAGGTCGCCGGCGTGGCCCATCGTGGTCGTGAAGATTCGGGCGGTCTTGCCCGACTCGCCTGTATAACTCTTGATCCAGGCGACCGGCAGGGGCTTTTTGTTCTCGTTTGGTTTGTCGTCGGGCTTCATGCCGGACAAGATTACACCCATGATGACGGGCTTGCAGTCGCCGTTGAGGGTCGTCAGGCCGTAGACATCGGACGGACCCCAGATCGTGCCGACGCCTCGGACGAGAGGGTGATTCTCCATGCCCGGTGCAATGACGCCGCGAGTGCTCTCCTTCTGGTGCTCCCCGTAGTGGCTGATCCACGTCTCGCCGAGCACCTGCCGGCCGTACCCGCCCTCGAAGCCCTTCTCTCTGTTCTGCCAGCTCCATTTCGCGTAAGGGCTGTCCTTGCGCTTGGCGTAGTTGAACGGGTGCGTGGCCGTGCGCAGCGCGACAATCGGCTTGCCCGAGTTGGTATAGTCGATGATATGCTTCATCTGCTCGTCGGGCAGCTCGCGGAAGCGGGTGAACAGGACCATGAGGTCGGCCTTGTCGAGGGCCTCGAGTCCCGGGATATTGTCGAGCGTCACCGGATCGATCTGGCCGGTTTCCTTGTCGATCGCGAACAGCACGGTGCATTCGAATCCGTGATGCACGGCTAGAATCTTCGCCAGCATGGGCATCGATTCCTCCGAGCGGTACTCCTCGTCGCCTGTGACGAATACAATGTGCTTGCCCGCGCCGGGCCCAGCCCCGCCCTCGTAGACCACCCAGGGCGTATCGGCTGCACCCGATGGGCTCGACGTACACGTGATGACCATCAGCACCGCCATCGCCATCATGCTCACTCCTGCCTTCTTCATCTTCGGCACTCCTGTCCTTTCCTGCGAAATATCCCAACAACGTGCACTCCCGCCTATTGTTCTGTCGTTTTCCACCCGCGTCAAGCCCCATCGTATCGAGCTGTGGCTTTACTGCTGCCGCGTGTGTGGCGAGGTTTTTGCGTCGGAATACGTGTCCAAGGTCTGAAGGTCAGACTAAAATCGGGGACTCGATTGTCTTGAGTGTGGATGAACAGCGCGAGGTCGTCACCCTGCACATCCACGGACAACTGACGTTTCGGGAGATCGCCGGTCAACTGGATCTCTCGATCAACACGGTCCAGAGCCGCTATCGCTATGGCATTGAGAAGCTGAGAACCCTTTTGTAACGGACGATGTGTATGAAGTCCTTCAAACGAGTGGAACAGATCGTCGGGCGGGCCTGCCTGCGTGCGGACCAGGCGACCGACGGACGAATCCTGAGCGATGCCGATGCCGCTCTGGCCAAGACGATGAGCAATCGACCCCAGGCCCTCCGGCCGGGTCCTGCCCTATGGAGAACGATCATGGAAAGCAAAGCCACAAGATACTCCGTCGCCGCTACGATTATCCTTGCTGCGTCCCTGGTGCTCCTGAACCCATTTACCCGTAACAGCGTCGTCCTGGGCGAGGTGGCGCAGAAACTCAGCGAGGCGCGAACTGTGGTGCATAAGGAAAAGCGTGTCGCCTGGCGCCTCGGAGAAGACAAGCCCTTCTTCCATGCCGAGGCCGTCAAGTACGCCTCGTCGGATGTCGGAATCGTCGAAGAGCAGTACGATCCCAACGGGACTCTCATGCACCGGATCTATTTTCTCAAAGAGCAGCAGCAAATCATCCTCGTATTCCCCGCTGCGAAAAGGTACATCAAGTTGCCCGCCCGCGGCGGCATCTACGAGGAGCTGGCAAGGATGACGACTCCGGCGGGTCTGGTCGACTACATCATGTCGCGCCAATACACGAAGTTGGGCCGGGCCCAGTTTGAAGGCGTCGAGGCGGAAGGATTTGAAACGAGCGACATCGACCTGGCCCCGCTGCCCGAGCAGATGAAATTCATCTTCCCGATCAAGAGCCTGACCGGCCGGCTCTGGGTCGATGTGGATACCTCTCTCCCGGTCGGGATCGAGATGGAGATCGACGCCGGCCGGGGCCTGCTCAACGGTTTCCAAAATGTGCACTGTGAGTTCACCGCCTACGATTTCCGCTGGAATGCCAAGCTGCCGGAGGGAATCCTCGACCCCAACATCCCGGCGGATTACACCCCCATCGACTTTGGATCGGATGTCCGGGAGAGCGCCGCGTGGCTGGGCGCAGGGGCCGTGCCCATCGGCGGACTCATCGTCCACAGGAGGCGCAGCCGGCAGGCCGGGCTTGGCAAGGCATCCGTCGCGGGCTGATGCCGTCCGCTACACAAACCGTGCCCATTATCGGGTTCTGCATCAGACACAAGATTGTCTTCCATGCAACTCTCAGTTGATGCCGCGGCTGCATCGGGCTTGTCCTGCGCACTTTTGGGTCCTGCGGCACGTCTATGAGTTGGGCGTGGATCGACGAGCCGACCCCAGGCGGGATCTGGGGCGGAAATATTTTGCAGTTTCCTCGCCGATTTTCGCGTTCACAAGAGACATAGTTATGAAAGCGCGGCGGAGCGCCTGAATAGACACGCAGGTTTTGTCAGAGGAGAAGAGTATGAACCGCAGACACGTCCTTGTAGCCGCAATGGTCCTGATCCCCGCCACTTTCCAGGTCGTTTGTGCCGCAGATGATTGGGTGCAGACAACCACGGTGGTTCGGATCTGGCCTGTCGCGGAAGGGGGAAATGGTCATGCTTATCAGGCGGTAGCCGCGTCCGAGGTGATCCCGTGGACCTCGGCCGATCGGGCGGCGACACTGGCAGGCGGTTACCTGGCCACAATCACTTCGGAGCAGGAGAATGAGTTCGTCTTCGGACTGATCTCTGCAGACCCGACCTGTTGGCGTACATTGACCGATATGCTCTACATGGGGCCATGGTTGGGGGGCTATCAGCCGCCGGGAGCCCCGGAGCCGGCGGGAGGCTGGCTTTGGGTAACAGGCGAGCCATTCGAGTACACCGCATGGCTCCCGGTCGAACCTTCCGGCCCCAACGAGGATCGGCTGCACTACATGGGCAGGACCGGGTCACCCGAAGCGGCCTGGAATGATCAGCCGAATGACCACGCGTGGGGCCCTGTCGCCTACGTCGTGGAGTATGATCCAATGACTTTCGAAGCGGAAGACGCTACAGCCATTCCCGACAGCCGAATCGAGACCGTCTTTGCCGGATACTCAGGCGCCGGGTACGTCCGCCTGGAAGGCCAGCCCGATGTCATTCGGTGGGTTGTTCATCTGGGCATGGCGGAAGCGAAGGCCATTCTATTGCACTACAGCAATGGCACGTCACAGGATATATGCCTCCAAGTCACCATCAACGGGGTCGTGGTGGAGCCCAATCTGCTCTGCACGCCCACGGGGACCTGGGATGCATGGGGCAGCGTGACCGCCCACGCCTGTTTCAGTTCGGGTCAAAACGTGGTGGAGGTGCGCAGCCTTGCCGAAGGCGCCGGCCCTGCCATCGACAGGATCACGGCCTTCGGCGACAACACGAACGTGGCGATGAATCATCGAATTGTCTTCTCCTCTGAAGCGCCTGCATACCCAGCTTCGCAAGCCGTGGATGCCGATGGGCAGACCTGCTGGCGGGCAGAGGACCTGCCTCAATGGCTGGAAGTGGATCTTGGAGACATCTATCCGGTCTATCGCACGCAGTTAATCTGCTCCCAATGGCAGGCTTGTCAGTTTCGGGTCGAAGCGAAGGCCCATGCGGAGGATGCCTATATTCAGGTCGTGGACCGCACGGATAACGTAACGCCCGGGACCGCCATGGAGCCAATTGCCGACACGTTTGAACCCACATCCGCACGATATGTACGCTTGACTGTAACAGGTGTCGATTGGGGGGACCCAGAGATCGCCGAGTTTCGCATCTCGGCCGCCACGGGCCAGACCCCGGCGATTGCCATTGGCCTGGTCGGCTATCGGACCATCCAGGCGGCGATCGATGCGGCCGAGGACGGCGACGTGATCACGCTTGGGCCGGGTCGATACTCCGGACTCCAGAGCTACGGGATCGATCTCAAGGGCAAGAGCATCGTCCTGACATCGATAGACCCGAACGACTCCCAGATCGTGGCCAATACCGTCATCAGCGGCTCCGAGGAAGGACCCGTCCTGAGTTTCACGCACGGCGAGGATGCCAACTGCGTGATCGCCGGCCTGACAATTAGCGGCGGACGGGCGGGCATCTACTGCGACAGGGCTGCGCCGACGATTCGTCACTGTCGCATTGTGGGCAACGGGGGCGCAGGCATTGAGCTCTACAGCCAAACCCAACCGGCGATTCGCAACTGCGTGATCGCCGGCAACCGGGGGGCTGGGATCGTCATGGACGGGAGCACGGGGCGTCCAAGCTCGTACGCTCGCAACTTCCCTGAAATCGCCAACTGCACGATTGCCGAGAACCTGGGTAATGGCATCAAGGGCGGCGGTCCAACGGTCGTCAACTCGATCATCTATTTCAACGGTGCAGACCCAAGCGGCAAGCAGCTCAGCAGCCGTTTGGCGGTGGTGACCTATAGCGATGTGCAAGGCGGCTGGGCGGGCGACGGAAATCTGGATGTCGATCCATGCTTTGCCCGATCAGGTTCCTGGGGCGGTCCGGACGGCGCCGTCTGGGTCGGCGGGGATTATCATCTCCAGTCCCAGGCAGGCCGATGGGATGCGGATGCTCAAAAATGGGTGGCCGACGCCATTACGAGCCCGTGCATCGATGCCGGTGATCCCGCGACGGGCACAGGCGAGGAACAGTCCCCGAATGGCGGACGCATCAACCTGGGCGCCTACGGAGGCACCCGTGAAGCGGGCCGGTCGCTGTAGGCTCGGCCAGAACACTCCAACCATCGATGTTTCCCTGGCCGTTCGTCCTCAGCGCACTTTCCAGCCCTGGGATACGTCTCTATACTGGATGCTGATCAGTGATCCAGTGACGGACGAACGCGTTGAGACTTCGCGAAGACAATGAGAGGGCCGCGGTAGAGGCGGCGTGCAAGGGCGATTCAGAGGCCCTGGCCGGACTCTATGAGAGGTACTACGCCGTCATGGTGTGGGTGGCTTATTCCGTGCTGTTGGATCGCGGCCTGGCGGAGGATGCGGCACAGCAGGCATTCGCCAAGGCATATGTGAAGATGCGCGGCCTGAAACGCGTCGACCGGTTTGGACCGTGGCTGACGACGATCTGCCGCAACGCCGCACAGGACATCGCCCGGGCCAGAAGACGCGATGCAGCGCTCCAGAAGATCGCCGCGACTGAGGAGCTCGCAGAGTCCGGCTCCGACGGCTTCGACAGGGCCGTCAAGGAAGCTGTGGACGCGTTGCCGCCCATGTATCGCGAGGTCGTCGTCCTGCACTACTACAGCGAGATGAGTTACAGGCAGATCGAGTCCGTGCTGGGCATCTCCGGGGACAGGGTCAAGGGCCGATTGGCCCGGGCCAGAAAGCAAATCCAGGACCATCTGGAGGAAGAAGGCTTCCGTCGGGAGCAGTAACCATGGAACGCATGTACAACGAACAGGATCTTGAGCAGGCCATCCGCCGAACGGCGCCGGGCGATCCGCCCGTAGCCGACTTTGAGGCGTGGCAAAAAAGACACGCCGAGGCGGCGTCTGCTCCGAGCTGTCCGGTTGACAAGAGAGTGACTGATGACCCGTCAGGCGCGTGGGTCATCCGATTCGGGAGAATTCTCATGAAAAAGCGACAGGTAAGACTCGGTGCGGTGGCGGCGGTGCTGTTGGTCGCGCTGGCTATCGTCACGATAGACCGCGGAACGAACATTGCGTGGTCGATGGAGCAGACCGTCGAGGCTATCGAGCAGGTCAAGACTTTGTACGTAGAAGGGACGGTCGTCTGGCCGTTCGGCGCCGAACCCGGCGTGGTGCCCTTCCGGTACTGGGTACAGGCTCCGACGGAGAACTCACCCCTCAAAATGCGAGGCGAGGTGAAGAGACACGTCATGATCGCCAAGGGCGACACCGTGTATGAGTACTGGTCGGATACGAAGGCCGCCCAGGTGCAATACGGCCCGGCGATCACGGACCTGAAGTACTGGTACAAGGCGGCCGAGGTGGGTCCGTGGGTGATCCGCCAGATGCCGGAGATGATTCAGCAGTACGCGACAGACTGGCAGCAGTCCACGGACCGCGACCCGAACACCGGCAAAGAACGGATTCTCGCCACCTGCACGTATCCGCCCTCGAATATGTCATTCCTTCTCGTCGTGGACCCCGACACCAAGCTCGTGGAGAGCGCCAGACTCTGGAGCAACCTGCAACATGAAGGGGAGCCGTACATTGATGCGAAGAGCTTCGTTTACAACGAGAAATATCCCGACGACCTCTTCGAACTCCCCGCGGACACGACGATCATCAATCAGAAGGATACTGAAGAGTCTCGAGCTCTGTTCGACCAGGGCGAGAACCTGTTCCACAAGGAGAAGAAGTATGCCGAGGCCATAGAGATCTATTGGCGGGTCTACATCACATTTCCGAAGCTCAACGTCGCCGAGGAGGCGCTGATGATGATCGGCCTGTGTCATGGCCGGCTCGAACAGCATGACAAGGCGATTGAGGTCTATCAAAAGGCAACACGTGAATATCCACATCTCAAGGGTTGGATCGATGCAACCTGGTTCTACCTCGGCCGTGAGTACATGAAGATAGGACAGAACGCCAGAGCGATAGATGCCTTCGAGAACTGCCTGAAGGCGGGCGAGGGTCTCCGCGATCCGGAGACATTCCCGCTTGCGAACGCCCGCGAATTCATCGCCAGCATCAAAGGTGAATAACGGATAATCTCCACATGGGGCGGTGGGCCATGAACGACCTGCCGCCCGAATTGATGGCACTCCTGCCGGTCCTCCTATTAAGGGCCGGCAGTCTCATATTGTCTGGAATGTGTAAGGAGAGATCATATGTGGACAACACGGTTGATTCTGCTTGCTGGGTTGGTGGCCATGATCTCGGTCGATTTCTACATGCTCCCACGCCGTAAGAAGCACCAGAGGGTCATCGAGAACCGGGTTTTCAACGTACTGGGTGTGGTCGCTTACAATGCCTGTTGTTACCTTGTTGCGGCTCTGCCGCCCGCAGGGGGATGGGATCATCGTCCCGTCTGGCTGATGCATCCGGGCGCTCGCGTCGGCTTTATTGCGGTTGGGTCGGCCTTGATATGTTTCGGTGTCGTGCTGTTCTTCGTCTCCGTCCGACAAAGAAAGGTCCTCGGCCTGCAGGATGTCCGGGCGGGATTGCTAACGTCAGGTGCCTACCGATATTTCCGGCATCCCATCTACGCCGGGATTCTCTGGGTTTCCCTGGGGCTGGCCCTGCTCACCCGCAACCCGGATGGACTGTTGATGTTCCCTGCGCTGCTTGGCGTGTTCGTCGCACAGGCTTTGATTGAGGAAAAGTACGACATGGGCGTGCGGTTTCACGAACAATATCGGGAGTACAGGCATACGGCGTGGATGTTCGGTCCGGCGTGGCTTTGGAGTACAATTGTCGTGGCAATCCTGCTCGTTGCCGGCTCCGGTGGGTGGTGACCGTAGAGGGGAATTGGCACGCCAGAGGCAGTAACGAAATCGCTCGAAACGCGTCTTCCTATTGTGTGGCATTGCTGACAGGAAGACGACATTTCAGCGGGCCTTCTGACGGAGCTTGCGTGAGATGAAGCCGGAGCGATGGAGACGGATACGTTGTACCGTGCTGACCATGTCGGCGGCGGTGTTCTTCCTCCTGTGGTTGCTGGTGGCACTCCTCATCCCCAGATCGTACTGGCGTGCCGATTGGCTGAGAATTCGTCTTGAGAACCGGTACTTCGAGCTGAGTTCCGCGCGGGGCCGATTCTACGTCAGGACCAGCATGTTCCTCTCCGAGAGGGTCAATCCCTTCGCCGGCGACAAGGACTGGGGCTGGGGGTCAAATCGGAACCCATCGGGGCTCGCGCAGAACATGCAACAGCGATCGCAGGAGTTTGGGGGTGATCGATGGCAATTCCTGGGGTTCCGCACGGTGCGTGGTCCCTATAGAAACGGAAACACCGTGTGGCTTCGGTATGCGGAAGGTCCCCTGTGGCCCATGCTGGCGATCTTCGCCGTCCCTCCGGCCTGCTGGCTCTGGCGCCGCAGGTCCTGGCCGCACGAGATGCGGCGGAGGGCCACGCGCACCCTGCTGCTGACATCCTTCACCCCGGTCGCCATAGCGGTCGTGTTGCTTGCCTTGTTGTTCATTAACTTCCGATTCCTGGGCCCCAGGGAGACGCCGCTATCCGGTCGGACCTCCCATCCGTCGACGCCGCTCGTGGTCGATGCGAATGGGGTCACCCTGAGGATCATGACCTACAACATCTGGATGGCCGGCGCCTATCGGGGCGGCTGGCGCTTTGAGAAGCCGCCGCGCGTCGCCGAGCGCGTTGCGAGAATCGCGGAGTTCATTCGGGAACAGAAATCTGATATCGTCTTCCTACAGGAGGTGGTGCTTGAGTCGGGGTCGGGCTCGTTCAACCAGGCGCCGGTCCTGGCCGAGAAAGCCGGGATGCACATGTGGGTGTTCGGTCAATGCGTAAACGACGGATTGCCGTTCCACCGCATGATCGAGGGCGATGCGATTCTGTCACGCTGGCCGGTGGAGCCACTGACGAACCAGAAGATGGCCGGAACCAAGGCGTTCTACGATATTGGCATCCCTGACCAGAGCACGCTCTGGTGTAAAACCCGCATTGGCGGGCAGGATATCCTGCTGGCGTCTGTGCATCTGACGCCATACAACATGGACGAGACCGGACTCACCCAGGCACAGCAGCTCCTTGATTTTGCCGGGGACCGGCCCGCGGTCCTGGCCGGCGATTTCAACAGCGAGCCGAACGAGCCGGAGATACAGCGAATCGTCGGCACGGGAAGATTTTGCGCCAAACTCGATGGCCCGTTTACGATCTCCTCCTTCAATCCGCACGCCGTTATTGACCACATCTTCGCCCCCAAGGATTGGCAACTGCTGGAGCATCGAGTGATCCAGACGGACCTTTCCGATCATCTGCCGGTCGTGTCCACATATCGGGTCCCGCTCGCTACGGAATCGCGTGCAGGCGGCCACGCGGAGGATCGATGACCCGGATGAAGATGTCCCGCAAACAGCAGCTTATCATGGTCGTGTGCATGGCCTCAGTCGGCGGCCTCGCCGCAGGGGGCTTGTGGCTGAGGCCCTGGTCCGAGGTGCATCGAGTCCATGCAGACGGGATCACGTCGTACTACGTGTATTCGGGTACCGATGCCGCCCACGAAGGGAAGCTGCCCGCGATCATCTTTGTCGGTCATCCGCTTTCCTCCCCATTCAAGAACCTGTCCACCTTCAAGGACAGATTCGATGAGCCTGTGCTCCTGATCTGGTCAGGATTGCTAAGCAGCCTCACGGAAGATTGTCGTGTCGATGATGAGGCCGCCTGGGCGATCAAGAGACAACAATTCCTGACGCTGCTGGACGACTACCAAAGGAAGCTGCGCATCGACGAAAACCGAATCTACCTGACGGGCTTCTCCTTTGCCGGCGTGTACGCGTGGATGCTGGCTTATGACCGGCCCGAGTTGTATGCCGGCGTGGTGCCGATGTCCGCCACCTCCTACCCGCGCCAGATTCAGGAGAACCTGGATGCGGCGAAAGCGCTCGTTACCGTCGTGGTCCGAGGGGAGAAAGACGATACGCCTCCAAAACATCTTGCAGCGGAGATGCGAACCGGCAAAATCGTCGAGTCGTATAACCCCCGCTCCAGATTCGTGCTCAAGCCGGGGGAAGGACACAGAGACATGCACAAGTACTGGTTGGAGAACCTCCAGTACGTGCTGCAATTCCGCAGGAAGGATAACCAGAAGATGACCAGCAACCGCGAGCACACGACAGCATGGTGCAGGGAGGCTTTTTTGAGCTGGGCCCGGCGCGCCGCCGTTCCCTTGCCGGTATCACCGGAAGAACCGTTCGGTGAACGTGCGCAGGCCGCGCTGGATCGGATGCTGGCGGGCAAACGGTTCGTGTTCCTGGGCGAACCGGACCATTTTATCGTCGAGAAGTACCCGTTTCGCCTGATGCTCATCCGGTATTTGTTTGCACGCGGGTGGCGACATGTGGGGATGGAAACCGGACAGTCCGTAGGTTGGCGCGTGGACCGGTATCTGGAGACCGGGGACGCCTCCTATCTTTCTACGGAGGGAGCCGAATCTCCCAGTCCCACAGATCTGGCCATCCACGACAAGACCTTGGAGTTCATCGACGCGCATGAAGACTCCTTTCACGAACGGCTTCGCGGCCTCAGCGAGTCGCGCGAGCCAGGTACGCCACGTCTGCACTACTGGGGCTACGATCTCGATCTGGGTATACCTCTGGGATCTGTCGAGCCTATCCAGGGGCTCCTCGAAGGACATGCCGGCAGCCAAATCCACGAGTTGTTCGGCGCAATCGACAGGCTCAAAGGTCTCTCGACGAACGAGCAGTTGGCCCAAATCGAGATGATCCAGAGCAACCTGGCTGCTTACGCAGACATCCTGGCCGATGGAACGTTCGCTGAGCTCCGATCCTGGCTATCCTTTCTCCACGACAGTGTCGCCGCCGAGAAGAGGCCTCGCATGGCGCAGGACCCGCGGGGACATCGCTTGTGGTGGGCCGAACGGGAGCACTTCTTGATGCAGTCCCTTGATGCGATGGTAGACGGGCTGGGCAGTGACGAGAAGCTCATCCTCCTGGGCCACAATGTCCATCTCTCAAAAGATGCCGCGAATCTGCACCTCCACCCTCAATTCAGCAGCTTCTGGGGCCTGCGCTCGTGGCTGGGCGCCTGGGGATACAGGATGTACTTCAAGCTGGCCGGCTGGCCCACGAATATGGGCGATAGTGTCGGCGCGCATTTGCACCGGCGCTTCCCGGGACAGGTTTTGTCCGTCTGGATGCTTTACGGCCAAGGATCGTTGATGACGCCCAAGGGTCCCCGGACCGTGCGCCTGCGTGACGATACCGTCGAGTCGCTCCTGGCCCAGGTGGGAGATCGATTTCTTCTTACCGCTGAGCGACGTCGATCCCCAAGCCAGGACGATTCTGTCCCACGCCAATGTCCGGTTAATGGGGGGCTACTACGCCTCGGCGGATTTGACCGCTCAGGCCGATGCGATCTACTTCGTCAGAGACGTGAACGCCGAAATGACTGAGGGCGACTGAGAATGGATATGCCCGAGAAGATGATCCTGTGGTTGGACCGGCGACTGCCTGCATCGCATGGGGCTCTTGTCGGCCCGAAGGCGGCGAGTCTGTGCACGTTACACGGCGTCGGCGTGAAAGTCCCGCCGTGCCTCTTCCTGACAACAGTAGCCTTCAGAGAGCATCTGGATACAGATGGCCTTCGCTCGCGAATCGCGTCACTCGTGGACGGACTCAACGAGCGGCCGGACACCACACAGCCGATCCTTGAGGAAATCCGGCAACTCATCATTCACTCGCCTCTGACGGGTCGCCTGCGTGAAGAGATCACGGCGGCGTATCGTCAACTGGGGGCGGACACGGTGGCCGTGCGCTCCTCCGCGACGGCGGAAGACCTCCCGGGACACTCGTTCGCCGGGCAGTATGAGACCATCCTGGGTGTGACTTCGCTGGAGGATTGCTGCGACGCAATCAAGAGATGCTGGGGGTCATTGTGGACACAGAGGGCTTACGAATACCGGCGGCACGCCGGCATCGACCATCAGCAGGTCGAGATGGCGGTCATCGTCCAGCAGCAGATTGAGCCGGAGGCCGCCGGAGTGGCGTTCACGGTCGATCCCGTCACCGGCAGTCGCAGCCGGATTGTGATTGAATCGTGCCCCGGCTTGGGCGAAGCTCTCGTCTCCGGCCGGGTCCAGCCGGACCGTACGATCCTGCGAAAGAAAAACCTGGAGTTGATTCGCCAGAACCTCGCAGCGAACGAGCCGTCACTGGACCTGAAATCCGCACAGAGACTCGGTCGATGCGTTCGGCGCATCGAGGAACGCCTTGGCTGCCCGCAGGATGTCGAGTGGGCGCTCCGCGACGGCAGATTCTGGTTCCTCCAAGCCCGGCCCATCACGGCCATCCCGGAGCCCAAGCCCTGGGAGGACCGCCAGGTCTGGACCAATGTCAATACCGGCGAAATCGCTCCGGATGTCATGACTCCCGCCACGTGGTCGATGTTTCAGCTCCTGTTCAATCCGCTGTTTCGCTCGTTCTTTCGCCTGTTCGGCATGGCGGCCGGCGGGGACGCCGCTGCGGGTTTGGTGGCGGGCAGGGTCTATTTCAACGTCAACGTGAGCCTCGCTCTCGGCCGGCCCTTCGGCCTCGGGCCGGGGAACGCGGCGAAGTTCGAAGCCATCTTTGGCGGTGAGCAGACGAAGTTGTACCATCTTGGCGAGATCGACATCGCCGACGAGGACCTCCCGGACCTCGGCTTTCGCTGGCCCCGATACCTGCTCTCCTGGCCGCGCATCGCCTATGACCTGTCAAGTCACTCGCCCAGGCGGGGAGACAAGGCTCGCGCCAGAATCAGGGCGCGCAACGACAAGCTTCGTGCGCTCGACCTGGAAGCCATGGAAACAGCGGACCTCGTCAGAACCATGCGGACAAGCCTGTGGGAGAATACCCATGACGTGGACCTGCTCTACCTGGCCACGAGCATTCCAGCCCTGCTGGTCTTCGAGCGCGCCTGCCGGCGTTGGCTGGGGGAACGAGACCTCACCCTTGGGTATCGGCTCCTGGCCGCCCAGGGCGGTATGGCGGACACCGAAGCCGGCCTGGACCTGTGGCGTCTCGCGGAGTTGGCGCACGCGGACACGGGGACCGAGGCCACGTTACTGTCCGCGGACTCATGGGGGGCGGTTCAGGAAAGGCTCGCCCGGACAGAGCACGGGCGGCAGTTCCTGGGAGCCTGGGACCGGTTCATGACCGAGCACGGACACCACTGCCGCGGCGAGATCGAATTCTGCAACGCCCGCTGGTCCGAGAGGCCGGACTACGTCCTCGACTTGGTCCGCAGCTATCTGCGTTCCCTGGGGAGCGTAAGTCCCTTGGAAAAGCACCGCCGCTTAGCGCTCGAACGCGACGAGCTGGTCGAGCAGTGCCGTCGGCGCTTGAAGAACCCCGTCAAACGCGCCCTCTTCACTTGGTCGCTCCGGCAGGCCCGCGAACTGGCGGTGGCCCGGGAGAATTGGAAGAATGAGATCGTCCGCCAGTTAGCCGCCTTGCGCCGCGTGCTCCTGACGCTGGGGGCCAGGTTCCACAGGGGCGGCATTCTGTCCGGCATGGACGACATCTTCTTCCTGGAATTGCCCGAGCTTGAGTCGCTGGGACAAGGCCGCGTCAATTTCGATGTGAACCGGCGCATCGCAGAGCGCCGGGCGGAATATGAACAGAACAAAACGTTCACGCCGCCGCCCGTCGTTGTGGGTCGGTTCGACCCGCAAAAGCACGTGCTGCCACAGATCGATGCCACCGTGAAAGAACTGAAAGGCATCGCCGTGAGTCCCGGGATTGTGACGGGCAAGGCGCGAGTGATCCTGCGTACGGATGACCACCAGCACGTCGAGGCCGGGGAAATTCTGGTGGCGCCGTTTACCGACCCGGCGTGGACCCCGTACTTCCTGCCGGCCGCCGGTGTCGTTATGGACATGGGCGGCGTCCTCTCGCACGGTGCCATTATCGCGCGCGAGTACGGCATCCCCGCCGTCGTCAACGTCGGTCCCGCCTCCCGCATCATCCGCACCGGCCAACTCCTCCGCGTCGACGGCGACCGCGGCGTCGTCACCATCCTGGAGGAGGAAATCCGAAGCGCGAAGCACGAAATCCCAAACAAAGCCGAATGATTCAAATCAAAAACCCGGAAACGGGGCCGTGGCCGGGCGACGGCCTTTGGAGCATTCGGTCATTCTTAAGGCAGGTGTTCCAGGTCAGCTAAATCCTGGTGGCGGCCGGAGGCTTTCTTGTTGCGCTTGAGGTGATCCAGGCTGATCAGCTTGGCAGGGACCCCGTCAAGAATGTCGTCCACGCGTTTGGCGTAGCACTCGGCAAAATCGACCCCTGAGATCGTTGTGGCGATTTCAATCCTGACAGGCGGCACGCCCAGGCGAATGATTTGCCATTCGCGCAGGAACAATTCTGGTGACAGGTCGGGAAGATCGAAGCCGAATTCCTTCAGGGCAGCGACGATCCGGCCGGCGTTGGCCGGGTGTACCGCGATCCAGATGTCCATGTCGGCTGTCGCACGCGGATATCCGTGGTAATTTACCGCGTAGCCGCCGATGAGCAGGTACTCAACCTTGTGGACGTTGAGCAATCTCAAGAACTCTTTGAAGTCGGGTGGTAGATGGATCGTAGCCATAGACAACCTGACGCATCAGCTCCGCCGCCGCCAGACGCTCGCAGGGGGTCCTGGAAAGCCAATAGGCCTTCTCGTCCGACGGCTCCAGAAGCGATCCGACGGAGAATGCCTTCCTGTCGATCTTCACAGAATCAACTCTGTCCATGACCCCACTCTATCAGGAATTGCCGAGCGTGTAAACAACGGATGAATCACTGACGGCCGACGTTTGTTTCAATGCCTGGCCTTAGATTCTCAGTGGAGAACAAAGTGATCCGGGTGGCAGCGGCAAGCGCCAGCTTGCCGATAGTTTGACCGTTTACCATCGGCAAAGCCTTTGCCCTTGACGTTGCCGCCTGCCGTATGTTCATGTAGACCCGCTACTCCGTGACTTTGGCGGCGACGAGGTCGCCGACTTCGCTGGTGGAGTAGCCCATTTTGCCGGCGGCTAAGCTCTTGAGCTTGTTGGCCGTGACATACATCACCGCCTGCTCGATGGCGCTGGCGGCCTTCTCTTCGCCGAGCGTGCCGAGCATCATCTGGGCGGCACAGATTGCCGCCAGGGGGTTGATGACGCCCTTGCCGGTGTACTTCGGGGCGCTGCCGCCGATGGGCTCGAACATGCTGACGCCACCGGGATCGGGGTTGATGTTGCCGCCGGCGGCGATGCCCATGCCGCCCTGGATGATCGCGCCGAGGTCGGTGATGATGTCGCCGAACATGTTGCCCGTGACGATCACGTCGAACCATTCCGGGTTCTTCACGAACCACATGCAGGTCGCATCGACGTGGTAGTACTCGCGTGCGATGTCGGGGTACTGGGCCTGGCCCATCTCGTGGAAGGCCCGCTCCCAGAGGTTGTAGATGTACGTCAGGACGTTGGTCTTGCCGCACAGGGCCAGCGTGTTCTTCTCGCCCCGGCCGCGGGCCTTTTTCCCGTACTTGTGGGTGTAGTCGAAGGCATACTTCAGACAGCGGTCCACCTGAAAACGCGTATAGACCGCCGACTGCACGGCCACCTCGTTCGGCGTGCCCTTCATCGTCACGCCGCCGGTCCCCGTGTATGCATCGCCGGTATTCTCGCGGACGACGACGAAGTCGATATCCTGTGGCCCCTTGTTTTTCAGCGGCGTCTCCACGCCCGGGTACAATTTCACCGGCCGCAGGTTGATGTACTGGTCCAGATCGAACCGCAGCTTGAGCAGGATGCCCTTTTCGAGAATCCCCGGTGGCACATCCGGATGCCCGATCGCCCCGAGCAGGATCGCGTCAAATTTCCGCAGGTCTTCGACCGCGCTGTCGGGCAGCGTCTCGCCCGTTCGCTTGTATCGCTCGCCGCCGAAATCAAACGTGGTCAGGTCCGCCTTGAACTTGAATTTGCCGGCGGCCGTCTTCAGCACTTTCACCGCCTCGCCAATCACTTCCGGCCCAGTCCCATCCCCCGGGATCACTGCAATCTTGTACGTCTTGGCCATCCAACTATTTCCTTTCTTTGTCACTCCTTGCGATTCGGGTTGGGCGTGGGCATCAGCGCCCCGACTTCATTTCGCCACTGGTGCAGCATCCGGCGCAGCTCGTCTGCCTTGTCCGGTTCTCCGGCCGACAGATCATGCTGCTCACCGAGATCGGCCCGCAGATTATACAGTTCCACACGGCTGTTCTCATAGAATTCTATCAGTTTGTAATCGCCGGATCGGATGGCCCCGCTGGGCGAGCCGCCCTGATTGCCGTAGTGCGGGTAGTGCCAGTAGAAGTTCCGTGGCTCGCGTTTGCCTTGCTGTCTGAGCAGGGGGACCATGCTCTGGCCGTCCAGATGTTGTTGCGGCTTGAGAGGCAGGCCCGCCATGTCCAGCATCGTCGGGTAAAAGTCCGTGCTGATCACCGGCTCATCACATACGCTGCCCGCCCTGGCTACGCCGGGCCAGCGAACGATCATCGGCTCGCGGATGCCGCCCTCGTAGAGCCAGCCCTTGCCGCCTCGTAGAGGCAGATTGCACGTGGGGTGACCCTCGGAGGTCGAGAGCCCGCCGTTGTCGGACATGAAAATGACGATCGTGTTCTACTCCAGTCCGAGTTCCTCGATCTTTCGCAGGACCCGCCCGACGCTCTCATCGACGCTGTGCACCATCCCCCCATAGACCGCATGATCCTGCCGCTGCCGGGTCTTATAGGGTCCGTAGACAGGTTGCGGCTCGGGCGCCTCGGGGAGCTTGGCCGCCTTGGTCTTGTACTTCTCCGCCAGCTCCTTCTTCGACTCCAGCGGCGTGTGCACCGCGTAGTGCGCCAGGTAGAGCAGGAACGGCCGGTCCTTATTCGACTCGATGAATTTGAGTGATTCCTCCGTGAGCCGGTTGGTCAGGTACTCGCCTTCTTTGCCGCCGGGCGGCATCGTCTCCAGCTCGCGATTTCCCTTGCGGTAGGGGTAGAAGTACGTCGGCGGCGAGCCGGAGTTGTCCCCCGCGACATTGACGTCGAAGCCCTGCCGGTCCGGGTAGTATTTGGCCCTGTCCGCATCGCGCGTCGCCAGGTGCCATTTACCGATGAAGCCGGTCCCGTACCCGGCCTCCTTGAGCGCTTCGGCGATTGTCACTTCTTCCAGCGGCAGGTACTCGCGGTAGGCCGTAGGCTGCTGCGGCGCTCCGATCCAGTCCGTGATTCCGAGCCGGGCCGGATACTTGCCCGTCATGATGCTCGCCCGCGTCGGCGAGCAGACGGGGCAGGCGGCATAACCGTTCGTGAACCGCATCCCCTGCGCCGCCAGCCGGTCGATGTTCGGCGTCTCGTAGAATGTACTGCCATAACAGCCCAAGTCCTTCCAGCCCATGTCATCGATCAGGAAGAACACGAAATTGGGCCCTCGTTTTGCTGCGCGCTCCGGACCGCCACCCAAACGAGCGCAGAGAGCCATCGTCGTTGTCGCCGTAGCGATGCTCAGGAAAGCGCGTCTATCCATCAAGCCGATCTTCATGACTCCTCCGGTCTGGCTCTTATGGGCGTTTTTCTCCAAGGTCGAGAGAGCCAAGGGCTTGGTTCGTTGATGATCGGTCTGCACACGTTCTCGATATTCTCGACAGCCGCTCGAAGGCGGCTCATGATTTCATCGTTTGTTCCGTGGGACCAGATTACCCTTTTGAACTCCTTGATCTCATCCTTGGTGCTCTCGGTGATCGCGCGTGCTTTCAATTGCTCTTCCCAAAGCTGCGCCAACTCCTCGGCAGCAATCGACATTTCACTTAGAATCCTATCCACTTCATCAAAGGGTTTTGCTTTGTCCCGACCGAACCTGGCCATAAAACGGAAACGGAGGGTATGGAGTTCAGAGAATGTATCTGAATTGTCGCGCATCCTCTTGAACACAACATAGGCGCGATCTCTCGCTTCCTTCTGTTCGGGCGCTTCATCCGCCTGAGCTTCCCGAGTCTGACCTTCTCGCAGATCCCATACAGGAAACCGGATTGCCTTTATCGCCCATTCAGCGCGGTAGAAGAGGCCCAGAACGTCCTCGGCCAATTCCATGTCCCTTTTGCCTTTGAGCTCGCGTTTCCACGTGCTGAGTCCCGCAATTGCGACTGCGGAGGCTACTATGACTGTGATGTTGCTGACCAATTCAACTAGATGTCCCGCATCCATCGTTCTGGTCCTCCGGACTGGTAATGCACCTATGTCGTCACAGGTCCACAACCACCTCGATTTTGATCAAAGACGCTCACGTACTCGTTTTTATGATGTGGTCGAGCAGGCCGCCGTCGCGGATGATCTCCTGGGCGAAGTCGGGCAGCGGCATGAACTTGATTTTGGCCTTGCTCGTCTTGTCCTTGATCACGCCGGCGTCGTAGTCGATCTCGACCTCGTCGCCGTCCTTGATCTTGTTCACGGCGTCCGCCGACTCGATCAGGTAGAACCCGCAGTTGATCGCGTTGCGATAGAAGATCCGCGCGAACGAC
>Ga0315296_10001755_pt1 | contig 18868 bp, 9 predicted proteins | sample YL17G14_18_MG_FD_203921 | JGI IMG/M metagenome (GOLD analysis project Ga0315296, IMG submission 203921) | Sediment microbial communities from Yellowstone Lake, YNP, Wyoming, USA - YL17G14_18 | ecosystem: Environmental > Aquatic > Freshwater > Lake > Sediment | place: USA: Wyoming | collected... | reverse complement strand
ATCTGTGGGCATTGGCGTCGAATGTAACCCAGAGATGTGGGTCTCCGAAAGACGTCGGAAGACCGGGACGGAGATCGATCACATCCGCGAGGCACAGCATATCACAGAAGAGGCCGTGCAGATGGCCTGCGAACTGGTCGCTCGGGCGGAGGCCGACGCCGGTGGAGTTCTCTTCTATCGGGGGGCGCCGCTCACCTCCGAGCGGATTCGTGCCGCCGTTGATCACTTCCTGGTCGATCGCGAATTCATCAATCTCACGTCCATCATCGCCGGTGGACCGAAGGGCGCCGACTGTCATGACCACGGCTCCGGGGAACTGCGGACCGGGGAGCCCGTCATCGTTGATATCTTCCCGCGCAGCCGCGCGACGCGCTACTGTGGCGATTGCACCCGAACGGTCGTTCATGGCGACGTCCCGGACGAACTGCGGAGAATGCACGCGGCAGTTTGCAGGGCCAAGGCGGCTGCCATTCGGAAAGTGGCGCCCGGGGTGACCGGCGGGGAGATCCATGCCGCCACCACCGGGGCGATTACGGATGCCGGATATGCCGTCGGCCTGCCCGTCGCCGACTCCCCCCGTTCCTACTGCGCGATCACTCACGGCACCGGTCATGGGGTCGGGCTTGACGTTCACGAGCCGCCCCTCCTGGATGCTGGGGGCCCTGAATTGTTGACCGGCGATGTGGTCACCGTCGAACCGGGGCTGTACCGCCGCGATCTTGGTGGTGTTCGGGTCGAGGATATCATCGTCGTGACCGAAGCCGGCTCTGAGAACCTGAACGGACTTCCTGAAGGACTCGATTGGAGATAACCGTGTCGTGCATTCGACCCAAGCTGCCGCTGATGGCGATGGTCTGCCTGGCGGCCTGCCCGCTGACGCGTTCCGCACTTCCGGCGCAAGGTTCCATGGACCAGCGATTCGAATCGCTGGGAGATCGCTACATCGAGGAGTCCACCGCCCTATCCCCGGTGTCAGCTACTCTGGAGGGGGATCACCGGTATGACGGTCGTCTGGATCAGGTGGGGGCCGAGGCAAGAGCGGAGAAGGATCGCTTCCTCCGTCGGTTTCTGGATGAGTTGGAGGCGATCTCGCCGGCCGAACTCTCGCGGGCGAACCAGGTGGACTATGCCATGCTCGAACACCACGTGCGTGCCGGCCTGTGGCACCAGGACGTGCTTCAGGAATGGGCGTGGAACCCGCTGATCTATACGGGGCTTGCAGGAGATGCGATCTACAGTCTCGTGGCTCGGGAGTTCGCGCCATGGGAGAATCGCCTGAGTTGTCTTGCCGATCGTCTGGAGCAGTTCCCCCGATTGTTCACCCAGGTTCGAGGAACGCTGCAACCGGCGCGGGTGCCGAAGATCCATGCGGAGACAGCCGTGGATCAGAACCGTGGCATCCTGAGCATGCTCGACACCATGGTGAATCCGCACTTGGATCGTTTATCCGGCGCCGAACGGGAGCGGCTCGTCAAGGCCGCGGTCACCGCCCGTGACGCTGTGCAGAAGCAGCGACAGTGGCTCGAATCAGAGCTGCTGCCCCATGCGGCAGGCGATTTTCGGCTCGGAGAGAAGCTCTATGACCAGAAGCTGGCGTTCGCACTGCATACCCCAATGACACGCCGGCAGGTCCGCGCGCAGGCCGAACGCCAACTCCGCGACTTGCGCGAGCGAATGTACACCATTGCCAAGGACGTGTATCGCCGACAGTATCCCTTGACGGAATTCCCGGCAGATCCGTCTGAGGCGTACAAGCAGGCGATCATCCGCGCCGGCCTGGAATTGGCCTGTGCCGAGTTGCCGAATCCCGATCGGATTGTGGAGGAGGCGAGGGGCGCCCTGGAGCGAACCACGGCATTCATACGCCAGAAGGACCTCGTGACGATTCCGCCGGACCCGCTTGAGATCATCCTGATGCCCGAGTTTCGACGCGGTGTCAGTCTCGCATACTGTGACTCGCCCGGCGTGCTCGACAGGGGTCAGAAGACGTTCTACGCCGTGGCTCCTCCGCCCAAGGATTGGACGCCGCAGCAGGTTCGCTCGTTTCTGCGGGAGTACAACATCCGCTCGCTCCACAATCTGACCATCCACGAGGCGATGCCGGGTCACTTCCTGCAGCTTGCCCACTCGAATCGCTATCCGGGCAAGCTCCGGGCTGTTCTGGGCTCGGGCGTCTTCATTGAAGGGTGGGCCGTCTACACCGAGTGGATGATGCTTGAAGAGGGATTCTATGAGAATGATCCGCTGATGCAGTTGGTTGTCTTGAAGTGGTACTTGCGGGATGTCACCAACGCGATCCTCGATCAGGCCGTTCACGTCGATGGTATTAGTGAGGAGCGGGCCTTGAAGCTGCTCATCGAGGACGGTTTTCAGGAAGAGCGCGAGGCGGCAGGCAAGTGGAAGCGCGCGTGTCTTAACTCCGCGCAGCTTTCCACGTACTTCGTCGGCTATCTGGAGCACGTTGAACTGCGACGGGACATGGAAAAAGCCCGGGGTGACAAATTCAGCTTGAAGGCCTATCACGACAAGGTTCTGTCGTTCGGATCGCCGCCCGTGCAATTCGTTCGATCGCTGATGCTGGATAATCCCTGAACATTCAAAGCCCAAAGGAGAGCCTATGACCCTATCGTTTTCACTGGAGCGCTCGGCCATCGAGAAGGCCGTGGGCAAGTTGAAGTTCCGAACTCAGGCATTTATCGATGGCCGATTCTGCGGTGCGGCTTCCGGAAAGACCTACACGTCGATCAATCCAGCCACGGGAAAGCCCTTGGCGGAGATCGCCGCCTGTGAGGCGCCGGACGTCGATGCCGCGGTGAAAGCGGCGCGTCGGGCATTTGAGAAAGGGGCATGGGCGAAGTGTCCCGCGGCCCAACGTAAGCGTGTCATGTTGAAGCTCGCCGATCTCATTGAAGAGAACCTGGCGGAACTGGCTCTATTGGATTGTCTGGATGCCGGCAAGCCCATCAGCGATTGCATGAACATGGATCTGCCGGACACGGTCCACTGTTTCCGCTGGCATGCGGAGGCCATCGACAAGGAGTACGAGCGCGTCTCGCCGGTAGGACCCGACAATGTGGCGATGATCGTGCGAGAGCCTTTGGGGGTGGTCGGGGCGATTCTGCCCTGGAACTTCCCGATCCAGATGGCGGCCTGGAAGCTCGGCCCCATTCTGGCGACCGGCAACAGCGTCGTGGTCAAGCCGGCGCGCCAGACCTCGCTGAGTATGCTTCGCCTGGCGGAGTTGGCGGCCGAGGCCGGCATTCCCGAAGGGGTGGTCAACGTGGTGCCGGGCAATGGCTCCGTCGTCGGCGCCGCGCTGTGCAAGCACATGGACGTGGACGCCGTGGCATTCACAGGATCCACAGAGGTTGGGCGTCAGCTCCTGGAGTACTCGGCGCAGTCGAATCTCAAGCGGGTCGTCCTGGAACTGGGGGGCAAGAACCCCCAGGTGGTCCTGGAGAGCGCCGGCGATCTGGACTATATCGCCGCCCAGGCCGTCAATTGCGTGTTCTGGAATATGGGCGAGAATTGCAGTTCGGGCTCCCGCTTGATCGTTCACCGAAAACTCAAGGACGCTTTATTGGCCCGGATCCTCGATGTCGCGCGTGAGTGGACTGTCGGCGATCCGCTCGATCCGGCCACCCGAATCGGTCCGATGATCGAAGAAAGCCACATGAACAAAGTGCTCGGGTATATCGAGAGCGGCAAGAGTGAAGGCGCCAGGCTTGTCCTGGGCGGCAAACGCACCTTGGAGAAGACGGGCGGCTTCTTCGTTGAGGCCACCATTTTCGATCAGGTCCAGCCTTCCATGCGGATTGCCCGAGAGGAGATCTTCGGTCCGGTCCTCTCGGTCTTCACATGCGACAGCGAGGACCAGGCCATCGCGCTGGCCAACGACACCCCCTATGGTCTTACGGCGTCGGTCTATACGCAGAATGTGGGCACGGCGCATCGTGTCGCTCGTGCGTTGCGTGCCGGCACCGTCTCCGTGAACTGTTTCTCGGAAGGCGACGTGACGACACCCTTCGGCGGCTTCAAACAATCGGGCTTCTTCGGCCGCGATAAGTCTATTTTCGCCCACTATCAATACACCGAACTCAAAACAGTCTGGATCCAACTGACGTAGGGACATCGTATTCATGTCGAATAGCTCAGGAGCCTCCCGTCTGCCTCCATCCGGCGAGTCCGCTTTCGCGGCCGCAATGTCTCCACGGCATCCACCAGGCTTATATACGCTGTTCTTCACGGAGATGTGGGAGCGGTGCAGCTACTACGGGATGCGGGCGCTACTCATCCTGTTCATGACGGCAGCGGTGCAGAAGGGCGGCCTGGGTTTCTCCGATCCGATGGCCGGGGCGATTTACGGGCTCTACACAGCATCGGTCTATCTTGCGGCCCTGCCCGGCGGCTGGGTGGCGGATCGATTGCTTGGCGCGCAGCGAGCCGTGCTATGCGGCGGCACATTGATCGCCTGTGGTCAGTTCACGCTGGCCATTCCCCGGACGGAAGCGTTCTTTCTCGGTCTTCTGCTGGTGGTGCTGGGCACGGGGCTGCTGAAACCCAACATCAGCGCTATCGTGGGCAGGCTGTACCCGGAAGGAGGCGCACGGCGGGATGCGGGTTTCACGATCTTCTACATGGGCATCAATATTGGCTCGTTCATCGGGCCGCTGGTGTGCGGCTGGCTGGGCGAGAAGATCAACTGGCGTCTCGGATTCGCGGCAGCGGGCGTGGGCATGATCGGAGGGCTGCTGCAGTTCACCCTGATGCGTCGGCGACTGGAGGGCGCGGGCGCTCGGCCTGGGGTCCCTTCCGCGGCCGCGAGTGACTGGGGCTGGGTGGGCGGAGCGCTGGGGATCGTGGCGCTGCTGGTAATGCTGCTGTGGAGCAGGGTCATTCGGATAGATCCGGTGTGGACTGCGCAAACGGCCAAGTGGGTCATCGTCGCTCTGGCAGTCTTGACCTTCCTGCGCTTGTTTCTGGCTCGCGACCTCGACGCCGTCGAGAAGAAGCGCATCGGCGTGGTGGCCGTGCTGTTCGTGGCAGCGGCCATGTTCTTCGCGGGATTGGAGCAGGCGGGATCGTCGTTCAATCTCTTTGCAGAGCGGCACACGGACCGGATGGTGGCCGGCTGGGAGATGCCGGCCGGCTGGTTCCAGATGATCAATCCGCTCTTTGTCGTTCTTCTCGCGCCGCTCGCAGCAAAAGTGTGGGTGACGTTGTCGAAGCGGGACCGCGAACTGTCCCTGGGCATGAAGTTCTCGCTGGGCTTGCTGCTGTTGGCGGCGGGCTTTGCCGTCATCGCAATTGGTGCGCAGCGAGCGGTGGCAGGACGGGTCTGGCCCTCCTGGCTATTGCTCACGTACCTGCTTCACACGCTGGGAGAGCTGTGCGTCAGCCCGGTCGGACTGAGTTCTATCACCAAGCTTGCGCCGGCGCGAATGGTGGGGCAGATCATGGGCCTCTGGTTCATGGCTACGGCGTTGGGCAATCTCATCGCCGGCCTGATTGCCGGGCAAGGCAGCAGCAGTGCCGGTCAGATGGCCAGCCACTTCTGGTGGGTGACCCTATCGGCTGTCGGCATCGGCGCGTTCCTGCTGATCCTGTCCAGACCGATGCGCCGCTGGATGGTGGGCATCCAGTGATAGATGCTGGAACCCCATGTGTCCACGATCTGCGAGTTGTCGATCAGCTCGGCACTGATGGCCTCAATCATGTGCCGGATAAGAGTCTGTCTATTGGTAAAGGAGCGCGCTGATGAACGGTCTTAGGGAGATTCTGGCTTTCGTCGTCCTGTGCATGTGCACCGGCATTGGCTTGGCCAATACCCCAGAACTGACCGGAGACAGGCCGGTCAAAGTCTTCATCTTGGCCGGGCAATCCAATATGGAAGGTCACGGCCAGATTCGCAGTCTCGACCACCTTGGCGACGATCCGAAATACGGGCACCTGCTCAAGCTCCTGAAGGACCCCGACGGCTCCTGGGCGGTCCGCAACGACGTGACCATTTCATATCAGGCCGAGCAAAGAGAGGAACAGAAGGGTCCCTTGACCGTCGGCTGGGGGGCTTCGGCCAACGAGATCGGCCCGGAACTGATGTTCGGCACGATCCTGGGCGAACGCTACAAGGAGCACGTGCTGCTGATCAAGACCGCCTGGGGCGGCAAGGACGTGTTCTGCGACTTTCGATCGCCCAGCGCGGGCAAGCCGGTGGGAGATGAAGCAGTTCTCCTTGAAAAGCAGGGATCGGAAGGCGGGAGCCGCGAGATCGGCGTCTACTACCGCAAGATGATCTCCGAAATCAAAGAGTGCCTGGCCAACATCCAGGACGTTGTGCCCGGCTACCATGGACAAGGCTACGAGATCACCGGGATGGCTTGGTTCCAGGGCTGGAACGATTTCTGCCAGTGGCCGGCCCGTGTGGAGGAGCGGCAGGTCGGCCTCGGAATCATCGACGCGTATCCGCGCAATCTGGCGAACATGATTCGCGACCTGCGCCAGGATCTCGGCGTGCCTGATCTGCCGGTTGCGATCGGCGAATTGGGGGTCGGCGGTCACGAGATGACCAGGAGAGCCCATAACCCCAGGGACCGCGAGGCGGTGGCTATGGCAAAGTTCCGCAACGCCCAAGAGGCGGTGGCGAACGATCTGTCGCTCAGGAACGTCACGTTCGTTCCGACGCTTGACTTCTGGGACACGCGCTTGGAAGAACTGCGCGTCATGGCGGAAACGTACGATCGCGTCAAGAAGGAACAGAAGATTCAGAACACGCCCGACAACGTGTTGCCCACCAAAGAGTTGAGCGACGAGTACCGACGTTTGGGCGGCCATTGGTACTGTCACTACAATGGCTCTGCCGCCAACTATTCTTTGATCGGCTACGCTCTGGCGCGAGCGCTGGACGCACATGTGAGCCTGGCCCCGACGCCGCCGATGGGATGGAATAGCTGGAATGCGTTTGAGAAGGATATTGACGAGGGGAAGATCAAAGCGATTGCCGACGCGATGGTGACCTCCGGCATGCGGGACGCGGGTTACACGTACCTGGTCCTCGACGACGCCTGGATGGCGAGCCGGCGGGACGAAGACGGCCGCCTCGTCGCGGACCCCGAGAAATTCCCGAGCGGCATGAAGGCCATCGGCGACTACATCCACGGCAAGGGATTGAAGTTCGGCATCTACGAGGACCGCGGAAAGATGACGTGCCAGCAGTTGCCGGGAAGTCTGGGGCACGAGCAGATCGACATGGAGACTTTCGCCGCGTGGGGCGTGGACTACATCAAGATGGACAGTTGCTTTGCCGAGAGCAATGGGAGAATGAGCTCGGAACATTACGCTCTCTTTCGCAAGTGCATCCGGGCGACCGGCCGTCCGATCGTGCTGAGCATCTCGGATTTCGGGAATGCCGCCTGGGCGTGGGGCGGCAAGGAATCCGCCCAGTTGTGGCGGACTTCGAATGACATCTATCCCTGGATGGATTCGATCTATGCCTGTGCGGAAACGTCGGCCGGGGACCGGGCCATCCATCCGGCGTTCAACGGGCTCTGGCAGTTCGCCGGACCCGGCCACTGGAACGACCCGGACATGCTGCAGGTCGGCAACCTCAAGGATATGGAAGCGGGTCGACGCGAAGTCGCCGATCGGGCCCACTTCAGCCTGTGGTGCATTCTCGCCGCCCCGTTGATGGCAGGCAACGACCTCCGCACGATGAGCGACCAGACGCGAAAGGTCTTGACGGCGCCCGAGCTGATCGCGGTGAACCAGGACCGGCGCGGGATTCAGGGATACAAGGTCCTTCATGAGGGTGGCCGTGAAGTCTACAACAAGCCGCTGGCGGACGGGACGACGGCCGTCCTGCTTCTCAACAAGAGCCGTGAGAAGGCCGACATCACGGTCCGTTGGGATCAGATCGGACTGGCAGGCAGTCAGCCGGTGCGGGACCTCTGGACGCGTGAGGATCTCGGTGAGTTCCAGGACTCGTTCACGGCCCATGACCTCGCCGAGCACGAGCACCGAGTGATCAAGGTCGGCAAGCCGGGACCGCCCTTACCCGCACCTTCCCCCATGCCGCTTGACAAGTACACGGTGACTCGCAGAGGAGAGACTTACCTGAGCGACCTGTACTACATCTGGAAGTCGGGCAATGCGCCCGTGTACGACGCGACATTTGGCGGCGAACCGATCCGGATCGCCGGTCGCACCTTCGACAAAGGCCTCGGCGCCAAGGGGAAATGTGCCGTGATGTTCATGGTCAATCGCCGCGCGGACCGCTTTCGGGCGACCGTGGTGATGGATGACACCAGCCCTGATGACGCAAAGGGACGCTTCCGCGTGCATAGCGAGGACTTCTTCAGCAACAAGGTCCTGTGGGACAGCGGCGAAATGACGAAGGGCTCACCCGCAAAGGAGATCGACGTGGCGTTGAAGGATGTGCAGTGCCTGATGCTTGTCTTCGACGGGAAGAACGCTCTGGGCAACTGGGCGGATGCCCATGTGGTTCGTGGAAGTGCCGACAATTGAAAGACGGAGATGCTGACTCGCATCCATATCAGAAGGAGGCCATCATGGACAAGAGGGTATTGCTCACGGTCTTAACGCTCATCGCGCTGTATGGGATATGCGAAGGTCAGGAGAAGAGGACGACGCCGGAAGACGCGCAGCCGGGCGTCGTCACGTCAAATTCCCGCGGTTTGCACGGCTACATCGGCTACAGCGCGACGCGACCGCCGGACCCGGCCGAATACGGGGCGGGCATGGGCTTCTATTCGGCGGTCTGGCCGTTGATTGACCAACCGCTCGCCCGTTTTCAGATCGGTCTGGCGGGAACCTGGATCACGCCGGACAACTCCGACAACAAAGACCAGCCACTGGCTCCCGTCGGCACGCATGCCCGCGACCATTGGCCCGAACGGGGGCCCACCTATTCGAGCGTTTTCCAAACCCTCGAGGGCGGTCTGGGCTATTGGGCGCGCAACCATTTTCGCTACGGCCCGCCCAAGTTCAGCATGAACGCGACGCCGCAATGCTACGACTACGAGGTCGGATCACCCGGCTGGTCGTTCTTCTACAGCAATGAAGCGCTGCCCGACAACCGGCTGGGCATCGCCCAGTTGAGCAACCGGGTGCTCGTTCCGCCGGACGCTCTGCCTTTTCAGGGCAATCCCAACGGCCAGTTCCTCGGGTACGCCTACATGGCTCTGCCTTTCACCGAACCCACCGCGGGAGATCCGCCGACCGGCGATCAGAGTTGGACCCTGTTTCTCAGTGCCGCCAATTTCAAAGGCCCCTTGGCCTACTATATCCCGGAAACCTGGAGCAAGATCGGCAAGCTGTTCAACTACCCCTTCATCTACGGACGGGGATTGGATGCCCGGGCGGGCCGTTCGGGAGGCGGCGCCATGGAGATCAACACGGTGCCCTGTTTCCTGTCCAGGGATGCGCAGGGCGTTGTCTATTCCAAAATCCCACGGTTGTTCTTCCCGGTGAATGACGAGGGAGAGGCACTCCTGGTTCAGGATGTCGCCTACTACTCCAAGGCGGCGCTGTACGACGCGTTCAAGGCGTGGCGTGACGGTGGTCCCTCCTGTTCCGGCCGTTTCGACGAGAAGGGTGTTTGGAAGTCTACCTTGACGACGAGAATGCCTGGTTTCGATCAGGGCGGCAAGAAGATCGCCGGCGTGGAGCGTGTCTTCACCACGAAGGTGTTTGGGGATACCGTGTGGGGGCTGCAATGGCTCTCCAACGACATCAGTCCCAAGGGGCGTTTTCCCCGGTATTTCAAACAGGAAGGCGACGGGCTGGTGGCCGTTTCGGAGGCGGAAGTTCCGCAGGAGACGAATCTCCGGAGGAAGGAATTCCCAGTCGCGGCCCCGGGAGCTCCGTATACGTCTCCCGCCGCCGGGGCCTGGACGAATCCCGGGCCTGCACACGGACCCTACCAGGCCCAGCTCGTCGATGGTTCCGTGGTCACGTATTCGTGGTATCGATTCGTCGACCAGCCTTCCTTCCAGCAATACGACTACAGTCCCGAGAAGAAGGCCCAGTTGCAGGCTTTCGTTGAGAAGATCCATGCGGCGTGGCCCATGGACCGGGACTACATGGCTCCGCCGACCAAAGGTGAATTGGCGGCGCTGGATCCGGCTCTCTTCGTCACTCCGCCCCAAGGGCTGGAAGTGGGATACGTGCCTATCGTAACCCGTCAGGAAGCTGTGTCGGATTGAGGACTCTCGCTCCTGGACTGACTGGGGGATGCAGCCCAATGAAAAGAACTATGCCGTTGAAAGCGCCCGTTATGCAATTGTCTGTGCACCAAGTGGCGGCCATCATCTTCTGCTCAATGGCGATCTCAGCCCGCGTGTCCGCCCAAACCGATGATCTTGTGCTCTACTGGGCTTTTGATCGCGTTGCGGACGGGAAGGTATCTGAATCCGTCAGCGGCACTCAGGATGCTCTCAACGGCGTGCCTCGATTGACCCAGGGCGTGAAAGGCCAGGCGATCGTCATGGACGGCTACACCACCTGCGTTGTCCGAAAGGCGGACCAGGTCCCGACTCTGGATCGGGCCTTCACCATCGAAGCTTGGATCGCTCTGGGCGCTTATCCTTGGAACTGGGCGCCCATTGCCTCTCAGGAAAACACCGTCAGCACGAATTCCAACCGCGATGCGATCAGTTGGCCCGATGACATCGGCGCCAACTCGCCCCGAGCCGGTTTCTTCTTTGGAGTCGATCCGCAAGGCCATCTCGGTCTCCACGTCGGCGCCGATGGTTGGCAGGTGTGCCGGACGGAGCGTCAAATCCCGCTCAGAACCTGGACCCACGTCGCCGCCTCGTACGCGCAGGGCAAGGGAATCGTCCTTCACATCAATGGCGAGAAGTCGGGCGAGATGGAAGTGAAGGGCGACTTCTCTCGGGCAGGGACCGAAGATCTCCGGATTGGCATGGCTCGCCAGCAGATCGAGCCATCCCACCCCGTTCGGGCATTTGCGACGCTCCCCTGCTGGTATTCCCTGGATGGCCTGGTGGATGAACTGAAGATTCACAAGCAGGCCCTTTCCAGCCAAGTGATTCTGGACCATTGCACGGCGTCGCAACCGGCTTTAGCTCCGGATTTGCCGCCGAGAGTCATGCCCTCCGGACCGTCAGGTCCGGGCAAATTCGGCGCTTCGTACGTGAACCTCAAATACGATCCCGAGTGGGACGCTCTCTGGCGAGTATCTTCGGATCCGGACGTCGTGGTTCAGTTCGACGACTCGCCCATACGGGTCGTCTTTTGGCGAGGAACGCGTTATGGTCCCGCTTGGGTCATGGAGAACGGTTTGTGGATGGCGGATCAGAGCATCGAGAACTTCAACAATCGGGACGGCTGCATCGAGCACATGCTGGACTATTACTGCCGATTCTCGCACGTCCGGATCGTCGAGAACACGCCCGCTCGCGTCGTGGTGCATTGGCGTTACTGTCCCACCTCCGCCAACGGCAATCACTCTCAGGTCAACGCCGTCTCCACGTGGGAAGATTGGGTCGACGAGTATTACACGTTCTATCCTGACCAGGTAGGCGTTCGCAAAGTCATTCTTCACACGGACGGAGAGGCCCTGTGGCCTGAAGAAGTCATCGGGCTTTGCCAGCCGGGCCAGAAACCTGAAGACGTCGTGGACCTGTCGGCCCTGACCCTGGTGAATCTCCGCGGCGAGGCACACACCTACACCTGGACGGAACGCTCGCCCGTCATCCGCAGGAAGGACCGCTGGGAACGTGGCGGCTACATCGATTTCGGCGATGCCCCCAGCGAGAGTCCCAACATCATGATGGTCAACTTCAAGTCCGGGTACAAACCGTTCCAGATCTTCGAGTTGGACTGCAATTTCAGCGTCTTCGCCCACGAGCATCGCAAGGAAGTGTCGCACTTTCCCTGGTGGAACCACTGGCCTGCCGCCTTGATTCCGTCCGATGGCCGCTATTGCCAGGCGGCCGATCGTCCCTCGCACTTCTCGCTGGCCTGGGCCACTCCAAACCCCCATCAGGGGGAAAACGAGACATATTATTGGGCCTGGATGTACGGCGCGACGCGGGATGATCCACGGACTCTGGCTCCTCTGGCCAAGTCCTGGGTGCGGCCTCCCGAGTTGAGCCTTGCATCCGGCGGCACGCGCGGTCGGTACGACTCAACCCAACGATGCTATGTCATCTCTCGCGTGAAAGGCGCAGAGCAGGGCAAGGTGGAGGCTACGCTGAAAGCGGATTCCGAGCATCCGGTGTTCAATCCCTCGCTGGTCATTGAGGATTGGGGGGATCGTCCGGCACACCTCATGGTGAATGACGAAAGGATGACTCCGGGCAGCGATTTTCGCACAGGCTACGTGCGCAGAGTCAACGACTACGATCTTGTGCTCTGGTTCAGGATGAAATCAGATCGACCTGTCACAATCACTCTCAGCACGGTTCCGTAGGCGATAACGTAGGATCGACAAGCTGTCCGAGGAGAATGTATGCGACCGACGAGAAGTCTGTTCCCTCATATTCTTCGAAGGAAATCGTTATGAAGACAAGTGTACGGTTCATGATCACGACCCTCGTAGTACTGTCCGGGATGTGTCAAGCCCAGGAGAAGGCGGCCAACCAGGAGCCCCCCAAGCCCGGAGTCGTCACGCTGCGTTCCGAGGGTTTGCACGGATATATTGGCTTCGGCCATGAGAAGCTCCCGGCCGAGGGCGACTATAGCGCGGGCATGGGCTTCTACGCCGCCGTCTGGCCGCTCGTGGATCAGCCGCTGGCCGATTTCCAGATTGGCCTGCCCAGTTCGTGGATTCAGCCGGACAACTCCGACAACAAGGATAAGCCGCTCGCCCCGGAGGGCACACTGGCCCGCACGTGGAAGGAACGGGGTCCCACGTGGGAGAGCGTGTTCCAAACCGTGGAAGGCGGGCTGGGTTACTGGGCGGGCAACCACTTCCGCTACGGCCCGCCCAAGTTCAGCATGAATGCCACGCCGCAATGCTACGACTATGAAGTGGGGTCGCCGGGCTGGTCTTTCTTTTACAGCAACGAAGCGCTGCCGGACAACCGTCTGGGCATCGCCCAGCTCAGCAACCGGCTCCTGATTCCCCCTGATGCGCTCCCGTTCCAAGGGAATCCCAATGGCGAATTCCTGGGTTACACCTGGATGGCGCTGCCGTTCACCGATCCGACTACGGGCGATCCGCCCACGGGAGACCAAAGCTGGACCTGCTTCCTGAGCGCGGCCAACTTCAAAGGTCCCATGGCCTATTACATTCCGGAAACCTGGAGCAAAATCGGCAAGCTGTTCAATTACCCCTTCATCTACGGACGCGGCCTCGACGCGCGCCCCGGCATCATGGGCGGCGGCGCGATGGAGATCAACACCGTCCCTCGCTATGACGCCAGGGATGCGCAGGGGACGACGTATTCGAAGTTGCCGAAACTGCAATTCCCCGTGGATGAACAGGGGCGTGCTTTCCTGGTGCAGGATGTGACCTACTACTCCAAGGCGGCGCTTTATGGTGCTTTTAAGGCTTGGCGGGACGGGGGGCCTGCTTACTCCGGGCGGTTCGATGAGAAAGGCGCGTGGAAGCCCAAGCTGAATACCCACACCACGCATTACGATCAAGCCGGCAAGACGATGGTCGGTGTGGAACAGGCCTTCGACACCCGGATCTTCGAGGGCAACGTGTGGGGCCTCCAGTGGTTCACCAATAACATCAGCCCCAATGGCCTGTTCCCCCAGTATTACAAGCATGCCGGGGAGCAGCGCGTCGCCATTCCGGCAGCGGAAGTCCCGGCGGAAACGAAGCTCCTGGCGCAGGAGTTCAAACGGGCCGTCCCTGGCAAGCCGTACACCTCGCCCGTCGCTGGTGCCTGGACTATACCGGGCGCGAAACTGGGACCGTTCAACGTCAAGCTCACCGATGGCTCAGTGGTGACATACTCCTGGTATCGTTTTGTTGATCAACCTTCCTTCCAGCAGTACAACTGGAGCGCGGAGAAGAAAGCCAAGCTGCAGGCGTTCGTGGAGAAACTGCACGCGCACTGGCCATCCGACCGCGACTACATGGCCCCGCCCACGCGGGGAAAGTTGGTTTCGCTCGATCCCGCGCTGCTCGTCACGCCACCTCTCGGCCTGGAGGTGGGCTACGTTCCCATCGTCACCCGGCAAGCGCTGGCTGAATAGACTGGCGCCGGCCGAAGTCAGCCCAAGAGCATCATGATGCAATTCCTACTCATTCCATTCGTTCTGATCTTATGAATAATCCGAAGCCACGATCCATTCACGCAGCACTGTTCTGTCTGTTCCTCATGCCCCCATGCTTAGCGATGGGACAGAAAGCCATCATGCAATGGGATTTTGAGAACATCACGAACCGAACATGTATCGAACCTTCCACTGGGGTCGCTGACACGATCGAGGGGAACTTCGAGACAGCTCCCGGCGTGGTCGGGAAGGGACTGCGCCTGGATGGGCTTACCACCCGGGTCCTCCGTAGCGCAGGTGTGTTGAAGAATCCGGACCAGGAATTCACCATCGAAGCATGGGTTTCCCTGGGCGAGTATCCCTGGAACTGGTGCCCGGTAATCACCACCGAGTCGAACGAAGTCAAAGGCTATCGCCTGATGATCGGGCCGTTGGGGCAGGTGTCGCTGGAGGCGGCCATCGGGGAGCAATGGATATGCTGCACCAGCGCGCAAGAGACGATGCCGCTGAGGAAGTGGATGCACCTCATGGGCGTCTGCCGTGCGGGAAAGGAGATGAGCCTGTATGTGAACGGGGAACTGGCGGCCTCCCTGCCCATCAGTGGTTCGGTGACATACCCCGCAAAGACACAAGGCATCCTGGGGATGGTGGCAGCCCCCGGGAAACCTTCCGACATCATCAGAACATGGGCGACGGTCGCGGCCTATTACGGCCTGGATGGAATTATCGATGAGATCAAGGTGTTTGACAGTGCGCTGACCGCCGGACAAATCAAGCAACGGTATTCGGGAATGACAGTGATGATGCCCGACATTCCGGTCCGCAGGCTGCCGGTTGTCGAAAACAAGTCAGGTCGCTTCGGGGCTTACTACACCAAACTGAAGTACTACCCAGGCTGGGACAACACCTGGCCCGTGGATAACGACCCGGACGTGGTAGTCTGCTTTGACGAAGCGCCGGTCAAACTGGTGTTCTGGAGGGGAATCCGCTATGGTCCCGCGTGGGTGTCGGAAAACGAGAACTGGATGACCGACCAGAGCCTGGAAACCTGGAACACGGGCAAGAATGACACGGAAGGGTGCTTCGAGCACATGCAGGACCGCCATTGCCGCTTTTCCCATGTTCGGATCATCGAGAACACCGCGGCGCGGGCCGTGGTGCATTGGAGATACGCCCCAGTCAGTTCGCATGACAACACTTGGAGGCCGGACGAGAAGACGGGATGGGAGGTCTGGGTGGACGAGTACTATTACGTGTACCCCGACGGATCCGGTATTCGGAAGGTAATCTGGAACAAGGGCACGCTGGGGCCAGCCGTCCAGTTTCAGGAGTCCTTGCCGATCCTGCAGCCCGGGCAGCGCAAATCCGATCTCTTGGAACAGGACTATGTGACGATTGGCGATTACGAGTTCAACCAACGGGCGGTTGCGCAGGAACTTCCGAATCACCCAGCCGACTGGCCCAAGAACTGCACCGTGCAGCAATTCAATTTCAAATCGGAAAACAAACCGTTTATCTGCTTCGAACCTGGGAATCGCATGTTCGTGAGATATGTTGCGCTGGGCTACAATCATTTTCCGGTCGGGCAAGCCCGGTGCGACGGCCGCTGGATCAGGATGTTCGACCGGCCGTCGCATGTTTCCAGTTCCCCAATCTCCGATCCGGTCATCCATGAGAACGGAAATCGCGCCTATTGGAACGGCCTGTATGGCATGAACCGCATGAGCATGAAGGAACTCATCAACTTCGGCCGCTCCTGGGCGTATCCCGCCGAAATGTCCCTGAGCGGATCGGGATTTGCGTCGCTGGGCTACGACCGAAGCCAACGATGCTATCAGGTGGAGCGCCGTGAGCAGGGAAGCGGGACGCTGGAGATCAGACTCCAGGGCACCCAGGAGTCTCCGATCGTGAATCCGGCGATCCGCATCAAGAACTGGAGCGCAGACACGGCCAGAGTCCTGGTCAACGGCAAACCGGGTGATGAAGTCCGGCTCGGTTTCCACCATGGAATCGAAGGAATGGACCTGGTTCTGTTTGCCTTTGTCAACGAGACCTCGCCACTCAAGATTACCATCACCAAGTGATGGTGCCGCCGCAAGAGAAGACGCCGGTGTTCGCAAGAGGGCAGCCCGCTGAGCGCGATGTCGAACAACGGCAAGTCCATCGGGCCGGAGCTGGGGTTTGGCTTCGTCATGGGCCAGCTCTTTGATGAGCCGGTGCTCATTCTGAAATCGTGCATCGGCAACCGGAGCCTCGGCTGGGATCTCCTGCCGCCCGGCAGCGAACGGTACGTGGTGGAAGGCAAAACCTATGCCGGATATAAGGACACGCCGGACTCCTGGATCGAAGGCCAGCCGAAGAAGGAGGTGAACTGGTATGCCGGCAAGCAGTACGACGACGACATGGCGAATGCGAAAGCCTCGCTGGCGAACCTTGCAGAGAGTTATCCCGGCTACCAGGGGCAGGGCTACGAAATCGTCGGCTTCGTCTGGTGGCAGGGCCACAAGGACCAGAACGCGGTCCACGCCAGCCGCTACGAGCAAAACCTCGCGCGCCTTGTCATGTCGCTCCGCAAGGACTACGACGCGCCCAACGCGAAGTTTGTCCTCGCCACAGGCTGCGGGAACCCCGGCCGCACGGGCTTTGGGCTGCAGATCGCGGGGGCGCAGCTCGCCATCGCCGACGCGACGAAGCACCCGGAATTCACCGGCAACGTGAAGGCCGTGGACGTCCGCGACCTATGGCGGGAAGTGGATGTGTCGCCGAAGAACCAGGGATACCACTACAACCGCAATGCCGAAACGTTCATGGAAGTGGGCCTCCGACTCGGTTGGGCCATGGCGGACCTGCTAAAGAACAAGCCTTAAGCAAACACACACACACGTTCAGGATCATGAAGATGCGCACATTTCTCAGAATGAAGGCTATGACACTACTTCACCTGGCCGGTTTTCTGACGGCAACGTTGATGGGCATTGGCACCGTCGCGGCGGCCGCCGATTCGACCTACACTACCCAGGCAGAGGCTGAACTGCTCTCGACGCTTACCGCCCTCAAGGACCATGTCCAAGGCAGAGAGAGACTGGATGCCCAACAAATCGAAGTCCAGAAGCGGGTTATAGACCAGCACGGGGAGCTGTTCGGCTATAGCCGTGCGATCACGAAAGCCAGTTTCGATCTGGTGGCCGCCTATGATCAAGTCAATGGCCCGCTCTGGATTGCCCACGAAGGCTTTGATCGCGGCAAGGGCGGCACCGAGAAGACACCGCCCAACGATATTCACTGGACCATTTGCAGCGTGATGCAGAACATCATGGACCGCGTGTATACCACGTCCAATGTGGCTCGGTTTCCCGATCTGTTGAACGGGTTCAAGTTTGGCAGCTCGTCGCATTTTCCCGGGCCCGTCACTGTGGCGGCCGACCCGGCGGTGGTCCATCGTGTGAAGATCAACGCGAGCTGTCCGAAGCCGTTCAAGCACGAGATCATGCACCAGGATGTCCCCGCTCGCCGACCCACCGGCGCCTATCTCGCGCCCGGAAGCCTCGCCACGGTCACCGTGCCGCCGTCGCTTGCCGGCAAGGGCTACGCCGTGCGCGTGGGGACGCACTCGTGGGACTTCAGTAAAAAACCCAAGGTCCTGCGCCTGGATCGTTCGTCCCTGGTGTATCCGATCAACAGCACCGAAACCACGGTGGCCAGCCCGCTGGGGGGCGGCATTTACATCGAGGTTCCCCTTCATGCCGAGGGCGGGATTGTCGAGGTGGCGATCCGCAATGCGGTGCGCACGCCGTATTTCTCGCTCAAGCCATTCCACCAGACCTCGCTGGACGAATGGCGCAACGTCGAGCGCAACCAGCCGGGGCCGTGGGCGGATTTCCAGACGGAGAAATTCCTGATGCAGGTGCCCTCCAGTTGGATCCGCAAGCTCGACGACCCTGTGACATTGATGCGGAACTGGGATCTGGCTATGGACGCCCAGAACGACCTCATGGGACTGCCGCATGTCTGGGGCAAGGAAACCATGTTCCTGCAAGTAGACCTGCAGCTCCGGGCCAGCGTGTTTGCTCCTGGTTATCCAACGGTCAATGACCGGTACGATCCCAAGAAGGAGTATGGCGGCTACGCGAACCACTACCTTGTGCGAGGTCCCCAGCACGCGCCCGATTACGTCTTCCACGAGCAGGGACACGGCTTTGGCTTCGTCAAGTTCGCCGGGGAGACGGAATCCACGGTGAACCTGGCGCACGTGGCCGTCCAGAATCAAGTATTCGGCCAGGAGCTCGACCCGGCGTTCGCGGGATCACGGAACATGCAGGGCAATAAGTACCGCACCCTGGACAATACGGCCGTCTCCTGGATGTCCACCATGAACTTTGTGAACGGCAAGCCAATGGACTCCGCGCAGAAAGCGTATCAGCTCGAAGGCCATGCCAAGTACGTGGACATCGCGCGGCTCTTCGGGTGGAAGGTGCTCGGCGACTATTGGCGCTCCTGGGTTAAGGATTTCGAGGCCGGCAAGCCCTGGTCGAAACACGGCACTGACATCGACGTGCTCAGCCTGCGCCTGTCGCAGAAGGCGGGCGTGGACCTGACGCCCCTGCTGCACTTCTGGGGCACCCCGCCCCGGGACGCCAAGGCCCTCAAGGCGGCCGTT
>Ga0315296_10001754_pt1 | contig 18880 bp, 18 predicted proteins | sample YL17G14_18_MG_FD_203921 | JGI IMG/M metagenome (GOLD analysis project Ga0315296, IMG submission 203921) | Sediment microbial communities from Yellowstone Lake, YNP, Wyoming, USA - YL17G14_18 | ecosystem: Environmental > Aquatic > Freshwater > Lake > Sediment | place: USA: Wyoming | collected... | reverse complement strand
AGGCATTGGTCCTGTACTCGCTGAGTCAATCTCCTCCTGTGTTCAAAGGAGGCACGTATCTGTGGTTCTTCCACGGCTTGAATAGGTTCTCGGAGGATCTGGACTTCACGGCCGCCGGAATCGTCAACAAGACCTTGTCCGAGAGTGTGAGTAATACGCTGCTCTTGTTTGGCGTGAGCAATGAGGCCCGAGTGATGAAAGACGACAAATTCATTCTGTCTTTCAGGATAAGTGCTCGAGGGCCTCTTTACAGATCCGAGAAAGATCTATCACGCATCTACGTGGAGATAAGCAGAAGGGAAAAAACAAAGCTCACCTCATCTGTCGCTAAGCTGGACGAGGCATACTACGGCATACCCATCGTCTTTCTCAAAGGCATGGATCTGAAGGAGATAGCCTCCGAGAAGATCCGAGCGATAATGACAAGAGCTGCGGCGAGAGACTTGTACGACCTGTGGCATGTCGTAGTGAGGCTACACATCAACCCTGACTTGAAGCTCATAGAGGAAAAGATGTCGTTCTACGGAAAGGCGTATGACCCCGAAGAGCTTAATATCAGAATTGACAGCTTGCGAGACTCTTGGGAGAAGGAGCTGAGACCGTTGGTGCCTGGCAGGCTGCCCGAATACACTGAGGTTAGACAGGAGATCCGAGAGGCTCTCGCAAGTGCAGGCGAACGTGAAGGTGAGGACTAATGGCTACCGGCTACTTGGTGAGAACGCCGAATTCTATCCACCTGTTGGACTCGGATCTGCGCCCTTTCGCTGAAGTCAGGAGGGGCGGCGAGTTGACAATCGAAATGTGCTCTGAGGCGATGGACGAACTCGAACAGAACCTTCGAGGGTTTGAGAGGATCGTTGTCGAGGAAGATGCCGTGAGGGCGATGCTTGAGAAAAGAGGGCACAAGGCCGCATTGACACAACCTTCCGAGGGGGGGAGATACATTAGGTCGAATCTGGACAAGATTCTGGGGACACCTAGGCAAATCCGTCTTGCTTCGTACAGATCTATTGCGGCGGGTCAAGTCCAAAGGAAGATATCTCAGTTGTCCTCAAGTCTTGATCAGGAACTCATCGGATTGGTGTATGCGCACGATACCCTCGCTGCATCAACCAACGAGGTAATGGAGAAACTGGTCGACTTGGTGTCTCTGTACTTCCCAGAGCTCAGGAGGTTCGCGAGATCACCCGAGAAGCTCGCGAGCCTGCTGGAGAAGCACCCGTCCAAGGAGGACATGCTGTCCACTGGAGAGGGCAATATCTCCAGCGAGGTAATGGAATGGGCGCGCAGGTCCAGGGGTGCGACCACTCCGGCCGGGACGGCGCCAGTGGTCCGGGAGTACGCGACCACTGTTCTGGCGATGACCTCGCTGAGAGAAAAGATCGCTCAGAGGATCTCTGAGATAATGGGCGTCATAGCACCCAACACCTCCGCTGTTGCGGGTCCCCTTCTGGGTGCCAAACTGATGGCGAAGGCCGGGGGTCTGATCAAGTTGGCCAAACTCCCGTCGTCGTCGGTCCAGGTCATGGGCGCCGAGAAGGCGCTGTTCAGGGCCATGAGGGAGGGCGGGAGACCCCCCAAACACGGTCTCATCTTCCAGAACCCGATGGTGCACAACGCGCCGAGGAAACTCAGGGGCAAGGTGGCGAGAGCGCTCGCGAGCAAGATAACAATAGCTTGTCGTATGGATGCTTTCTCCGGGACGGATCACGGCGAAGAACTCACCGAATCACTGAGGAAGAAGGTTGAGGCGCTGTCAGCCAAAGGAGGTCCCGAAGCATGAAGCAGCTGTTCGAGGGCGTCTTCGAGGATGATCACGGATTGCTGACGAGGAACCTGTCCCCCGGAAAATCGGTCTACGGAGAAGAACTTGTCAGCATTGACGGCGCCGAGTACAGAGTCTGGAACCCCTACAGGAGCAAACTTGCCGCGGCCATAGGGAATGGACTACAGGAATTGGACATCCGACCGGAGACGCGAGTTCTCTACCTAGGGGCAGCCAGCGGAACGACAGTCAGCCATGTCTCGGACATAGTCGGTGCGAACGGGGTCGTCTATGCTGTCGAGTTGTCATACAGGCCAATGAGGGATCTTATGGAGAGGGTCGTGGAAGCGAGGCCCAACGTCGTACCGATGCTCAACGATGCGAGACAACCCTTCGAGTACAGCTACTTGCTTGAGGAGGTGGATCTACTCTACTGTGACATCGCGCAACCCGACCAGACCGAGATCGCACTCACAAACGTTCGGGCCTTCCTGAAACAGAAGGGAACCATCTTGTTGGCAGTGAAGGCGAGCAGCATAGACTCCCTGAAGCCACCAAAAGAAGTTTTCGAGTCAGAGGTCAAGAAGCTACTTGAATCGGGCGCCGAGGTCTTGGAGAGAATCGACCTCTCGCCTTTCTCCGCCGCTCACGAGTTCGTGCGGGCCAAGTGGCGAAGCGCTTGAACAAGTCCGGGACGGACGAGGCTGGCAGAGGAAGCATTGTCGGACCATTGGTCATAGGTTCGGTCCTGCTTGACAGGCGAGGAGCCGACCAGCTGAAGAAACTTGGGGTGAAGGACTCGAAGAAGCTGAGTCCCAGCCGAAGGGGAAAGCTAGCTCCGGTGATAGAGGAGATCAGTGTGGCCCACGTGATAACTTACGTCACGCCCTGGAACATAGACAGCTACGTCAGGCGAAGGAGGAAGTACATGACTCTCAACAGGCTCGAGGCAGAGGTGGTTGCCATCCACCTTCGGGAGCTTGGACCGTCAGTGGCATACTTGGACTCGCCCTACCCAGTTCCCAAAGTCTACAAAGATATGGTCAGGGACTTGGTCGGTGACATGAGCGTGAGGATAGTGTCGCAGAACAGGGCGGAAGATGCGCACATCGAAGTGGCGGCCGCCTCTGTGTTGGCAAAGGTCAGGAGGGACGAGATCATAGGAGAATTGGGGCTCAAGCTCGGTGACTTTGGCAGCGGGTACCCGTCCGATCCGAGGACTAGGAGATTCGTTCTCGGATTGCTGGGCAAGGGGGAGAAACAGCCCTTCATTAGATGGTCCTGGAAGACGATAGGCAGGTTACTCAGGACTCGGGGCTACCCCTCTTCCACTTCCTCGTCAATCACGTAAAGAGCACCCGTCTTCCCAGCCAGCTCGGAAACCAAGAGCCTAGCAGAGAACACATGTAGTGTCTGCCCGATTCCAAGGTCAACAGCTATCCCTGCGGCAAGTCCAGACACCCTGAGCATCAAAGACAGCTTTTCCCTCCAAGTTTGTCCCACGCTTATGGGTCCCGGGGAAGATCCAGAAGCCTGACTGAGAAACGCCAGAAGATCGTGCGCGGTCACAAGCAATGCGTTTACCCTTCCGGATACGCCGACAGTGGAGTCCAGGTAGCGGTAAGTGCCTAGCAGGAAGGCATCCAACTTGGAGTAGAGATTCTCGTTGGCTTCTGCGAACACATCGTGACCCGAAGGAAATTCGAGTTCCATCCCCGCAGTGGCTGAGGTCAACAGCAGAGCATACGAGCCAAGGATGGCCTTGACTGTTCTATCGTCGGAAGCGTTCCACGGAGCAGTCAGCAACTGGCTGAACCAGACTTCCGGCAGGCTGGCGGGCTCTGTTTGCATGCCAAGTGAATCAGCAAGACGTAAGGATCTCAGCTCGGAGACCCGCTGCGTCAGGTTGACAGTCGGTGGCAGGTTCTGAGTCAACGAAATCAAGCTCATGGGGATATCGTGCATGGAAATCCTGAACGGGAAATCCCATGCTCCGCTACTTACCAAGTCCGAGAACTTCGCGAGCAGCATGGCATCCATCAGATTCTCCTCCGTCAGCGTCTGGCCGAAGACTGAAACTGCGGCAGATGCCAAGTGAGGCGAATCCATGGAGTCGAGGCCGAACAGGCCACTGTAGAAGGACGCCAGTCTGGACCATGCGGAGATGTTGTTTGCCACCACGAAACCCAGCACAGCCAAGAAGGGCAAATCCTGAGACCTTTCGAAACCGGTAGCATAGTTGACCCAGATTACGGAAGCCTGAAACCTTGTGAGGCTGGTCGAGTATCTGAACCTCTCCGAACCCGGGCTCTCAAAGAGTGACTCATGATCGGGCAGGCCAAAGGGATTGGCTTGGCCTGGCCACGGGGGCCGCGCGCTAGAGTAAGACTCCCTGTCAAGCAACTGTGCTGCTATCGTGAGCACGTAGTCCACCTTGTCTATGCTCCTCCTAGCGGAGACTGCATCCGGAGCTACGGTCGTCAGCAGCTGAACCGCAGAACTCAGGGCTGACCTGTACAGAGGGATCACTTGATCCTCCTCCGTCCATGACAGGGAGGTTATCGCGGCAGAGGCTGCCGTGTAGGTGATGAACTCCTGCGTGAGCAAGGATGTAGTGAACTTCTGACCCGACTCACCTGCGAGCAGTGAGAGATCCACACCTGACGACACTCGCTCAAGCTTCGACGTATCGTTCGTCAACAGCTGAGCAGGAGGTAGCTCCTCCTTGGTCGACGGTCTGAATGCCGAGGTCGTGGACCCTGCCATGAACACCTCGTCAGAGCGAGTTTTCGCATAGTTACCAGTTCCAAGCATCAGACCAGGAGGGAAACCGAAGAATGCGGCCATGGAGATGACAGTGGCCAACAGAGCCCCCGTTACCGCCATTCTCACGGTTTTCATCGCGACATCTCTCCCAAGTCCGGCTAGATGATAAACCTAGAATCTGGACAATCAGAAAGGCAAGGTCTTGATGGCCCTGTACACCTCATACCAGCTGAACGCGAGCGCGAAGGCGCCGAACACCAAGAACAGGACGGCTTCTCTAGTGAATGATCTCATGAAGAACGCGACGTAGGCCACATACATCACCGACAGGAAACAGGAGTAGAACAGGAATCTGGGAATCGGCCTTCCGACGATGAAGACGAAGTCGCGGAGTGGTCCGACAGTGGCCCTCCTCTTGACGGAGTAAGTAGTGCTGCTCTCTTCCCGATCCAAGAGGCCCAGATCCCTCAGGACCTCCAGGTGATGCTGAGCTATGCTGGGGCTTGAGAATCCGAGCGACCGCTGCACCTCCCTGACCGTCACGGGCCCACCCTTGCCTAGGGCGAACCAGTAGACAGCCCAAGACTTGCCCTTGAGCCTGAGCTCTATCTCCTCGTCAGACAGGGCCATTACAGCGTCGAACCTGCGGTCGGGATAAAAAGCATCTCAAGGATGTCTGTCAGTCCCCGTGTGCCAGCTACGATTGACGGATCCTCACTGGTCTGATGGCACACGAGCACGACCGTCGGGACGTGACGTAGCCGCTCAGCGGCATGGTGGGGTCGCCTGAATGTGGCGGTTCATTGCCTTAGCCTAGATTTGAAGGCCGAGCGCAATTCGGTTCTCAACCTTCTGTTGATCACCAGCAGCACTGTGAAGTAAACGAGCGCCCCTAATGCCACGATAGAGAACAAGTGGAGCCCCACCTCGTATGCAGTGATGGCACCCGTCTGTGCAGGGCCAACCGCTATGACTGATACTGACATCACAGCTGCAGATGCGACATAACTCGCGAGGTCCGTCCAGGGAATCCTGTACGCGCAGACCTTGGTGGAGAACCTCCACATCCAGAGCGATAGCGGAACAGTGACCAAGAGACTGACCATGGCCAAGGCAGTCACCATGGACTCTGGAGGGTATCCGTTCCACCACATGTATGATGTCAATGCAAGTGAAACAAGGACATAGACTAGTTCGGCGAGGATCTCCCAGAGACGAGGGACCACCAAGTTTGACCTGAGGAGGTCGCCAAGCGGTCTATCCGGGTCAACATCCGCTCCCTCCTTCCCCTGAAGGATCGACGACGATAATCCCTTGATGGCGTTGAACAATGCGGCGACAGAGAGCAACTGCAAAGCTATGACTGCGGGGGTGTAGTTCTGGCCGAAGAGCTGCACAATCGGCAAGGCCAAGATCCACATTCCTGTCGCCATTGGGACGGCGAACATCATGACCAACCTAAAGGCATCCTCGATCTCCGCTTGCCCCTTTCCGCTCAGGAGCTTCGGATACAGCGTAATGGCGAGCGAGTTCGCATATAGTATGATCGCAGCGAGTGTCTTGGCAAGACCTAGGTAAGCCGTCGGCACAGGTGAGGCGACCAACAAGAGAAGCACCAGTAGATCCGCGGAAGCTATCAGACCAGGCAGGATCGCCAAGACGGGCACCCACCCTCTCTTGAGCCAACGGATCGCACTGGAGGGATCCAGGCGCCCCCTTACATCGTGAGGCATTCTGAGATACGTGAAAGCACACTTGCATAGAAGCCCGGCATCTATGGACACTAGGACACCCAGCAGCTCCATCCTCATTAGTACGATGAGAATCCAGCCAACACCTATCTTGGCCGTCTCTTGCAGGATCAAACCCTCACCGTGCAGAGCCGGTGCCACTCCCATGCTTGCGGAGTCGAGCGTGCTCGAAAGATAGAGCAGGTATAGGTTTGCCGCGATGGCTGCGAGTTCGCTAGCTGTGAGTTTCACCGCTTCTCCAGATAGCATCGATATCAGCAGTAGTGAGAACCCGGCGAGGAGTCCGAGCAGGTTGTTCATCGTGATCCCGGTCGTGAGCAGCTGCCTGCCACGTCCCAAGTCGCGCGTGAGCCAATAGCCGACGACTGTCCCCGGAAGGACAAGATAGGCCATTACAGTCGAGTAGAACTGCAGGATGCCATACTCTCCAGTTGAGATCCTTCTGGTCACCATGACTGAGAATAGCAGCCCGGTCAAGAGCGAGAACAAGGATGCTGCGAATACAACCAGTCCGGCATACCTCGCCTCACGACCTCTCATTCAAGCCGGGCGGTGCACGCATTCCGGTTAAGAACTTTTGTCATCATCTAAGATGCAACATAGCAACCGGGAAGTCATCTGTGTCAGGGATGGAACTCGCCTTTTGAGGCCGAACGAGAGAAGATGTCGCACTACTTCGGTTCAGATCACAGGTCGCTCTGCGGTAGGTGGTTCTACACGGGGCCATTGGAGGAAGGCAACGACGACAGCCCTGACAACTGTGCGGAGTGTCGGAGAAGGTTAGCCAAAGGAGATAAGAAACATGAGTGAGAATAGAGTTAAGAAGGTTCTGATAGAGGTAACCTGAAAATGACCAATCCCAGCCCAACTCGGAACGACGCCGCAGGCCAGAAAGTTGCGTATGATCTTGGTTGCGGAGAATACAAACACAAAGGCGCAATTGGAATTGACATCATTGAATATCCAACTGTTGACGTTGTCGCCGATATTCACGACCTAAGAGGAGTTGTTCCGGACTCTATCGCAGATGAAGTTTACATGATTCATTCACTGGAACATGTGAACCCGCTGATAGTACTGAAAGAGGCATTTAGAATCTTAAAGCCAGGCGGAACAATATCCATAGAAGTTCCCAACGCTCATGATGCTGCTGTGCTTATTCGCTTGCTACTGAGAAACACATACGCAGTGTCCCCTGACCATGTCCAGTGCTTCGGAATCATAGAGTTAGAGAATGTCCTAAGAAAAGTAGGTTTTGAGATAGTCGAACATAATCACAAAGAATACGACTCAAGGTTCAAGGTGAAGGCCGGACCTTCTAAGACACACAGGTTGGGGAGGCTAGTTAGCAAGATCTTCCCCCAGTTCTCCGAGGCTATTACAATGAGAGCAATGAAACCTGACGGCGAACCGGAGTACAGGGGATGAACTAAGTATGGTTGATGTCATTTTGACCTCCTCCATCTCACAATCGAGCGGAGTAACGAAGGCGGGTCAGCCAGCTCTGAAGGTGCTACATGTGTGGGACATAGCGGGAGTCGGCTCGTTGATCTCCAAGACACAAAGGGAACTGTTTGGTTGGGATAGTCGCGTGATTATCAGATACCCATATGATCCGTATGGAATCGTGAGCTACTATGGCGGCAGGATTTACAGATGCCCCGCTTCCGCCTTCAAGGCGATATCGCTTATCAAGTCCTTAGCGTGTGACATCGTGCACATACATTCGCTCGACACATACGTTCCCATGCTGTCACGTGTCAAGCTGACGATCCTCCATTATCACGGATCTGACATTCGGGGGAAGTGGTCACAGAGAAGCTCTTGTTGGGAAAAGGCCCGGAAGGTACTGGTCTCCACAACCGATCTTCTTGAAGGCGCTCCGACCAACGTGACTTACTTGCCGAACCCAGTCGACACCGATTTTCTTACCCCCAGGCCGGAACTGCGAGTCGATGGCACTGCAGTTCACTTGACTGCCAACCCGCAAGACATTGCGTGGGCGAGATCGAAGGCCGAGGAGATGGACCTGTGTCTGACGCTTCTGGGGAGGAAATTCAGATACGAGAATATGGCCTCTGTCTTGGCCCCCTTTGAGTACCTTATTGATCGGACGAGCGTCAAAAGCCTGAGCAAGACTGCGTTGGAAGCTCTCGCTTGTGGCTTGAAAGTCGTTGCCTGGGACGGTAACACAGTGCATGAGCTACCTCAAGAACACAAACCAGAAAACGTAGCTAAGCGGCTCAAAGACATAATGGAATCTCTTCAGTGACGGGAGAATATGAAATGACGATGAACAGGATCAGCATGATGTTCGCGGCGGCATCCATCGCATTCTGTCCCGGTGTTGAACCAAACTCCTTTCCATTCTCGGAGTGATCCTACCATGAAGAGACTGGAGATAGGCCCAAGAGTCAAACCGGCGCTCGTGAAAGCAGATATTGCTTGTCTTGACGAAGATGCCCCTCCCTTTCTAATCAGGGATAGTGGCGAAAATACGCCAAGAGAGTACGCACCTGTCAGGCCACGGACAGACGGTTGATGGTCATCTACGGGCGGCTTTGACGCGTCTTGAGGAAACCTTCCGAAATTGATTCTTGAAGGAAACTGACATAGTAGTCAAACAGGTGCGGATAGTCCGCGTGGAAGACCGCCCACTCGGTGCTCCCGTTCACCTTCACTTCGCCCGCTGCATACTGTTGATCGAAAAACCAGTACTTCGGGTCGACACTCAGAGGGGGATCCCACGCGACACTTGTCTTGCTGAAGTGAACATGCTTGTGAGCTTCGTAGCCCATTTCATGGAGTTTCTCCCTGAGGTCTGGAAACTGTTGCTCGACAACCCCTGTCAGTCCAAAGACGCTTTGTAGCCCAACCAGCCTGTCCAGTCTCGCCAATGTCAGGCAGTACTCGTATGACTCCATATACACATCCTTGACTAAGGGCCTGATGAACGGTAGCTTCTTCGACAGTGCATACACGATTAGCTGCAGTCCTCTCTTGAGCGCGTACCTGCCCGAGAGAAAGGGAGAGTCGAAGTCGTGGAGAACCCTGATCTTGTCTTCCATTTGGATTTGATAGCAGGCAAGTGCGGCTGATTTAAGACTTGGGTCCGTGGACTATCCTCTCCTTCCAGTTGCTGTCATCAATGAACGACGGAACCAGGTCCCTGTAGATGGTGCTCGACCCCCATGACACGAGTTTCCAGAGCGACTTCTTGATGACGTGCAAGTATCTGGGCCTGAACATAACCCGGTTCGAGAACTGGCTCTTGAACTGGTATATTGGTTCCTCGGTGCATCCACAGAGATCAACGAAGGGAGCGTTCGAGCCAAAGGCCTCCTCCAAGAATCTGTGCACCAGAAGCGTGGTGACCTGAGAGTGTCTGTGCTCCTCTAGTGTGGCCAGACTGTACATGTACCTCGCGCCGTCGTCATCTGCTAGATGGAAGAGTGCTGATATCGGCTTGCCCTCCAGTGTTGCCACTAGGGTGTGCCCGATCCCTGCGCCTTCAAGCTTCTGATAGAAACTGAGCGGAATGCCTCGCCCCAATTTGCCCCAAAGGCTGGAAAGAACGGGGTATCCGACATTGGCGGGCACTGCCGCAACGTCGAAGCCAATCGAGAGGGCCTTCTTGATTGACCATCTCACCTTCTTCGAGGGAGAGTAGTCTCCCGATACGATCAAGGTTGGGACGGGTGATAGCTCCTCGACCCTGCAGTCATTTAGGAGACCAGCAGAGGTGAAGGTAAGAGCCCAGCATTCTCTCTCCTTGGCAACAGGGATGAGTTCGGCTAAGTTTGGGTCGTCAATGAATCCATTCCATGGTGAGCAGTAGGCCATTTTCACAGGTCCCCTCCTGACAACCCACATCTGATGCCCGAGGAATGGAGTCCCTCTTATGACTGGTGCGAATGCTTCCAAGAAGACATCAGAGGTGAACACGCTCACGGGCAGGGTGAGACTATACCCTAGAGGTCAAGATAAGTAGTTTATCCTGCTACCCGCGCCGACCTGCACATGCGACAATCTCTGATGGTTACACCAATCCGTGACGAGTTCGCCACTCATCTACAAGAGATAAATACGGTCCGTTGATTCTGCCGGTCTTGTGTGCGCTCGGTTCGGATCTCTATTCCATTGTTCATCTTCAAGCGACGAATCTGATCGACAAGGAGTCAATGGGGGTGTAGTCCCATGAAAGAGCACGAAGCTGACAATAGGAAAAAGGCCCTGTCTGTCGTAGGAGTAAGACCGAACTTCGTCAAGCTCGCTCCTGTTCACAGGGCCTTGGTTGGGTATTTCACGCACGTTGTGGTTCACACGGGACAACACTACGACTACAGAATGTCCAGAGTCTTCTTCCGCAACCTCAATTTGCCCGAACCGGACTACAATCTAGGAGTGGGATCGGGCAGACAGGGGTATCAGACGGGCGAGATGGTGAAGAGGCTTGAGGATGTGCTCATGAGCGAGGAACCAGATGTTGTGTTGGTCTATGGGGACACCAACTCAACCCTCGCCGGCGCATTGGCGGCGGTCAAGTTACACATACCAGTTGCGCATGTTGAATCCGGCCTGAGGAGTTTTGACATGAGGATGCCCGAGGAGGTGAATCGAGTGGTGACGGACCACGTGTCGAGCTATCTTCTCGCTCCGTCCACCACTGCTGTCCACAACCTCCGCAGGGAACACTGCCGAGGGGCGATCCGACTGACAGGCGACGTAATGGGTGAGGTGCTGAACGAGAGCATTGGTGCCGCCGAGAGGGAGTCACGAATACTTGACAAGCTGGGTTTGATCTCAGGAGCCTATGTGCTCGCCACCGTACATCGGGCTGAGAACACAGACGACCCGTCGAGGCTCGCCAGCATTGTGGAAGCGATCACGACAGCAGGAAATAGGATCGTCTTTCCCGTCCACCCAAGGACAAGGAAAGCACTTGGAGAGCACGGTTTGGACAGGAAACTGAATTCCTGTGACCAGGTGATCGCAACAGAACCCTTGGGATACCTTGATTTCATCAATCTTGAGAAACACGCCGAGAAAATACTCACCGACTCTGGAGGGGTCCAAAGAGAGGCTTACCTGCTCGGCGTACCATGTGTAACTCTGAGGGAGAGCACCGAATGGGTGGAGACTCTGAAAGCGGGATGGAACGTGCTCGTAGGAACAGATACCAAGAGAATCGTGAGGGCCCTGAAGGGCCGCAAGCCTAGAAGGCGAAGAAGAGAAGCGTCGAGCAAGGAAAGACCCAGCCAAGCTATTGTAAAGGCGTTGGAAAGGTCGTTGAACTCAGGGCGAGCGCAGTGACTGTTATCACCTGTAGGCTTCGTTGATCGCACCATCAAATCTGTCCCAGACGAGGCTCGCCCTAGCGAACTCTTGGATCCTCCTTCTCCTCTTCGCCAACTCTTCCCTATCACGAGCCAGTTGCGAAATCACGGAAGACATCTCCTCGTAGTCATCAATAGCTATGCAATGGTCAGATAGGGTTCTCCGTACCTGATCTAGAGATGCTGTCACTATCACTAGACAACCCGCATGCGCGTACTCGTATGCCTTGTTAGGGTTGCAGTAGCGATGAAACCAATGTTTTCTCCATGGTATCAGGCCGATCTGGCACTTGCAGATCTCCTGCATCATCGAACCGTGAGACATCCTTCCCAGAGAGAACACCGGTGGGTCATTCTTCAGCTTGCGATCTCCTATCACCTTCAAGGATCCGATCTTTCCCTCTTGGAAAACCGAAGTGAGGCCAACAGTGTCCCTGAATCTGACAAAAGGCGGAGTGCAGTTTCCCACGTAGACAGAGACGAGTTCGTGGTCAGGAGGTGTTGGCATGGCAAGATCGCTCACCTCCACACTTCTGGGGAAGTTGGGTACGACCAACACCCTTCTGTTCTTTCTTCTGTGCTCTTGGGCTATTGCTTCACTTACAGTTATCACTGCATTGGCCCTTTCCAATATCACATCCTCCCATGAACTCCAGAGGATACGCTTGTACCTAGAGACTAGGTCAACTGGTCCTGAGTCGGCAACGACCTCTTTGGACCAGTACTCGTGGTCGTCGTACACAAAAGGGACATCCAACCTCGCCGCCAGTCTGCCGGCGAACAGGTCATGCGCATGGATCATGTCTGGTCTCACCCTGGAGACTACTTGCTGGAATCTCCTAGTCAGTCGGTTCGTGGAGATCGGCTCCCCAAGGTTGCTGCGTAGGTCGAACGGGAGTTCGCTCTTTGTGGCGAAGGGATCTGACGGAAGTGAGAGGCCGAGCCATTTCGGCCCGGCGAAATGAGCCTCTTGTCCAGCGCACCATGATGACCAAGCAGAGCGCTCTATCCTCTCGTCAGGCAAGCCTGCATGGGCCAAGTGAAGAATCCTCAAGGCGAAGTGAGGCCTAGACATCCGGGTATTTATCTGTCCGTCGCCCCTTCAGATGCGACTCGGGAAGCCGCCGAATGAGTTCCGTTGTGGTCCGCGTCCTCGTCTAGCCACGAACTCCATAAATACAGTCATGTTCCGATGGCTCTGTTCGATGGGAAACGAGAGTAGGAAAGTGACATTCTCTGTCGACAGAGAACGTAACTTCTCGGATTGGTACAACATCGTGATACGCCAAGCTGAGCTCATAGACGACAGGTTCAACATCAAGGGAATGGTAGTCTACAGGCCCTACGCGATGAAGATTGTAAGAGTAGTGTATCGGTTCTTCGAGGACAGGCTCGAGAGAGGAGGCCATCAACCGACCCAATTCCCTGTGCTCATTCCTGAGGAGAACTTGGACAAGGAAGCTGAGCATGTCAGGGGCTTCAAGCCCGAAACCTTCTGGGTGACAATGGGAGGCGATGAACCTCTCACAAGTCGGTATGCGCTGAGGCCGACCTCTGAGACCGCCTTCTACTACATGTACTCGCAGTGGATCAGGTCTCCCACTGACCTGCCGCTGAAACTTTACCAGAGCGTGTCCGTCTACAGGCACGAGACGAAGGCGACGAAGCCGCTCATCAGGGGCAGGGAGTTCCTCTGGATAGAGGCCCACGATGTGTTCGCGACAAAGGAGGAAGCCATGAAACAGGTTGAGGAAGACGAGAATACGATGCAGGAGGTCATCGAAGGCGAACTCGCCATCCCAGTGTTGTTCCTGCGAAGACCCCAGTGGGACAAGTTCAAGGGGGCTGTGGACACGTACGCTGCCGATGTGGTAATGCCCGATGGTGCTACGTTGCAGGTCGCCTCGACGCACTACCTGGGCACTAACTTCAGCGAGGCGTTCGACATTGGCTACTTTGATGAGGAGGGCAGGAAGAACAAGGTGGAGCAGACTTGCTTCGGTCCGGGCATCAGTAGGATACTGGCAGCAATCATCTCGATTCACGGCGACAACTCGGGCCTGATCTTGCCTTTCAAGGTCGCGCCGACTCACGCAGTTGTGATACCCATACCAGGGGAGGGCGTTCATGAATACTCAGTCAAGATCGTGCAGAAGCTCAAGGACATGGGCCTCGGGGTCGAATTCGACGACAGGGACGAGACTCCCGGAGCCAAGTTCTACAAATGGGAGTTCCTCGGGGTACCGCTGAGAATCGAGGTAGGTGGAAGGGAGGTCTCATCGTCAACAGTCACCGTCTTCGATAGGGCGACCAAGAGAAGGACGAGCATCGGGCTGGATGAACTGGAAAAGTTCATACACGGGTTCTCTATGCTGCAGCATCAGGAGCTCCATGAGAGGGCGGAGGGCCTCATGAACAAGTTCTTGGATGACGCGGAAACACTTGAGAAGGCGAGGAGCGCGATCTCTTCAGGTAGACGAATCCTGAGATCCCATCTGTGCAGCATGGAACTAGACGGAGAGGAGTGCGCCAGGAAGATCGAGACCGAACTTGGGCTGTCCGTGAGAGGAGAAGAGTTGAACGCAGCTCCGCCGAAGGGCAAGAAGTGCTTGGTGTGCGGCAAGGATGCGAAACACCAAGTCTACTTGGCGGAAGCGTATTGAGAAGCGAACATCTCATTCCCCTGACAGCATAGCACTGCGACAGAAACAGTGAGCTTCTGCCCCAAGTCGGTCAAAAAAATCCGACCCGCAACGGTTAAATCAGCAAAAGCAGATTGTTGTGCGACTGTAAATATGGGAAAGAAGAGAAAGTCCCGTGGAAGATCCAAAGGAGGAAAGGGGCGCTCCAATCTAGTTCAGTGCGCGAACTGTGGCGCTCTCACTCCGAGGGACAAGGCGATAAAGGTGGAGAAGCCAGTATCGCTAGTTGACGCATCGCTCGCGCGTGAGTTGAGAAAGATGGGAACTTTCATCCCGAGGGTGAAAACCATGAAGTACATGTGCGTCTCCTGTGCAATCCACAATCGGGTCGTCAAGGTGAGGGCGAGGGAACAGAGAAGGTACGGCCCGGGTGAGTTCACCTAGATGGCCATGAAACGGCTCAAGAGGAAGATCACCACTGAGAACCTGTGGATGCACATACTAGCCGCACTCAGGGAGAAGCCCATGTACGGATATGAGATAGCCAACTACTTGAAGAACAGCAGGGGGTTGGACGCCGCGGTCATCACCGTTTACACAGTCCTGTACAAGATGGAAAGGGAAGGGCTGATCGCGAGAAAAACAGGGGATAGGTTCGACCTCAGGAAGGTCTACTACGAGACCACGGAGCAGGGGAAGGCGGTCCTTAATGAAGGCATTCAGTATCTGCAAACCCTCTTGGACGAGATAAGGGGGCCGTGAGTTCAATGCTCGGGGGTCTCAGGAAGGCGGTTCGGAGGGCGCTGAGACCCTTTTCTGGAGTCGTGAGACAACTCGCGATCCACCCGAACGTCGTCACGACCGCAGGGATCGCATTTTCAGTGCTAGCAGCATATCTTCTGGTGGTCAAGAATCCCGTGCTCTCGGCCATCTGCATAACGGTATCCGGGGTTTTGGATGTGCTCGACGGGTTCTACGCGAGAACACTACACCTGAGGTCTAGGTTCGGAGGCACCTTGGATGCCACGTCTGACCGATACGGCGAATTCCTGATAGCCATGGGTGCTTCCATGGGAGGATATGTAAGTTGGGATCTGACGGCCTTCGCGATTTTCAGTATGCTGGTGCCGAGCTATGTGAGGGCGAGGGCTGAGTCCACCGGTGGCATGCGGAATTGCTCGGTCGGGATCATCGAACGACCCGAGAAGCTTCTACTTCTGGCCGGAGCCTCGGTGCTTGTCGCATATGACGTGAACGCACTGGCCTATGCGTTCATCATCATATCGATACTGGGCCAGGTCACGGCCGTGCAGAGGCTCTGGGCGACATGGAACTACAACCAGAGGATACATCTATTGCACAATCGGGAGGCCGGGGGAGAGACGCCTTGAGGACGCTTCAGATACACTGCGGGAGTTTCTCCTACAGGCCGCTGACGAAAGCGGTGGAGTCGCCCGAGGAGGCCGAACAGGACAAGGAAGCCCGCTTTGGCGAGTGTTTAGTGGCATTTGTGACCGTGGAGAGAGACGACGCGAAGGACATGGATTCTGTCACCACAGAGGCTGCGCTCTCAATAAGCGAACACGCCTCCAGCGTGAAGGCCAAGGTTGTAATCATCTACCCGTATGCGCACCTGTCGAGCGCCCTCGCAGGGTCTGACGTGGCGAAGAAAGCCTTGAGCCAGTTGGCGGACAAGGTTTCCAACCAAGGCTTCGAAGTTCACAGAGCTCCTTTCGGATGGTACAAGTCGTTCAAGATGGACAACAAGGGGCATCCGCTCTCCGAACTGTCGAGGTCATTCACAGGAAAGGTCAAGCAGGCCGTAGCCCCGAAGGAGAAATTCCACAAGTTCTTCGTCATCGATGGCGAAGGAAGGGAGCACGAGATAGCGCCCGAGAACTGGAAGGAGAAGAAGGAGCTCTGGGACAGGGGAGGAAGGTACGAGCTTCTCAGGGTGTTCGTGGGCAACGAACTCGAGGGCAGGAAGGCCGGCGGGAAAGCGCCCAAGCACATAGAGTACATGAAGAGGCTTGATCTGGTCGACTACACACCCGAGAGCGACATTGGCCACATGAAGTGGTACCCGAACGGCGTCCTGATCAAGGACCTTATAATGGACTACGCGCTGAACAAGATCGCGCTGCCTTGGGGGGCTGTGAAGATACAGAACCCGCTCTTGTACAGGACGGACATTGATGCGATCAGGAAACTGCAGGGAGAATTCCACGAAAGGGACTACATGATAAGGGAGGAGGACAAGGAACTCGTCCTGAGGTTCGCTAGCGACCCAGGCGCGTTCCCCTTCGCGCAGCGGATGATCTTCACGTACAAGCAGATGCCGATCAAGATCTACGAGGAGGCCATATGCTTCAGGAAGGAGCAGAAGGGAGAACTGAGTGGACTCATGAGGGTCAGGAACTTCTGGATGACAGACCAGCACGCGTTCTGTTCTTCTGAGGAGCAGGCGATGGAGGAGTACGAGAAGCTCACGCTGATGTTCGGGAGGTTGATGGATGAGACCGTCTCGGGCGATCACTGGGTCCTGGGATTCGAGATAGTGGAGGGCTTCTACGAGAAGTACAGGGAGTTTTTCAGTTCTGTGGTGAAGAAGCTCGGCGTGCCGGCGTTCTTCAAGCTCATGGGGGAGATGACGCACTACTACGCCTTCAAGAACGAGTTCCAGTCCATCTTCTCCGACGGGAGCAACCTTCAGATAGCAACGGTCCAGTGGGATGTGAAGAACGGTGAGAGGTTTAACATAGCCTACGTCGACAAGGACGGACTGAGGAGGCCCGTCCCGGTCATAATCCACGCGTCCTCCTTTGGAAGCATAGAGAGGGCTCTCGCAAGCCTGCTGGAGGGCGCAGAGTGGATGAAGGTGAACGGGCTCCAGCCGATGCTGCCACTGTGGCTTTCACCGGAGCAGGTGAGGATCATACCTGTCAACCCGCAAGTGCACTTGGATCGCACGCTGAAGGATGCAGCCGAGATTTCGGCAGGCCAGGTGAGGGTCGGAGTGGACGACAGGGACATGACTCTCTCGAAGAGGGTGATGGAGGCGAGGACCCACTGGATCCCGTACATAGTCGTCGTGGGGGAGAGGGAGCTGGCGGGCGAAGAGCTCTCAGTGACGATAAGGGAGGGCAGCGAATTGGGAAAGGACAGAACCGAGAAAATGACCGCGAGCGAGCTGGTCGAACACATCAAGGAGAGGACCGGCGGATTCCCGTTCAGGCCCATGTACTTGCCCGCCCGAATGAGCCTCAGGCCGATATTCGCCGGCTAGAGCCTCGGGTGCTGGTTCGAAATCTCAGCTCTCCCCGCCGAAGAAGTACTTCCTGATCCTCATGCTCTGTATGAGCCCGATGAATGAAATCAGGATCCCCAAGAAGCCCATTAGTAAGTTCTCAAGCTGACCAGTGCCGCTCGGGCCACCTATCAACTGCACGCTCGTGGCGCCCGCTATCTGCATGATGGAGAGCGGCAGGCTGATGACCATGGCGAGTATGCCCAAGAGGTAGAGTATCGCATTGACCTGCATCAGTCCGAACGCGGAAAGGAGCAGTGCCAGTCCCAAGACGAACAGCAGACCCACGGTGAGACCAGTGGTTTCAAAGCCCGGCGGAGGGCCGCTTATCATGGGGTAGAAAACCTTGACGTTCCCTGTGAGGGCGAGTACCGACATCAGGAGGTTCCACAATCCCCAAATCAGGAACATCGCTGCGGCCGGAGTCACTCCCTCAAGCGAGTAGCCCTCGAACGAGAAAAACCTCTTCTTGGAGGTGTAATAGCTGGGGGAGCCCTTGTTTCCAGGGATGGTCCTTCTCTTCAGCCAGACCTCGACGTTGAAACCACAGCTCGGGCAGTACTTGACCCCGGCCTTCAGATCAAACCCGCAGTTGGGACACTTGGTGGGCCAGCTGGCCACCGGCTGCGTGAACTCCGAGGCGGTTCTCACGCGTGGCACGTCGCTGGGAGCCTGTCCACTCGGCTGCGGCCTGCGCGGCACTAACTTCTGGAGGATGCCCTGGCTGGCAGTGCGTGCCGCCCCTGCACCGCCCTGCTCCGTCTTTGGAGGCTCATCCAACCTGTAACCGCACGAGGGACAGAATTTGAGCTCGCCCTGTATTGAGGCGCCGCACCTCGGACAATCCCTTGTGCCACCTGAGCTAACACTCAAGACGACCGCGGTTCTAGGCGTTGGACTTTAAAGGTTTCGCCAGCGATGTCGCGATGCTATCTGCAATAAAACCCCATTCGCTGTGCGAGGTTGTGATTGTATGAATTTGGCTTGCGGGAAAAACAAAAAATGAAAGAAGGGGGGAAACCCCCCTCTTGTGTGCTATCGCGAGTTCTATCTAGTTGGTCCAGCTCCGAAGAGCTGAGGTAGTCTCTTGCGCCTGTAGATGTTGTACTCCTGTGCGGCTATTACGAGTATTAGGACCACGATGAGTATTGCGATGACCCACAGGGCGAACCCTGCGAAGGTCAGCCCTTGTCCGAAGAGCTCTATGAATACTCCCGTGGTGATCTTCTGCACAGTGTCTCCAGTGACGGCTATTGTCGCTGTTGCCTCAACGCCCTTGTGCGAAGCTGTTACGCTGTAGGTACCGTATGGCA
>Ga0315296_10001753_pt1 | contig 18882 bp, 31 predicted proteins | sample YL17G14_18_MG_FD_203921 | JGI IMG/M metagenome (GOLD analysis project Ga0315296, IMG submission 203921) | Sediment microbial communities from Yellowstone Lake, YNP, Wyoming, USA - YL17G14_18 | ecosystem: Environmental > Aquatic > Freshwater > Lake > Sediment | place: USA: Wyoming | collected... | reverse complement strand
GCTGTTTTGTGGGAATCTTACCCTTCTTTTGATGGATTAAATGATTCTAAAAAATTAACTTTGAAACAACGAGAAGACCTTTTTCAAAAGTTTAAAGATTTTGGTCTTGTTTTTGCAACTGGTTCTGCAAACATACAAGAAATAGATGAAAAAAATATTCTTAATGTAACAAGGTTAGCTATGCAAAGAGCAATTTTTGAAGTTCTTCCAAAACTACAAACAGCAGGTAAAACAATTTCTGATACTGTTTTGATAGACGGTAAATTATATAATCAAAAACAACTTTTAAATATTCCTTTTGAACATCAAATATGGATAATAAAAGGAGATGAAAAAGAACCTTCTATTATGGCTGCTTCTGTTATTGCTAAGGTATTAAGAGATAGGTATATAAAAAGTTTAGTTGATCAGTTTCCTGAATATGAAAAGTATGGTTGGAAAACAAATGTTGGATATGGAACTAAGAAACATATTGAAGCAATTAGAAAATATGGTATTACTCCATTTCATAGAAAAACGTTTGATCCTATTAAAACTTGGTTGGAGGAGGGAATAATTAAATGAAAGAAGGAACAAAAAGGATAAAAGTTAATGAAATATATTATACATTTTCTGGAGAAGGTAAAACTAAAGGATTGCCTGTTGTTATTGTTAGGTTAACAGGCTGTAATCTACGTTGTTCTTTTTGTGACAGCAAATGGGCTTATAAAGAAGGAAAGATAATGACGTTCAATAAAATAGCATCAGAAATAAGTAAATATCGTTATTGTAAAAGAGTTTTATTATCCGGTGGGGAGCCTCTCCAGTCTCCAAATTGTTTTGATCTTGTTAAGTTTATAAATAAAGAATTAGATAAAGATATTATTCTTGAAACTAATGGTAGTCTTTCTATTTATAAATATATTCCTTATATTAGTGTTGTTTGTATGGATGTAAAATGTCCTTTTTCTGGAATGGAAAAAGGAATGTGTTGGACAAATTTTTATTATCTTCGTCCGTGTGATGAAATAAAGTTTATTATTGGGGACAGGGAAGATTATGACTATGCGAAAATGGTTATATTAAAATATAATTCTCAAACAATAAAACAAGAACAATATGTATTTTCTCCTGTTTGGGGAAAGATGGATCCAAAAACATTAGCAGAATGGATTTTGAAGGATCAATTAGACGTTCGGTATAGTCTTCAAATGCATAAAATAATTTGGGATAAAGATAAAAGAGGTGTTTAGTGAAAAAAGAAGAAATTTCTTGGGAATATTACTTTCAGTTAGTTGACCGCCTTATAGATATTATATCTAACAAAGCTCAGGAAAAGTTTGATCTTGTTGTGGGAATTTCTCGCGGGGGTATTATTCCAGCACTTTTTATGTCTCATAGTTGGAATATTCCTTTAGATATTGTTGTTACAAGTTCTTATACTAAAGAAAATAAACAATCTAAATTAAAAATAGGATCTCCGTCTTATTTGTGTTTCCCTGATGTTATAAAAGAAAGCAGAATTTTGATTGTAGATGAATTAGTAGATTCAGGAGAAACGATGAAAGCCGTTGTGGATTTATATAGAAAAAAAGGGTTCAAAAACATTCGGACTTCTGTATTATTTTATAAAAAGAATTCAAAATTTGATCCTGATTATTTTGCTGCAAGTGAAGATAAAGATGTTTGGATTAAATTTCCATATGAGAAGGAGAACTAAAAATGAAGGAAGGAATATTTCTTTTAAGTGGTGGTTTAGATTCTACTACATTATTTGCTCATATGTTAAAAGAAGGATGGACGCTTTATCCTTTAAGTATTAACTATGGACAAAAACATTCTGTTGCTGAAATAACTTCAGCAACGCTTATTTGGGCAAGGTATCAAAATAAATATGGAGAAAAAAGAGTGGGAGACTTAAAGATTTTAAATTTTGATTTAGCTCAAATAGGCCATAGCGCATTAACTGATAAGGATTGGAAAGTTCCAGAAGAAATGAAAGATCAAATTCAAACAGTAGTTCCTTTTAGAAATACTATGTTAGCTACTCTTGCAGCAGCATATGGAGAATCTTTAGATTTGAATCCTATAACAATTTTTATGACCCCAGTGAAAGAAGATTTTGAGGTTTATAGAGATTGCAGAAGAGATTTTTATGATGCCTTGGAAAAGACTTTGAGTTTAGGTTCTACCCATGGAGTTCAAGTTGAAATAAAAACTCCATTTATTGATATGACTAAAAAAGAAATAGTTGCTTTAGGAATAAAACTTTGTGTTCCTTATAAACTAACTCATTCTTGTTATAAAGGTTTAAGACCAGCTTGTGGTAAATGTTCTGCTTGTGTTGAGAGATTAGAAGCATTTAGGGCAAATGGTTTAATAGATCCTTTGGAATATTTAATATCTTAAAAAGGAGATGTTATGGAAATAGAACCTAGAATTTATTTCGTTAATGAAAAAGAAGTGCATATGGTTGGTGATTCCGTTGGTGTATGTTGGAATCTTACTGAAGAAAAAAAGCAAATTAAAGGTGAAGATGGATTAACTTATGTTGCTAAAATTAATATTCGATCGGGTAAGCCTTATATTAACTTTGTAAGTATAGTAAAAACTGGTAAAGGAAATTTTTATGAAGATGAAGATAGTTCTGTTGTTGGTGGAATTGAGGTAGAGTTTGCTAAGAAGATTGTTGATGAACTTAAACTTGCTATTGAATATATTTCTACATTAAAATAGGAGATAAAATTATGAAGTTTAGATCTTTAAATGGAGAAATAAAATATGATGGTTCTCAATTACACTCTCACTTTGCCTACGCACATGGAGTAAAAGGAAATAGTATTGTAAGTTTTATAGGCCCTGCGGAAGTTAAAGAACATTTGGTAGATTGTGAGGATAGATTAAAGAATGATTTTATTAGTAGTGAGAGTATGCTTCATTTCATAATTGAGATTTTTGATATTTCTTTAAGAGAAATGGTTGTTTGGCAAAGACTTTTTATTACACAAACTATTGATTTTTTAAGAAGTTTAACAATACCAGAATCTTATAAACTTCGTCGTGAAGGAGATGATATTTTTGTTGATTGTAAAAAACTTTCTGTTTCTATTGCTACTTCGTCTCCAGTTTCAGGTCTTATCCATGTAGGTTTAAATATTAAAGTTGGAAAAAATTGTCCTGTATTAGCTATTGGTTTAGAAGATCTTCCTGATTTAGGATATGATGTAAAATCTTTTGCTATTATTTTAATGGATAGATTTACAAAAGAATTTCGAGATATTCAAGAAGCTTGCTATAAGGTGAAAGGAGTCCAATGAGACCTTTTGTAGTTGCTATAGATTTTGATGGAACAATAGTTGAAAATGAATATCCAGATATAGGTCCTTTGAAAGAAAATGCTATTCGTTGTATTAGACTATTGAAAGAAATAGGATGTTATATTATTATAACTTCTTGCAGAGCCAATACGAAATTACATCCAAATTTAGCAGAAAGACTTACTCAAGTAAGAATAATAAAAGATTTTTTAGAAAGAAAATATATACTTTTTGATGAAATAGATGATGGTTCTTTGGGTAAAGTATTTGCTGATGTTTATATTGATGATCGAGCGGTTAGATTTGAAAATAATTGGGAAGAAATAGTTCGTATAGTAAATTTATTAATGGAGGAAAGATGATAGTTTTTTTAGAAAGAAATAATATAACTTTTAACGAAATGGAGGAAGTAAATGTTTATTGAAAAGAAAATGTACGATGTTGAATGTGATATTTGCCATTCTTCTTTTAATAAAGAGGATTGTAAGGATAGTATGCAGAATTATGATGAGTTTTGGGAGCCTTGTAATAATAAAAAAGATTTGATAGAAAATATGAATGATTTGGGATGGATAATTGTTGGTGAGAGACATTATTGTTTTGAGTGTAAGTCAAAAGTAGTAAAATGTTTAAAACACCCTACAAAAAGAAAAAGTAGTTAGTTGGTAAATAAAATAAAAAAAAAGTAAAATGAAAACTATAAAATTTAAGGGGAATAATGATAGTCATTAAATGTAAATTAATTCATCCGAATGCGAAGTTACCAAAAAAGACTTATGAATCTGATAGCTGCTTTGATTTATATTCTGTGGAAGAAGTAATTATTCCTGCTCATAGTTGGAGAGAAGTTAGTATTGGAATTATTGTAGAACCCCCTCCTGGTTATGGTTTATTTTTAAGAGCAAGAAGTAGTCAAGGAATAAAAGGTATACAAATGCATAATGGGACTATAGATTGTGGGTACAGAGGAGTATTGGGCACTATTGTGTATAATCATAGTAATGAACCTTATTGTGTTAAAATTGGAGATAAAGTTGGGCAAGCTTTTGTAGAACCTATTCTGCAAGTAGTATTTGAGCAAGTTGAAGACCTTTCAGAAAGTGATAGAGGAGAAAAAGGTTTTGGAAGTAGTGGTAAATAAAAGGAGGTATAAAATGGAAATAAAAGACGACCTTATTCCTGAGATGGAATTATCTATTATTCCTACAAAGGATGGAACTCTTCAAGTAGAGTTAATGCATAAAGATTTTATTAAGTTTTTGAAAGAAAAAGGTGTAGCTGATATGTTTTTTATAACTTCTCGTGAATTAAAATCTTTTATTGATAAACTTCAAAAAGCATATAAAGAATATTTAAAGAGGTAAATATGGCTACATACGAATTTTTATGTAAGTGTGGGGAACGGTGGGAAAAACAAATGTTAATGGAAGAAGAACATATTGATAAATGTTCTAAATGTGGCGAAGAAGTTCATAGTCTTATTACTGGAGGAGCTGGTCCTCCTATTTTTAAAGGGCATGATTTTCCAAGCAATGATTTGAAAAGAGAAAAAGACGCTAAACAATATTATAAAGAAGCAGATGAAGTTTTACCAGGAAAGAAAGGAACAGGATGCTAAATTATTTATTGATATTTCTTTGGGTAGGATTTATTCTATATTTGTGGATAAAATGGTTTCATCTAAATAAGAAATTTATTTCGATTTTAAAACATAAAAAGTATTTTAATTTGAAAACATTAAAACAAATATTTTGGAGATAAATATTGAGTTGTAATAAATGTAAATTGTTTAAGACTTGTAAAAATCCTTGTATTCAAGGTGTGGGTCCTATCCCTGTGGATATTATGTTAGTGGGTGAGGCACCAGGGAAAGAAGAGGACTTACAAAAAGAACCTTTTGTAGGAGTTGCTGGTAAACGCCTTGATATTATTTTAAAGGAAGCAAAATTAGATAGAAAATATTTATACATCAGCAATACGGTTAGATGTCGTCCTCCTGAAAATAGAGATCCAGAGCCTGAAGAAATAAAAGCTTGTTTTCCATACCTTGAAGAAGAAATTCAAAAAGTAAAACCTAAAATTATAGTTCCTTTGGGAGGTATTGCTTTACAAGCTATTCAAGGTCTTGAAGGTAGTACTTCTTGGGCAGGAACAAAACATTGGAGTGAAAAATATAATTGTTGGATAATGCCTACTTTTCATCCAGCATATATTTGTAGACGTTTAGGATTACAAGGAGTAATGGTTGATCATTTAAAGAATGTTGTAGAATGGTTAAAGAATCCTGTAGAGCCTGATCCTCCAAAATATGTTATTATAGATACAATAGAAAAAGCTCAAAAGTTTTTTGATAAATTAAATAGTGTTGATATTTTTGCTTTTGATACTGAAACTTCTGGATTAGATTTTTGGAAAGATAAAATTTTATGTTGTAGTTTTTCTTGGAAAGAAAGAACTGGAGTTGTTCTTCCTATATTGCAACAACATTGTCAAGAATTTTGGAAACCTGAAGAAAAAAAATGGATAATAGATCAATTGAAAAAAGTTTTAGAAAGTAATATTGGTAAAATAGGTCAGAACTTATCATTTGATATTCAATTTTTAAAATCTAACGAAATTAAATTAAATAATTTTACATTTGATACAATGTTGGCTCATCATTTGTTAGATGAAAATGTTGGAAGAGAGGGTCATGGATTAGATACAATGGTTTTACGTTATTTTCCTGATATGGGGAAATATGATGAAGAGTTGTCAAAATATCTACTTAATAAAAATACTTCCTATGCAGTTATATCAAATGAAGTTCTTTGGAAGTATTCTGCGGCCGATGCAGATGCTACTTTTAGATGTTACCAAAAATTTAAACTTGAACTTAAAAAACAAGGTTTAATGAGATTATTTAATAAAATTACTATACCTTTTCAAAAAGTTTTATTAGAAACAGAATATTATGGAGTTAAATTAGATATAGACCGTCTTAAAGAATTAAGAGTTGAATATGAAAAACGATTGAAAAAAATTGAAGAAGAATTTCGAGGAACTGATGCGGTTAAAAAAGTTGAGAAAGCATTATATAATAGGTCTGCAAAAAAGATTGAAGAAAGATTTGATAGTTTAAAATCTAAGAGATTACCTAAAGAAGAATATATACAAAAATATACAAAACCTACTTCTTTTAATTTAAGGTCTTCTGATCATTTGAGAATATTGTTATTTAATGTTCTTGGATTTGAACCTATAAAAATGACTAAGGGAGGAAAAAGTGGTAAGAAGAGTTTTTCTACAGACGCAGAAGTTTTAGATAGTTTAATAGATAAATCTCCTGAATTAGTTAAATTAAAAGAACATAGAGACTTGAGTAAACTTTTGAGCACTTATGTTATTGGAATGCTTGAAAGAGTTGATGAGAACGGAAGAATTCATACTGATTACCATGTAGATGGAACCGTAACTGGTCGTCTTAGTAGTAGTAATCCTAACCTACAAAACATTCCTCGAGATAGTGTTATTAAAGAATGTTTTATTGCAGAACTAGGATATGAATTATGTGAAATTGACTTCGCCCAAGCAGAATTTAAATGTTGGGGTCATTATTCGAACGATAAGAAAATGATAGAAGCAATCAATTCTGGAATAGATGTTCATAAACAAACGGCTTCTGTTTGTTTTAATAAAAAAATTGAAGAAATAACAAAAGACGAAAGACAACAAGCAAAAAATTCAACATTTGGGATTATGTATGGAAGAGGTGCAAAAAGTTTGGCTGCAGAACATGGAATGTCTGAGGAAGATGCGGAACGCATTAGGACAATATTTTTTGATCGTTATCCAAAAGCAAAAGAATGGATAGTTAATATTAAGAAAGTAGCTCAGGAGTACGGAGAAGTAGTAAATGCTTTTGGACGTATAAGGAGACTTCCTGCGGCTCAAATTCCTTGGAGTAAAAATATGGAGAGGCATGATGAAAAAGATAAAAGTGAAGCAATGAGACAAGCAGTCAACAGTCCAATACAATCAATGGCTGCAGATATTACTGCTATAACTGCTATTCGAGTTGATAAAAGATTACAACAATTAAATAGTAAAATAAGGTTAGTTCTTACTGTGCATGACTCTTTAATTTATGAATTTCCTAAAGAAGAAAGGAATATTATTGTTCAAATAGCAAAAGAAGAAGTTGTTAGAGGTTATAATACAATAGAAGGATCTATTAGAGTTCCTATGAAAGTTGATATTAAAGTAGGAGAAAAGTGGAGGAAATTGGAAGAAATTAAAGAATAGTGGAAAATATTTAGTTGATGTTTTAAAGTGAAGTTGTATATTTAAGAGAACATTAAAATTAAGGAGGTAAAGATATGACAAAAACATTTTTAGCAAAATATATTCCTGCACCTGAATTAAAAGAGGTAGTGGTGCAATTGTTAAATAGCAAATTTAAAGAAGAACTCGATGAAATAGCTATAAAAGATATAGGATTGGTGTGGAATATAAGTGAAACGCCTCCCCATTATCAGGCAAAAATTTGTTTGGTGCCAGAATATGTTCAGGTGTTAGGGTTTTTCCCTTTAGTAATAATTGTGTGGAAAGAAGGATATGATAAATCTGGTCTTGGGAAAAGAAATCTTCTTTTGTTTCATGAATTAATGCATATCAAAAAACGAGATAATGGAACTTATTGTTTAAAACGTCATGATATTGAAGATTTTCGAAGTATTTTGAAAAAAGTAGGAGTAGATTGGGAAAAAGCAGAACAAGAATTTTCAAATCTTGAAAAAGAAAATTAAACATTATTATAGTTGAAAGGAGATAAAAAATGTATGAAGAATTAGCTTTTGCTCCAGAAAAGGAATATGTTAGTATAAAAACTATGGACGAAGCTTTTAGCACGGTTAAAGAATTTAGAACAAAAGCTCATCCTACTTCTTTAGGAAATGTTGTTGTTTCTTTTAATGGAAGTGCAAATTTAACAGTAGAAAGTGAGTCTAGAAAAATGACTCAATGGAGTTTACAATCTTTGTGTAGACTTTTAGGTATTCCAGATCCATTTGCCCGCAAAATTCCTATCGATTTACTTCTAAAGAATATTTCTCGATTACTTGAAGAGAAAAGAGGAGATATGATTTCTCTTCTTGTAGGAACAGAAAATGAGATTATCAATATTGTAAAGAGCAATTACAAACCTTTTTCTAACGAAACTCTTTTATATGGATTAGATAAAATGTTTAAAGATAAACCAGTTGATTTAGAATCTATAAGATTATGTTATAAGGGATTTGATCTTAATATTGTAGACCCTTCTATAAAACCTTTAGAACCAAAAGTTGGAGATATTACAAAGATAGGATTTAGAGTGGTTAATTCTGATACAGGATTTAGAGACGCTGTAGGTAAGTTATATCTTTATAGACTTTCTTGTGTTAACGGAGCCACATTGACTGATGATTGGGGATCAGTTAGGAGAGATGCAAACAGAAAGATTTCTATAGAAAAAGACCTTGACCATTTTTTGAATAAACTTCAAAATTTGAAAGTTAATTTTGATAAGGTATCTGAAGTTTATAATAAGATGCCCGAAACTTATTTGACAGATTTTCAAGTTGAAAGTGTTTGGAAAGCGGTAAGTAGAGTTGCAGGCCCAGAACAGGCGGATTCTGTTATTGATAAAAATGAAGATGGAAGAAAAGCAGTTCTTCATTTAGTTTCTTTTAAGAGAGCTCATAACAGGCAATTGTTTGTTGAAGCATTGAAAGAAGCAGAACCTACGGATGTTAATGCTTATGCTTCACATAATAGGATAACTGATTCAAGTAAAAGATATCCTTGGGATACGGCTCTTCAATTACAAGCAATTGGTGGTAGAATGATATCAATGTTGGTGGAACAAAGTAAGGTTAGTGAAAATTAAAGGCTCTTTTCTCCTAGATTTTGTGTATAATATATTAATGTAAAACTAGGAGGTGTTAAAATGGCAGAAAAAATTTTAGCAAAAGACGCAAAGATAAATAGTATCTATTTGACAAGAGGTGGAAAACAAGCAGATACTAAAGAAGCTGGATCTTTACGGGGGTTTTATCCGGTTCGTGCAATAAGGAAGGTGATAAAGGATAATACCGAGGAGATTAAAACTACTGTGATTGAAATGGTTAAAGGTTATGGTGTTGAAGTGCCTGATGATTGGCAAGGTCCAGTTCAATTTGGTATTAAGATGGTTTATGATGGAGTTACTTTGAATACTTCTCAAAAAGAGGCTGTTGAGAAAAAGATCAAGGAAATGAAGAGTCAAGAGGAAGTATTGCGGGTTATTGTTTTTACACCATGGCAAACTGAGTTAGATTTACTTCCAGATTATCCTTTGGAAGTAACAGACCTTCAAACATTACCTTCAGAAGATCATTTTATTAACAGATTGATTAAATCTACAAAAATTTCTATAGCTATAACAAATGAAGAAGCACCTCCTGAATATATTGAAGAACTGAAAAATATTAAGGAGGAAGAACAAGCTCCGGAAAACGTTCAAAAGAATTATGTTATTCTTAAAGAACTTGAAAAAGGAACACCTATAACGAAAATTGCAAAAATGACCGGAAAGAGTTATCAAAATGTTTACCAAAAGGTTAAACAATTGCAAAAGAAAGGATATAAAATCCAAAAGGTTGGAAAGGGAACATTTCAAATAGTTAAGTAATAGTTTTAGTTTACACCTACATTCTACTTTTTGTGTATAATATATTGAACATAAAATATGAGAAACAATAATGAAACAAATAAATTCTTTAACTAAAGAACAAATATCTAAATTTCCTGAATATGTAGAAAAATGGGTAAAAATAGGACTTTCTACTGACCCCGTAGAAAAGGATTTAATAACTCCAAATTTTATAAGAGAAAAGATACTTGGTTATAAACCTGCTCCTATAGTTTATATGGATAATCCTTTATCTACTTGGTTAGCTGTTCTTTTATTTTATCAGGTTTGGAGTCAGGTTAGGAGTCAGGTTAGGAGTCAGGTTAGGAATCAGGTTGAGAATCAGGTTGAGAATCAGGTTGAGAATCAGGTTTGGAGTCAGGTTGAGAATCAGGTTAGGAATCAGGTTGAGAATCAGGTTGAGAATCAGGTTAGGAATCAGGTTTGGAGTCAGGTTAGGAGTCAGGTTGAGAATCAGGTTGGGAGTCAGGTTTGGAGTCAGGTTAGGAGTCAGGTTAGGAATCAGGTTGAGAATCAGGTTAGGAATCAGGTTGAGAATCAGGTTTGGAGTCAGGTTAGGAGTCAGGTTGGGAATCAGGTTAGGAGTCAGGTTAAAGATTTTGTTTACCCATATATTGATGGTCATTTTTTTGTAGGTTATTTTGCATTTTATGATTTTATGAATAAAGAACTTGGAATTGAATTTTCTCCATTGTTTGGTTTATATATGAAAACTACTCAATGGGGATTTTTCTATCCTTTAGAAAATATTACTATTATTTGTGATCACCCAAGAGAAATTTATATGAAGAACGGAATTCTTCATGCAGAAGATAGACCAGCAATTCTTTATGCCGGAGAACCTAAATTTGAAGTTTATGTTTTGAATGGTGTTAGAGTTTCTAAAGAAATAGTTTTAACTCCCTCTGATAAATTAGACTCCCATATTCTTCTTAAAGAACAAAATACAGAAGTTAGAAGAGAAATAGTTAGAAAGATAGGAATTGAAAAAATTCTTTTTGAACTTAAAGCTAAAGTTTTAGATGATAAAGGTTCAGAAGGATATTGTTTATACAATCTTGATTTAGGAGATGAAAGAGTTAGACCCTATCTTAGAATGTTTAATCCTTCTGAGAAGGTTTGGCATTTGGAAGGAGTTTCTCCAGAAATTACTACTGTAGAACAAGCATTAGAATTTAGAAATAAAACAAAAAATAAACCTTTAATTTTAACTTAAAGAGGAGGTAAGTAAGATGAAGAGAAGTAAAGTTAATGTTGGAGAATTTTTCCAACAAGGAGATGTAATTGTTAGGAAAATTGAAACTTTTCCTGCAAACCTAAAACCTTTAAATCATAGGATTTTGGCAGAAGGAGAAGTAACTGGTCATTGCCATCAAATTGTAGAGAAAGAGTTGTCTGATTTGTATTGTGATGAAAAAGATAATTTGTTTTTGCATGTAGAAAAACCAGTTACTTTAAAACATAACACTCACAATCCTATAACAATTCCTACTGGAGATTATGCAATTGATAATGTTATAGAATATGATCATTTTGCAGAGGAAGCAAAAAAGGTGATGGATTAAATGAATAGAAAAGAAGAAATTGAACTTGGAAAAGAAAAAATATACAATGAAATTGATGAATTGGATTCTCAAAGATTACATTGTGAAAAGTTGCGAGAAGAAGCGTTTAAAAGACTTTACACATTAAATAAAGAACTTGTAACTTAAAAAAGGAGTTGTAATGGGCCTTTGTTTGGTAATAATAAAACCTGATACTGTGCAAGCAGGTAATGTAGGAAAAATAATTACCATTCTTGAGGACAATGGTTATAAGATTGATCACATGAAATTTAGGACTTTGACATTAACTCAGGCTAGGGACCTTTATTATGAACATAGAGGCAAAGATTTTTTTGTAAGAAACCTTAAGTTTGTAACTTCAGATCCTGTAGTTACTTTAATAGTATCTCATCCAGAAAAGAATTTTGAAGAAACTATTTTACATTTAAGAGAACTTGTTGGAAATACAGATCCTAAAAAAGCTAAATTTGGAACTATTAGACAAATGTTTGGAACGGAACTACCTAAAAATGCAGTTCATGTTTCAGATTCATTACAATCTTTTCAAAGAGAGTTCAAAATATTGTTTGGAGATAAATAATATGAAAGACCATTCTTTTTTAACAATGTTTTTTGGATTTGTTGGAGGATTTATTTGTATTGGAATTTTTGTGATTCCTGTGTATTTGTTTCATCTTCAATGGGGTGACCCAGTTTTTGGTTTTGCTTTTGTTGTACTTGCTTTATGTTTTTTATTTCGTATACCCGATGTGATTGGTTATGCTCTGTATCATTTATATTGTTTGAAAGTCTCACATGTAAAACCTCAGGAGGATACTTTCCTTGATCATTATTATACTTAATTTGGAGGAGAAGAGATTATGAAAATCTTATTAGTAGGTGCTCACGGAACAGGAAAAACTACTTTAGCAAAGGAAATTCAAAAGTTATTTCCTTATTGTGAAATTATAGATGGAATTCATCGTGAAGCAAAGCAAGAAGGGTTTCAAATAAATAAAACAAGTGATATTGTTAGTCAAATAGAAACAGTTCAAAGATATTTACAAAAAGTATGTGGAAAACCTAGTTTTATTTCTGTAGATAGTATTATAAGACAAACTGCTTATGCTATAAGTAATAAATTACCTGAACCTGTTATAGACCTTATGAAACGATTATGTAGGATTGAAAGAGAACAATTTGCAGATGTTGTGTTTTATATTCCAATAGAGTTTTCTTTGGAAAAAGACCTTGTTAGAGATGAAGATTTACAATTTCAAAAAGATGTTGATAATGAAATTGAAAAGTTGCTAAAGCACTTTTATCCACATTGGTTAAAAAACTTTTATTGGGAAATAACAGGTTCTGTTGAAGAACGTTTAGAAAAGGTTAGAAATATTATTTTAAAGGAAAAATGAATAGTTTTATGGAGGAATTCAAATGTTAAAAAAAGTCATTAAAAAAATTGTGAGTTTATTTTTTGGAGGAATTTTTTGTGGAATTTTTGCAGCTTTTCCCTTATCTATAGGAGGAGCGAAAGGTGCTGCAGTTGGGTTTTTACTGGGTCAAGGTATTGTTTTCGGTGGGTCTATTCTTGTTCTTATTTATGAAGTTATTTATTTTACTTGGATTGAAAAAAGTAAGAAACCATTTATTAGAGCTATTGATGATTTTTGTTCAGAAATTTAAAGAGGAATAAAATGAAAATTTGTCATATTGTTCCAGCAGATTATATAGAAGTGTGTAATCAAAATTCTTCTATGCATTTATTAATTTCTCAAGAGGTTTTGAAGAATAGAAAATATCGAGAAAAATACCTTGAGAGAAGTTTGAAAGGAGATTTTATTATTATGGATAATGGAGCGTTTGAATATGGAAACGCCGCTCCTCTTGATGAAGTTATTAAAGCAGTTGAATTAGTTCATGCTTCTGAAATGGTTCTTCCTGATTGTTATTTGGATGGAAAAGTTACTATTAGACGGGTAGTTGATGCTTTGAATGATTTAGAAGATAAGAGTTTTAGAGGTCATGATTTTTATTGCCCAAAAAGTTTAATGGCAGTTCCTCAAGGAAAAACTGAAAGAGAATATATGGAATGTTTTTCGAAGTTGTTAGAAGTTAAAGAAATTGATACAATAGGTTTTTCATATGGAGCCATAGGTAAAACTTTTGAATTTTGGCAATTACCTCAAAGCCTTTTAAGACCTACGGTTATAAGTTATGTAAATCAACATTTCAATTTACTCGCTTCTGGTAAAAGTTTTCATTGTTTAGGTATTGGAGGGCATCCACATGAGATTGAATTTTTAAAACTTTTTGGATTTATTAGAAGTGTGGATTCTTCAACCGCATTTAAATGTGCTATTAAAGGTATTGATATTAAAGAAACATTACCAGCAAAGTTTATTGTTCCAGAAAGACCAGAAGATTATTTTAATGTTCAAGTTTTAGATGAAGTCTTACAACTTGCTTTGAAAAATATAAAAACAATGGAGGAATATAATAAGGAGTAGTTATGGAAATAAAAATACAAATAGAATGTATAAAACCAAAAATAGATAATAATTATCCTGAATATAAAGTTAGTTATGGTGAATATGAAGAAGAATATTTTAGTGGAGATAGTATTGAAGTGGTGAAAGAGATAAAGGCTTGGTTATTACTTAAAATTAGTGAAATTGATATTCAAGATTTACTTGGAAATTTAGTTAAGGAGTAAAAAATGAATAAAGATGAGTTAGCTCTTTGGTGTAAGAAGAAAGAACTTGAAACTCTAAAAGAGAAAAGTAAAACTAAAGAAAGAGTAGAAGCTTGGTATTGGGATGGTAAGGCGACTGCTTTTTCTCAGATGTGGGAGATAATAATTTTTAAAGGTAAAAAAGTAAGTCCAGAAGAATTTAATAGAGCAAATGAAGAGTGGAGTGAAAAAGCACAGGAGGTTTAATGAGTAAAAAAGATAAAGAAGTTCCTACAGATAGAGAAGAACTTAAAAAATATATTGAAAGCAAGTACAAAAGTTCCTTGAGAGATTTAAGTGAAGAAAAAGCTAAAGGCGTTTATTCAACAGGAATTATTACTGTTGATACTGCTTCTGGTATAGGAGGTTTTCCTCAAGGAAATATGATTGAAATCTTTGGTCCTGAAAGTAGTGGTAAGAGTCTTTTAGTTCTTCAAGCAATGGGCCACGCTCAAAAAAAGTATAACAAACCTTCGGCTTATTTTGATTTGGAATTTGGAACACCTAAAGAGTGGATGGAAATTTATGATATAGATACTGATATGATTGAAGCACCAGGTGCGGATTTATGTGCGGAAACTGCTTTTGATATGCTTTTAGATTTTATTAGTAGTGGTCTATACGCTTATTGTGTTATTGATTCCGTTGTAGGATTAGTTCCGAAAGCAGAAATTGAAGGAGCTATGGAAGATCAACAAATGGCATTACTTGCAAGAATAATGGGTAAAGGGTTAAGGAAAATTGCTCCAGAATTAAGTAAAACTGAAACTTGTTTAATTTTTATAAATCAAGTTAGAGACGCTGTAGGAGTTATGTGGGGAGATCCTGAAAGAACTCCTGGGGGTAAAATATTGAAGTTTTATGCTGCACAAAGATATAAAGTTAAAAAAGTTTCAGGATCAGATGTTAAAAAAGGAGAAATCCTTCTAGGTCATAGTATTGATGTATGTGTAGTTAAAAATAAATTAGCTCCTCCAAGAAGAAGTGGTAAATTTCCAGTTCTTTATGAAAAAGGAGTTGATTTTGAACAATTACTTTTTGATGAAGGTTTAGGTAAGGGAGTAATAAAGAGGATTGGAAATAAATATTCTCTTGTTTCTGATGAGAAGGTTTCTGTAAATGGTAAAGAAGCTTTTATAAAACTTTTGAAAGATCCTGTTATGTATGACTTGGTTTATAATCAGGTTTGGGAAAAAAGAAATGTTTTGTTACAAAAAGAAAGTGAGGATTTTTAAAAGGAGAAATAAAAAATGAGTAGTGGTTATAGTCCTTGGTGGAGAAGATTTTTACAGAAGTATTTTAAATTTCTTTTTATTGTTTGTCCAGAAGGCAATTATCATTGGCGTTGGAATAAAATTTGTAGATGTCAAGATTATTGTGAGAATGATGATGCTCATCCTGTATATTTATATATTGGTTCTGGTAATTGGAGAGTTTTAAAAAGTAAAAGAATAAAGTTAGTAAAGGGAGAAAAGTAAATGGCTCTAAAAATTATTAAAATTACAAAAGGATATGGACGTAGAATAGGAAGTACTTTTGCTTATCAATGCTATTGGGATTTTCCTCCAACAATTTTGGAAGCGGAAATTGAATTAGATTTAGATAAGGAAGAAGATAAAGTGAAGTTGAAAGAAATTAGTGCTCAACTATTCAAAGCAGCAAAAGCTCTTGTTAATGCTGATATTAAAGCAACTGCTGAGAAAGATGATGAACTTAGAAAATCTTTAGAAAAGATTCAGGAGAAAGTAAATGCTTGAGATTATTGTTGAAAATATTCCTTGGCTTAAAGAATTAGAAAAACTTCAAGAAGAATTTGAAAATATGCAATTATTAGATTATTCCAAAGTAAAGGAAGAGTTAGATAATTTTAGAGTTGGATTAGATTCAGATCCTAGTTCTGTAGGTGTAGGAAGACTAAATGAAAAAATAGCAAGAGTTGATAGTTATATGAGCCGAACCACTACTATTTTGTTAAATGCTATAAAGAATGAAAATATTTTTGATTCATTATTTAAAGATGTTCAATCTTTATTTGATAAACATTTAAGAGTTCAATTGAGGCAGAAAGAAATAACAGATCTTGGAAATCAAAATTTAAGACAAGCAGCCGCTGAAGAAAAAATAACTGAAATAGGAAATTTTAAATCTGTTGTTGAAAAAGCATTAAATGAAGCAAAAACTCATACAAAAATATGTAGAGAGAAATTAGATAATTTAGATGTTACTAATAAAAACATTTCTCGTCAAATAACAGTAATTCAAACACAGATAGAAATTGGAGAAATTCAAAGGAAAGTAAGTAGAAGTAATACTAACTTTTAATTTTAGAGAATATATTTAGACTAGAAAGAAAATGAATAAAGTAGAAATGATAAATGATATGGATAAAGAATGCATTGAGTTATGTGATGCTATGAATTTTCTCTCTGATATTCGTACTATAGAATCTTGTTGTGGTCATAACAAAACTCCATACCAAATTTGGTTTCGGGCAAAAAATTTAAAAGCATTGCCTAAATTACTTTATTATTTTGATGGATGTCACTGTGGTTTTTATGGTTGGAAAGTGCTTGTAACAACTGATTGTGGAATGTCTCCTGTTACATTTTGTATAGAAGGTCCTGTTGGTGAGCAAGCATATTCTGAAAGTAAAAAAATTGCTGAATTGCTTAGAGAAGAGGCAAAAAAATTTAAAAAAAATTAAGGAGGTGAAACAATTGGGAATTAAAAGTGAAGTCGAAAAGAATGATTGGCTTGCTGCTGAAGGTTCTTTTACTGCTCGTTTGGTTAAGGTAGAGGAAAAAGAGGGTAAGTTTGGTCCTTTGGTTCGTTTTACATTTGAAGTTCTCGATGATCCTGAGAATGAAGGAATGCAAGTTACTGGACAGGTAAGTAAAAAATTGACTCCTGATAATAAAACTTCAACATGGGTTTTAGTACTTGACCCGGATTTTGATCTTGAAATTGGGAAGGTATTTGATTTTGAGATTTTGGTTGGGCGGGTCTGTCGTATTCTTGTTGAAGAAAGTGGAGAATATCATAATGTAGTAAAGTTAAGACCTTTGAAACCTGCCGAGCTTGCTCGGATTAAAGAAGAACCGAAGACTGAAGAAAAGAAGTCTGAAAAGAAAGCAGAAGAGCCTAAGAAGGAAGAAAAGAAGAAGTCTGCGATTAAGGATGATGATATTGATTTTTAAGAATGAATATTGCTGGAGTGGTGAAATTGGTAAACACGAAGGACTTAAAATCCTTTGGTTATTTAACCGTATCGGTTCGATTCCGGTCTCCAGCATTTTTTAGGAGTAAATATAAGTATGAATTTTTGTATAAGTTGTGGGAAAGAAATTAGTAAATATGCTAATAAATGTAGAAGTTGTGGTAATAAAGGGCGTATTTCTTGGAATACAGGATTAACGAAAGAAACTGACGAAAGATTAAAAAGAGTAAGTGATGCTAATAAAAGATTAAATAAAGGTCCAAAATCTGAAGCAACTAAAGAAAAAATAAGAAAAGCAATAAAAGAAAGATGGAAAGATCCTAAAATGAGAGAAAAGATATCTGTTGCTCAATCTATTGCTCAAAAGAAAAGATATGAAAATCCAAAAGAAAGAGAAAAACAATCTTATGGAATGAAGGAATATCTTAAAGATCCAAAAAATAGGGAAAAACATTCTTGTAAAATGAAAGAGTATTTTAAAGATCCGAAGAATAGAGAAGAAATGTCTTATAAACTAAAAAAAGTTTGGGAAAATCCATCAGATAAATTACTTTCTACTATTGGAACTGGTTTTGGAATTGCTTGTTATTCAGATAATAATTTATTTTTTGCTTCCCTTCAGGAACGAGATTGTTATTATTGGTTAAGAGATGTTTTAAAAGTAAATGTTAAAAAGTTTGGAAGGTTTGATTTTATTATAAACGATGAGATAGTTTTAGAGTACCATCCTTGTAATTGGCTTTTTGAAAAGCGTAGTCATGAGGAATATTATAAAGATAGGAGAAAATTGTTAGATAATATGGGTTATAAATATTTAAAGTTGATAGTGATGTTAGATTTAAACAGGGAAGAAAAAGAAAGAATAAAAAAATTATTTAATTGTATAATATGAAAATAAAAAAATTACAAATTAAAAATTTTCAATCTCACAAAGATACTACTTTAGAATTTGATGAAGGTTTGAATATTATTGTAGGGCCAACTAATTCTGGAAAGTCATCTATTTTAAGAGCATTGAAAAAAGTAATAAGGGATTCTCCAAGTGGAAATAATTTTGTAAATGTTGATGCAAATAAATGTATTATTAGTATTGAAACTGAAAAGGATGCTATAGAAAGGCGAATTGTTGCATCTTCTACCGGAGAAACTAAAACAAATGAATATACTTTAAATGGAGAACTGTTTGCTAAGTTTGGAAAAGAAATTCCTCTTGAAGTTATTAGAACATTGAAAATGCCTGAAGTTGAATTTGACAACTCAAAAATTGATTTAAATTTCGCAGATCAACTTGAAGGTCCTTTTTTATTATCTTCTCCTCCTTCTTTAAAAGCAAGAGTATTAGGAAAGTTATCTGGAGTTGATATTTTAGATAGTGC
>Ga0315296_10001752_pt1 | contig 18888 bp, 15 predicted proteins | sample YL17G14_18_MG_FD_203921 | JGI IMG/M metagenome (GOLD analysis project Ga0315296, IMG submission 203921) | Sediment microbial communities from Yellowstone Lake, YNP, Wyoming, USA - YL17G14_18 | ecosystem: Environmental > Aquatic > Freshwater > Lake > Sediment | place: USA: Wyoming | collected... | reverse complement strand
CAGATCGAGATTCGAAAAGAAGATTCACGTCCCACTCCCGGGAAAATCATCGAGGACAAGGATATTCGAAATCCACATGGAAGACATTGATGTATCCCCAGAGGTCGCCTTTGACGAACTCGCTGATTTGACTGAGGGCTACAGTGGACGGGACATTGGCGTAGTATGTAGAGAGGCTGCTATGGAGCCGATAAGAGATCTCCAGCGCACAGGAAAACTGGATCGTGATGGCGTCGTGTTGGACCTTCGGCCTGTCTCTAGACAGGACTTCCTCCGGGCAATTGAGACCATAGGACCCGGCACTCCGCCAGAGGACATAAGGAAGTACATTGACTGGGGGGAGGCATCCTAGGCTTTGGAAGTCAAGGAACGTCGAAGAGACAAGGAGCGACCAAAGACTTCTCCCAAACCGAAAGTCGATGGGTCTGCTCCTGAGGAAGTAGCAGAGAGCGAAAACGTCGTCCGCCTTGAGGAGACCAGCGCCGAAGAGACCTCTTCATCGGACCAGCTAGATTCAATCCCGATGGAATCGACCCCGGAGCCTATCTCTTCGGAGGCACCACAGGTTGTTCTTCCGCGGTGGGGCGACTTGAAACAGACGGAATGGATGTATCATATCCCGCCAAGAGAAGAAGATAAGAAAATGTGGGCCGAGGAGTGGGCTGACTTCTTGATCAAGTGGGCCGAGTCCAGGAGCTTACATGTCCTGTCGGTGGCAACCTTTGTGAAGGAGCAGCCATTCAATGATATGCTTGGGAAGGTAGATGCATTCAGAGTGATTGGTGACCTTTTGGTCGAAAAGGATGTCAGCGAATGGCTGGACGAGAAGAAGAAGCAGCTTCGAGTATACTGGAGGCCGCTTGAAGAGTGGGGAGACATCATGTACAAGTGGGCAATCAGAACGGGCAGACTTCGTCTTGACGTTCAGTCTATCGTTGTCCAAGACTCTAAGGAAGAATTCGCAGGGCTCCCTGAGAGAGATTTGCACCGCATAATGGGAATAATGGTCAGCAAAGGAATGGCGAAATGGGTTGACACGAAGAAGGGCGCGATACTCGTCTTGGTGTGAAGAAACCCTTGTTGAGAACTCAACGCCGCTAGAGATGTGCACAAACTGTGCTTTCTAGACTGTACTATCCCTTGGCCTCAAACCTGGAAAGTAGTAGCGACCGCCAGTAGAGAAACGAATGTCTGCTACCGCCATGCCTGTGTCAACCAAGCTGGAAAGGACCTGTCGCGCATGGTCCTCTGACCACTTGAGCTGCATCATTAAATCTTCAACCGAAATGTATCCCTTGGAAGCGGCTGCGTTGATTACATCTGCTTGGTCGCGGCGGAGCTCCAGTGGGCGCAACTCGACAACCTTGACTCCGCCCTTCAGCGTTCTGATACCAGGTATCAGTCCGTTCTGGGATACTCGGTTTACAGCCTCAATCACATCATTGTAGCTGACAGACTTCAGCTCGGGCAAGAGGCGCACAACCTCAACTATGAGTTCAGCGAGCCCCATGAGTCCCTTCGACGCATTTGCAGTAGCCACGTCTAATACGGCGAGTCCCAAGTAATCGTAGTACTGGTCAGCTGTCATTCCTTCGATCGGCGCTCTGGCAGTTCGTGCATGAAGACCTAGCATGTTAGATGCATCAGGGAATGAGTCCGATATTAGTGCCTGATCAACGAAGCTCCCAATATCCAGACCCATCCTGCGCATTTGCTCAATATAGCTTCTCACTTCTGCTATGAGTGCCTGAGACTCTCTCTCGAATGATCTAACATCAATAGCACCCATGTCATACATCCTCTTGAGCTGGTCCAGTGTGGCTATTGATGCATAAAGCTCGGATTGCAGTGGCTCGTCCATTACCTAGGACCTCTTCTTGAGTTGATATGAGTGTCGCTGGGCCATTACACGTTGCCACGGCTCGTGCTTTAAGAGAGAGTATTATGGAGCCTCTGCTTTAACGGTCTGTATTATCACGCAGGAGTAATCCATTGGACAAAGCATACGAAAGAATTCTCAACCTTTGGAAAATAGACCATTCCAAATCCTACTGTGTTATCCTGAAAGGGTATGCAACAGCTGCGTGGAAGTTGGACAATCTTGGACATTTTCGAGTAGGGGCTTAAACAGCTTGGACTGGACTTCTCTTTGAGGTTGGCTCGACACATTGCAGCCTCAAGGAGTGTGACCCCAGTGCCGTTTCTGGGAGGACAAGAACTCCTGTGTCCAACTTTGTCCAACTTACAATGAACGGTTCCTTGGAAAACTACCAGGTCCTAATCAGATAACAGAGAACTGGATACCTAATCTCTTGGCAATGTGGGATAACAAACATACTAAGGCACTCTATTGCAGGATGCTGAAGATTATTCTACAACAGATAGGTAAGGAGAATCTCATTTCAGGAATCAGAGTATCTAATCCCAAACCATCAGTGAATCATGCAGACCTGATAACGGATACGGAATATGATTCTCTTCTAAGAGCCTGCAAATCTGATAGAGAAAGAGCAATCATTGAAATCCTGTTCAATACTGGTTGTCGTGCATCTGAGCTACTGAACATAGACATCCGTGATATTGAACTCGTCGATGATATGTTGCTACTAACTCTGAATGGTAAAACTGGACGGAGAACTATACCTGTTGTCAGTGATTCGGTTCCCAATTTCCTATATTATATTGCTACAATCTCTGAAGGAAGAGTATTCCCAATGTTCTATCAACACCTGTATGAGATGATAGTTGATATCTTCAAGAGAGCTTCAGTTCCAAAGAGAAAGAGAGCAATCCACATCTTCAGGCATAGCCGAGCAACAGCCTTAGCACAAACAATGCCCGAACCTCTACTTAGACAATACTTCGGTTGGACTGCTAATTCCCGAATGCCAAGGGTAATCATGTTTTCTAAGGAATATTTCCTTATAAGTTCCCTAAGGTCTTATATCCGTGCTGTTTATAGCTGCATGTTGCGTTTGAGGTTTGTAGAACCGGTTTTATTAGAAAGAAGAGATGCAAAATGGGAAAGAAAGGAAAGAGCATTAGACGACCAAAGCAAAAGAAAGAAGTTAAACAAGGAAAACCTACGTCTCCGGGATGAAGTCAGTTTAATTACGAGAAATTCCGAATTACCGGAATTGGTCGTAAAATCTAATCAAAATCAGTCTCTTTCATATCTCCTCGTGATTAACAACTGGAATAGTGGTTTCTTTTATCCCGTTGGTAGAAAATCAGTCTCTTTCATACCTCCTCAATATCAAGATCTGGAACAATGGTTTCTTACGCGAATATCGCGGAAAATACTATTAGTAGCTCTTCTACTCTTCATTATTAAAACAGATTATGCAGGTTTCTTTTCCTAAATTAGGAATAAAAGAGTAACAAACTGCTTGTAGGGCTTTGATGTCCTGTGGAAACTCGCGCGTGCTGATACTGTCCGTCAAATCCCACGGCTCGTGCTTTAAGAGAGAGTATTATAGAGTGAGCATTAGGGAGTCAGTCTGTCGCGGTCCCTCGGGAGCAGAGTGGCTTCTCTTACGTTCTCAATTCCAAGTGTCTGCATAGTCAGACGTTCTACTCCAAGACCGAGTCCCCCGTGTGGAGGAGCCCCATACTTGAAGGGGTCAAGGTAGAAGGTGAAATGCGCTGGGTCAAATCCCTTTGCTTTGAATCGCTCAACAAGAAGATTATAGAGATGTATCCGTTGGCCGCCAGTTGTAATCTCCATGCCCTTGTACGTGAGGTCGAAGCTCTCAGTCTTTCCCTCGTCAGTAAGACTTGGCATGGTGTAAGCCGGTCTCAGCCCAAGCGGATAGTGGGTTATGAACACCATATCAGTGCCGTATTTCTCCGGGAAGATCTCACCGAGAATCCGTTCACAGTCCGGGTCAAGGTCGTCTTCATACGACAACTGTTTACCCGTCTCGTTCACCAAGTCGATGGCTTCAGCATGCTTAATCCTCTTGAACGGCAACTTCGGTATCTTGAGTTTTACTCCTAGCAACTCGAGCTCAGCAGATGCTTCCTTGACAGTCTGTTTGAATGCATACTCTAGCATTCTTTCCTCCATGCTCATGACATCCTCGACGCCACTTATCCATGCCATCTCAAGATCGAATGATGTGTATTCGTTGACATGGCGGCGGGTGTTGTGCTTTTCAGCACGGAACACGGGGGCTATTTCGTAGACCCTTCCAAATCCTGCCAGAAGCATGAGCTGCTTGTAGAACTGAGGGCTTTGCGCAAGATATGCTTTCTTCTCGAAGTACTTGACTTCGAAAAGATCTGCACCCCCTTCTGTGGCCTCAGCAACGAGCTTGGGAGTGTGTATTTCAATGAACCCGTTCTTTAGCAGATACTCGCGGGCTGATTTGACAAGACAGTGCTGCACTCGGAAAATAGCATTGATTCTCGGCTTCCGCAGATCTAGAATGCGATTATTGAGGCGAGTCTCCAAGTCTATGTCGACCTTTCCCTCGATGATGTCTATTGGGAGACGGTCAGCAGTGTTTATGAGACGTATCTTGCTTGGTACGACTTCGACTCCTCTCTCGACTTGGTCCGCCCTGACGACCTTGCCCTTTACGGCAACGACGAACTCGGGTTTCAACTGTCCGGAAACAGCAAAGACCTCTGGCGGGACCTTTTCCTGCGGTATCGTGACTTGGACAGTACCGTGTTCGTCTCTGAGGATGAGGAACTTGAGTTTTCCCTTGTCCCGGAGTATGTAAACCCATCCAAGCAGAATGACTTCCTTTCCTGCAATCTCAGGCGTCACTTCATTGCTGAAATGAGTGCGCCCTTCTTTGCCGATTGGCTCGACGCCCAGCCTGCTGTAGAAGTCTGGGTGCCCTACCTTCTTGACCGGACCGCTCATGTCTCATCAACTGGCCATGCACAACTATCCCGCAGTGAGAGTTGGCTGATTCGGCCTCAATCCGACATGATTATGAGGCTTTTGGATGAACGGAAAGAAAGGGAGATACCGCAGGAACGCCTGCAGTATCTGTAGTGTGTTACCTGTTGGGCCACCAGCTATGTGAGGATGGAATCACACCGGCGCCGAGACCAGCACGTAAACCCTCTCCCGCGCATCATCGTCGTGCTCTTCTTCCTGAATCAGACCTAGTGCCTTCAACCGACTAATCCCATAGCTAACTGTCCTTGGAGGCAAGTAGGTCATCGAAATCAGATCTTGCCGGGACAATCGGTGCCGGGCCTTAAGAAGCACGTAGACGAATTTCGCGGAAGGAGGCAGGGCTAGTATTGACTGACGCGCAAAGGCGATTCCCCCATTGGGTCATTACCATTTTGCATGACTACCTCCTTTGTAGTTCTGTTGCTGGCACCGAGTCCTTGCCAGATAAGCGTTGGCATCACACGACCACTGCGATTCCTTTCGCACATAGGGTTGAGAAGGCGGCTTATGGTAAGTGGTGCGGGCCGCATTGTCACCCTTCAAGACTAGTACTAGCTGAAAGAGGCGGCGATAGCCTTGCCAAACCTGTCAACAGCATCGTCGATATTGGCCTTGGTTATGATGTAGCTTGGTGTGAATCTCACGCAGTTTTGACCTGCGCTCAGGATCCAAAGCTTCTGCTTCTGAACAGCATTCTTGACCACGCGGTTTCTGATGTCCTTAGCCTTCTCTTTGGTCTTCTTGCTCTTGACGAACTCGACTCCAATCATAAGGCCGATTCCACGCACATCCCCAACTGCCTCATACTTGTCCTTCAGTTCGTTCAAGCGTTTTAAGAGGTAGATGCCATTCTCTGCATTCCTTTTCAGAAAACCGCCATCCTCCATATGCTTGATAATCCAGAGCGCGAGTAACGAGAGCTTTGGTTCCGCAGAGAAGGTTTCTGAGTGACGAGATTCAGCTGTGAACATTGGAGCCGGTCCTATTGATGCACCCATCGGGTAGCCGCCACCGAGCGCCTTGGCTATTGCGATGTAATCAGGGATAACTCCGTGGTTCTCGACAGCACACCACTTGCCCGTTCGACCCATGCCTGCCTGCACCTCATCAGACATGAAGTAAGCTCCAACTTCCTTCGTGACCTCGTACATTCCCTTCACGGCTTTGGCGGGGGGTACTATCAGTCCACCCTCACCGCATATTGGTTCCATCGCAGTCATCACGATGTCGTCTCCCTCAACCTGAAGGGCGTACCTTAGACCTTCAACACACTCAAGACTGCAGCTCTCAACCTGCTGTCCGTAGGGACACCGATAGCAGTAAGGATACGGAACCCGGACAACGTCAACTCCCTGGGGGAAACCTGATTTGTGCCTAGAGTTAGACGCGGTCAATGCAAGTGCGTAACCAGTCCGGCCGTGGAATGCTGGCCTGAATGCAACGAACCTACGCCGATTGGAGAGATCCATAGCAGACTTCATGCAACCCTCTACAGCGCGTGCTCCCGAAGTCGTGAACACGACTCGCTTCTTGTGTGTACCCGGGGTTATCTTGGCCAGCCTCTCTGCAAGCAGAGTCTGTGGAATAGCATCGAAGTCCATGCCAGGGAATTCCGTTACGACATCCGCGATGGTCGCCTCAAAATCTAGGAGAGGCTTGTATCTCAGTCCGAAAGCACGTACTGCCACTCCGCCTGTGACATCAAGGTATTCTGTGCCTTCGACGTCGTAAATCTTTACACCGTCTCCTCGAGTGTGATCGAGACAGCCATAAACTTCTCTTTCTTGAGTTGTTATCGCAAGGGCTTCAGCCGCTCTTTTCTTCCAATAGTCGTTGCTCATCATCTTTGAGCTGATATCACCGAAGCCTAGGTCTTTGAGAATCTGGATGTGCTTCTCGTCCATGGTCATACCTCTCCAATTTGGGCGAGCTGGCCCAAGCGCAGAGACGTTATCTAACTTGCGATGCAGGTTCCCAAGTAGTCAGCCGGGCCTACCTGAACTGAACTCACGGTTATTGACTGCCTGAACAAAAGAAGTGAGATCGGCAGGCTGTCGAAACATGCCCGCCGCTCATTACATTAGATGCTATGTTTGATTGATTGTCCTCTAGAGCAACATCAGGATTGCGCCTAGAATCACCAAGATAGCGCCTATTCCGCCTGCAAAGATGTACATCAGAATCCCGAGAATCAGAAGAACTACCCAGTTGTTGCCGAATTTCAGGGCTTTGATGTTGACTGCACCACTGGTGGCGAGTGTGGCCAGTGACAGGACTATGAGAATGATTCCTACAATCAGAAACATCGCGGCCTCAAAATGGTACACTTCTGGGAAGTACCACGACAACGGGTTCGCGAAATTGAGTACGTCCATTATCCCGAACAGGAGTCCCACAATCCCTCCCAAGAGAACAAAGAGTTGACCAATTTTGGCTGCTTGACTCTGCCTTGGCATATTCTGCTACACCTCGACTCACTTGTTTACCATGATCAACAGGCCTGCTAACAGTATCATGAACCCTGCTAGTGTTCCCAGACTCATCAGCCAGCCCAATGGATTGAAGCTTAGGCCTCGTCCGATTATCACAATGGCGACGAATCCGAAGATTGCTAGCAAAAGCCCACTTCGCCTTAGTTTGAAATGCGTGAACCCGCATGCATCAAAAGACAGGACCACCAACAGGATCAGGACAATCGCCAACACGACAGTTATGGTGCCATTGAAGTCGCCGCCCATTGCCTGACCTATTCCGGCGCGCAAATCGTTGATAGCAAGAATCAACAATACTATGCCGCCGAGGACCGTATAGCCCTGCGCGGCACCTTCGGCCTTGCATCCCATGGCATGTCATTCCTAATAGAGGACTGTATACAGGTGATGGACCACTTGGTCCTCTATCATTGCAAGCTCGTCATCCGTGCCATAATATACCTTCCGATGCCAAGTGGAGTAGATGTCTCCATTGTTACATAAAGAATTCCCAAAGATGACTGTGACAGGTTAGGGTTACGCCCGTAATACACGTGCTTGTATTGCTGGTTCACAATTGCCAGTCGGACATACCGACCTGAGGTGGCCATAGACGAGGTACGATTCCGGCGAAGACGATAGAGGTGCCGAGCGGCCTGTGAGGTTAGACAAGACCGAGGGCTATGTGATCATAGAGGGCAGAGCCTACCCTGCCAGAGAAATCGTTGAGGCACTGGCGCAAAGCGGGTATGCGGAAATGAGGGCAGTCGGGGATTCGCTCCTGTTTGGCCGCCGCCGAATTACGCCCATATTCAAGTCGCGGCAGGAGAGAGCCATGGCGTCCCTCTGTCATGGCAGCTTGGCATACTGCTGTCCAATGTCAAAGAGGTGTGCAGACAGAGACAGAGCCCTCGAGATGCTCGGTCTCACGCAAGAGGATTATGAACGGCTCAAGGGCGAATCTCATAGTCAGTTCATTGACGCCTCAAGAGGACTCTCATCTCAAGACGACCTCAGGTCGCAGGATGCCGCAAGCACAAGAACTGTGAATCGACCTACGGTAGACTGGGGACACGATTCTGATGATTATCGGCAGGACTTCGATACTCTGGACAGGACTCTGCAGTCTAGCAGACCGAACTCGGGCCAAGCCCGCAGCTCCGACCAGTGGTCGTCGGGACAAGGACACGGCACAGAACAGCAAGAGAACCTGTTCACGGAAAGAAGAACAACTAGCCCATTCAGTGATGATGGAAAGGAAGACTATCGTCGCGAGCAACGCCAATCCGTCAGCCATGATAAGTCTTCAAATGCACCATGCCGGAGCTGCTCAGGCGAATCAGTCGAGGGATTGGGCAGTCTATTCACCCAAGGCGAACTCAGTCCCTTCGTCGATGATGCGCGTAGTGAGGAACCGAAGAAAAGCTTCTGTTTCTCATGCGGAAGGAGCCTGCGAGAAGGGACTCGGGTCTGCCCCTATTGTGGTTCTTCCCGGTGAGGTGAAGAAAGCTCAGTAACTTTGTATGGCACTCTCACGCCTTGCTGAGTAGTCGTTAGGATAGTGCAGCGAAACTACAAGCCTGTCTATTCCAGCATCCTTGCCAAACGCCTTCATCTCCCGGAATTGGTCGAGCGTCTTCACTCCCCAGCGAAAGAGAGATGCTCTGCCGCCGCGGCGTTTTAATTCGGTTGTGAAATACAGCGACTCAACCAAATCATTGTACTGCTTCGTTCCTTTCTTTGGTAAGAGAGGGGACCACGGAAAGAGATTGACTAACACGTTGCCCGTTATCTCTCCTATCTTCGCGTAGTCATAGCCGCATCTTTTCGCGGCGCCTTCAGACAGGCCGGTCTCCGGGTCAACCAGAACCTCGACAGCGATTCTCAGCGGCTTCGACCTACCAGCCTTCTTGTCGACCTCACGAGCAGCATCCTGCAAGCACCGCAGACCTTGGTTAATCTTCTCGGTACGCCAGTCGTACCACTTGGCGAGATGATCGGGATTCTCGGCTATGTACGCATAGGTCAGACGCTTTGGCTCTTGGTCAACCATCGGAGCGAATTCCTTCCTGCAGCGTTCACAGAAGCAGAATTCGTCTCGAACATACCCGGCACCGAAAAGAAAAATCTCATCTATCGGGTACGATCCTAGCTCCTTGATGATTTCGGCTCCGTACTGCCAGAACTCCTCGCGATTCGGACATATCTGATGTGTCAAGGCTTGGCCTCTGTAACTCATCGTCTGATACTTTGGGTCGCGGCCGAACCACCCATCAGTGTAGAAGTCCACTCCAACCGCCGAATCGATTCCCAGCGCACGTATCAGACTCACCCATTGCTCAAAGAATTGAGTGTACTTGTCGTCCACAGGAGCGGTCTTGCTTGGATAGAGGGTCTTGCCGCTCGGATCCTTCGCGACAAGTCCGACCTCTTTCATATAAGATGCGTAGCTCGAAAGGAAATCTCGAGCGGTCGTCTCGATGTCATCAGGTCGAAGCAGGATTGCCATTTTCTCCATGAAGAGTTCTCGGAAGTTCAGCTTCATCTCATCGCGGCCCCATCGTTCGTAGTCTGGCTTTTGACTCTGCGTCCTGTAGCGCTAGTCCTGTTGTGCATATTAAGAGTTTCTTGGTCAGACCTCCGTGATTGTTCGGTTTCGGCATTGGGTTCAGATGCAGACCTAGTGGTGTTGTGTCTGATTCTGGCGCCCAAGGGGTACGCGGCATGCTTGAATTGTTACGGAGAGGTTCAGTTGAGTATTGTTCCTGACCGTCACATCACACTATGAACTTCTAGAAGAACTGATCAAGTGTAGTGAACCCCATGAGCTCTTCAAACTCAAGCCCGACAGAATCAAGCACTTGTTCGAACACAGAGTGGAGTGTTTCGACATACTTATCCTTATCTAACCAGTAGCTTGTGCCCTGCGCAAGCTCAACAGGGAGTACTCCGTCTTCGCCCTTCGTCTTGATATAGGCTACAATCGTGCCAGGAGGAACGTCATATCCTGCACCCCTCAATATCAGAGCTGCACGGACGTGCTGCGGTTTCGTTTTTCCGTATTGCTCCAGTGGCTTGGTTACTTGCACCCTGAATGCTACTTCGTCGGGCGTGTAAGGTTCGCCTCGACCTTCAAGCCTGTCAATCACTTGGCTGACAATCTCACGAATCTGAACCTTGGCCGCCTCAAATCCGTCCGGGGTATCAACGCGGCTCAAGACCTCAAGCATGTGCCTGAATGCCTCCTGCGCGAAGTCAGGCGTGTTTCTTTTCTTCCCTGTGAGACCCTTTACTTCTACTGCTCCTGACTTGTAAACGCCAATGTAGTTCTTTTTGCGCCCGGACAAAGCCACATACTTGTATGTCTTGTCAACTTCGAGGTCAATGCCCAGCTCTTTGCGAGACCATTGGATTAGCTGCTCCTGCTGCTCTTTGGTCGGGTTATCCATGAAGAGAGAGTCCGTATCACCATACAGCACATGAATACCCATGGACTCTGCCTTTGACTTCGTCCTCATTATCGCGTCTCGACCATATGCAGTCACACTCTCAGCCGCAGGCATACAGAACAGTTCGAAATGTTCAGCTCCCGTAACCCCATATGACGCATTTACAAAGACCTTTAGAGCCTTCTCAACCACTGAATACCAGTTCCTTGTCTTTTCGTCAAGCGACTTGTCCTTGCTCCTAGCCTTGAACCACTTGACCCTAGTATCCCTGAAGAAGCCAATCGTCTGACTAATCATACCTCGCCGCTTCTTGCAGATCCAATGGTCAGTCTCCGGCACCCTGTTGTCGGTCGCGTTCTTACATTCTTCGTGAGGACAGTCCACGGTCTCGTAGCTGATGTTGTGATACTTCATTATCGTAGGGTACAGACTCGCAAAATCCAGTACGGTTGCATTGAAGTGCACTCCCGCAACGGGTTCGATAACAATCGCACCCTTGAACCTCTTGTCCTTGATGATCGGTGCTGTTTGCGCTTCGGAGGACTTGGCGCTCTCGATATCGGCCTGTCGCGGAATCAGGTATTTCCTGGATCTGTGCTCCTGCCTGAAGAGCGACTGTATCCATGAGGAGATTCCCTGTCGAGTGACATCTTCCATCGAGAGACGTGAAATACGCATGAGAAGAACAATCAGCCTAAGCAAGAGATTGTTCTCATACTGGGTGACCCTCAAGGTAATGTTGGCATCTTGCCAGCAGTAGTGTGCGAGCTCAAGATATGGGACGCTCGATATGTCGCCGCTAATAACAAGCTTACCAACGCCGAGGAGACCCTTGGCTATGGAATCAAGCTTGTTCTGTTCGTAGGCTCCCGACAAAGCATAGAGCCGGATTGACGGATTCTTGAGGAACCGGTAAAGGTCAACGTGGATGCCGCGCTTTAGTAGAGCCACATCCTTGCCCAGCGTTATCGGGCACTGTCTCTTTACGTCAATGCCCAGACGCTCGGCGCGATGGTACATGTAGTTGAGGTCGAAAGCATCACCCACGAATGTTAGCACAATGGGGTATGTATCAATGACCCTGAATGTCTCTGCGAGCATGTCCACTTCGCTGTCGAAATAGACGACGTCCAGCGTTGCCGGGAAGTCTTGGCTTCTTGTCCCAACCGGGTGATCCTTGCGCTTCAACACGAAGCATTTGTTGTAGCTTTCATTATCAGACATTCCAATCGCTGTGATTTCATAACGTGCGGTGGCCGCGTCAGGAACCCTGTTCTTGACAGGTGTGAATACTTCAATGTCCACGGCCAGACGGCGTATGTCAGGAACTTCTGTAAAGAACATTGGAGCATACTCGGAAACGACCTCATCGAGCCCTCCTTCGTCCTGAACCACCTTCTTGAACTCTTCCATGAGTCTGCTGTCAATCTTGGGAGGGCTCGCATTCAGATTTCCCTTCTCAATCTTGTAGATAAGCCCCGGCACAACCTGATTATCGTAAGTGTAGCAATTCCTATAGCGTATGTTTGCCTCCCATGCATGGCTCACCCCACCTCGAACAAGCTCCTCTCTTATCGATCCCGTGCGGCCACCAATACTAAGTGGGTCGTCAGCAATGACCTTTGTCATTTCCCTAGACTGGTCCTGAAGCAAATCGAACATCTTTACTGACTCAGTACGCACGAAGCCGGGACTCTTGCTGATGCGACTTATCTCCTTAACAGCCTGAGGTGGAAGGTCAGTATAACAATAAGGCAGATGGCCCCTGTTATCGAACCAGAAGAACAATTGCTTCGTATTGGGCTCGTACAAGCGTGCAACGGCCTTCTTCTGTTGGCCAGCATAGTCAATTGAAAGAAGAAATGACGGAGGAAGATTCTGCGGCGTATCTCGATCGCCTACGCTTACCTCGCTGACAGCTTCCGGCTCTTCGACTACCTCTGCTTCTGGCTCCTCCACTGCCTCTGCGTACTTCTCTTCTTCGGATTCTACATCTGAATCGGCGGGCGGCAAGCCCTGAGTTGATTTCTGCCGAGCAGGTGGGTCTTCGACGAAAGGAGGCGCCTCCTCATCTGGTACCTTGGACTTCGGGTCTTCGGTCTCCTCACGTTCAGGCCTCGAGCCCAGAAAATCCTCCATGGAGGACTGATCCTCACGAGCTGGCTTCTTTTCCTTAACCAACCTCACTCTCTCGCAGGATTAGTTGGTTGTGCATCATTGATAAGCCCTTCCAATGACTTCTCAGTTTCACCGCAGCCGAGCCCTTCAAAAGACGCGCCTACTGACAGAGTGGTATGGTTCGGTCATTGCCTACAAAACCAAGACGTGTAGTAGTTGCTCGCCTTGAACCGGGCGAGGATGTCCTAGAGGCAATCCAGAAAGTGGCCGCCAATCATGGCATTCGAACTGCGTCGTTGACAGGAATCGGAGCGTTGTCCAAGGCGAAACTTGCCTTCTTTGATCGAAGCAGTCGGAGTTATCGAGAGGTAAGCATCGACAAGGATCTGGAAATCGTTTCCTGTATTGGCAATGTGTGCATGAATGATGGAAAGCCCATGGTGCACGCGCACATGAGCGTCGCAGACGAAAGCGGCAACTGCTATGGTGGACATCTCCGAGCGGGCTGCCAAGTTTCCGTTACAATGGAGCTTTTCCTGGTTGAGGTGGCCGAAGAAATATCCAGAGAGAAGGATAGCGCCACTGGACTCAATCTGATGAACGTCTGAAACGAACCTAGTAGCTCACGGCATTGGGCTCTTCACTTAGCATCTCGGATTTGCTTGGCAACACGGTCCAGCTGCGCTCGGTCAGCCATTTTCTCTCGGTACCCTTCGGGAAACCTGAATCCAAATTCGTCGCCTCGGTTTCTGGGAATGATATGGAAGTGAAGATGTGGAATATCCTGTCCGGCTCCCGGTCCGTTGGCGGCCGCGTTCAGTATGCCTTCGGGTTTCAAACTAGAGTGCACCTTGCGAGTTAGCTCGGCCAGACGTTTGGCCAAGTGTGACAGTACGTCTAGGTTGACATCTAAGAGATTGTTGAAGTGCTTCTTGGGAATAAGCAAACAGTGCCCTTGGGTTACTGGGTATATGTCCATGAAGGCAAGACACACGTCATCTTGGAATATGATGGATGCAGGAATCTCTCCTTTGACAATCTTGCAGAATACACAGTCCTTGGCACTACTCATGAGGACAGGTTTGTCCAAAGGGGATGATAAACTGTTCGCACTCGTGTGGACTCACCAGCACAAGTCTCATTAGTCATTGACTCTCGCACTCAGTATGGTTGGCATTCCGAGGTGCGCGGCTTGAGTACCAGAAGAAAACGAGTAGTCTTTGACCAGACCCAAAGTGAAAGAGGACGCCTAGACTCAACCTATTCACAGCTTGGTCAACTACTCAGAGACAATGACTACGATGTTGAGTCGTACACTGAGTATATGATTATGGCAAAGAAGCTAGAAGGAATCGACGTTTTCGTATTAGCCTGCCCAAATAGCTCGAAGCTCCGACCGGCTGAGATAGATGCCCTTAGGAAGTTCGTCCAAGATGGCGGCGGACTAATGATGTTGTCCCTGTCGGGTGGTGACAAGGGACTCATGAACAACATGAGTTTGCTTTCAAAGAACTTCGGAATCGAGTTTGACAACACGGCCGTCAAGGATGAAAAAGACAATGCGGGGCTTCCAACTCTACTCATGATTACCGGGTTCCTATCCCACGCAATAACGGAAAATGTCAAGAATATCTTGCTGCCCTCTTCGTGTACTCTGAGACTTTCAGGAAAGGCAGCGGTCATAGCAACAACATCTGGGGCGGCGGATCCGCCTAGCCAGCCCGTGGTGGCAGCTGCAGAGTTTGAGAGGGGCAGAGTCATCTGTATTGGGAGCTACGAAGTCTTTCGCAGGGGAGGAGGGCTCAAGAATGAGGGAAACTCTGTATTTGCAATTAACAGCTTTGCGTGGCTTAGCGGAGAAGTGCACTTAGCAAAGCCCAGCCAAATCGCCGCGGCTCAAGCCAAGATGGATGAGACAAGACCCAAAGCTGCAGAGATTGCGGTACCCACGCAATTTTCGGAAATCGACAATACCCTCCGCAGGCTCGTTAATGCCGTCATTGATCTGCAGAAGGATATAGCAAGACTCTCGGAGAACACCAGCAGGGTCGAGAAGAGCATCGAGGGACTGAGAGGACAATTCCAGGATTTCTCAGAGAAGATACAGCAACAGCTCGGACTGATGGTTCCAGCGAAACAGTTCCAGACCGAAGAAGAGAACAGGATTGCCGATGCCAAGGCAGATATCGAGTCAATTGAAATGGAGATCAGATCTGTGCGACAGTTGCGAGACCACATAGAGAAGAAACTCTCGGCCGGCACTCTGACCAGAGAAGCATACGATGAACAGATTCAGAAGATGGACGAACGCCTAGGTAGCCTAGATAGGAGACTGGCAGAGAAGAAGGAAGAACTTGAGAAGCCAACTCGCTAGCCACTGTCAGGTGTATTGTTTCCAGGGACGGGTAGAGTCCTAGAATCTCGACGGCGAAGTCGCAGTTTGTATGCAAGACGCCTGAAAGGCGCAACAATAGCTCTAGCTGCTGAACCATACGTAAGGGCGAATTGTCTTTGGAAAATGTATGCAAGAAGTATCAGCACCAAGTTTAGCATGTACACGCTTCTGTCAGGTATGACAATCAGGATACTGAGCAGAAATGGACTTACGAACATGGGTAGCGAAACATGAATGTCATGGGATTCTCTCGAACACATGCTTGACGATGACAGGATCGAGAAGAAGGGTACTAGTGCGACCAAGTAGTATTTGTAGATACCCCGTGGCGAGAACAAGTGGACCCACAACATTAGCAGCAGCGTGAAGAAAAGCAACCTGCGCCAGTAGCCCCTCAAGTCGTCATCGTCCTTCACTTCGAAAAGCATTAGGAGAAGCAGCGGGAGGATTCCTAGGATGAGATCTACGGAGTAGTACGTCGTTAGGTTCACGGCCTGAGTCAACCACTCAGGAGCGTGCATTACGATTAGAACGACTGCCAAGGTCATGGGCATTCCGGGGCCAGGTGGTTGCGTCAGGTCAGTTAGAAGGTAAGCGCCTGCACGCTGGAAAACATAGTACGCATAGTTGAGAGGGTCTAGTAGATAGGGTAGAGAGAGGGCAGCTATGTAAATCAGAACAATAAGGATCGTCTTAGCAAAACCTCGCAGGTCAAGCCGGTCCCCAATAGGAGACCTCTTGTTATCTTCAGAGGGTCGGACGTCAGCTGGAGTTTGAACCTGTGAAGACCTCTTCAGCATAAAGCTGATGAGAGGAAGTGCCAAGAAGAACGCCGTTTGCTTGAACATTGCGGAAGTGACCATTGCCAGCACTCCAGATATTCTGTGCCCCTTCACAAGCAGATAGAAGGAAAGTATTGCGAAAAACACGAATGGTGCCGGGTTCAACCAGTCGAACACTGTATAATAGAGCACTATAGGATTGAACAGGTAGGTTGCCGCTGCCATCTCGCCAACATGCCTGTTGTCAGAAAGGTAGCTTCCAATACCATACACTGGAAAAACCGTAAGATAGCCGAACGCAGAAATAACGAAACCGATACCGAAAGGTTGGATCGGGAGAAGCCTGCCGAAAGAACACATGTAGAGAAACAAGGGAGGAAAGAAGTAGGGAATGTGGTATTCGACAAACCCAATGGTCTGATAATCAAACCCAACTGTATATGGCTGAATCCCTCTTAGGAACTGGTCGGCCCAACTGACATAGTAGTAATCGTAGTCTGCCCAACCCTCGAAGTTCAAGTTGATTGTGAATCCCGCTATGTTGATCTGTCCAAACCCATTCCATGCCGCTCTGAAAGGTCTAGATCCATCAGTTATGAAGCTGACCGCAGCGAGATTGAATATCCAAGCCCAGAGAATGCATCCGGAAACGAGAATCAGGAGGAGTACCCTGTATCTCACCAAGAATGAGATGATTCTGTGACTCCAGTGATCAGCACCGTCAGACGTCACGGGAGCCTCCTTGGCGAGTAGCTTCGCGTTTCTGCGTTGCCGCCAAATCACGCCGCGTGTCTATAGACGGACCCGTTCGCCCGCTGGAGCGGCGCAACTTGGCGACTAAGAGTGACACACGTAAGACCACCGGGCGCGCACGTCTTCTAGCTTTGCCCGATACGTATCGACCCGGAGCAGTCAGCAAAAACCAGAAAGTGCCTACATGATGTACAAGCAAATAGCCAACTAGAATCAGAAGAACTGCAAACAGGTACACATTTCGGCTGGGAATGAGAATCAGAAGGGTCATCGAGATTGGAAGCCATAGCATTGACCATGAGAATGGTACATGCTCTTCCCGGCTCTCCACAATCCGAGCAGATGAGAAGAACGAGAAGAAAGGCGCGAACAACGTGAAATAGTACTTGTAGACACCTCGAGGACCGACCAGATTAACCCAGAGCATCATGAGCATTGTAAGGAAGAGTATGCGCCTAACGTACTTCCTTTCGTGTCCTGGCCGCCTCGGTTCCATTAACATTAAGCCAGCGAAAAGCACTACTCCAAAGTACAGCAGGAAGCCGTAGTAGACAACGGCATCGAGAACCTGCGTGAGCCAGAGGAAAAACACACCAATTGGGAGAGTCCGGTCGGACACGGGTAGAGAAAGGTAGGCAATTAGAGGCAGAACCTGAAGCCGCATAGGACTCCCATAATACGGGGCATCTGTGAAAGACTCGAGTCTGAAGCCTCCAGAGGCAAGACTCATGAAGAACAGCGCGTTGGGTTGAGCGATGAGAAATGGAAACATAACTGCTGCAACGAATATGACGACCACGACCACACTGAACATGAAGCCGCGTACATCTAGCGATTCAGGTATCTTTCTGAGCGCCTCCCCCACAGCTCGGCCAAGACCTCTGTGAATAGTAGGAGCAGCTTCTTCAACACTCCGAGGCTTCACGAGTAGATATACAACCAAGGGGATTCCCAAGAACCACGCGGTCTGTTTGAATAATGCGGCGGTTACAATCAGTATCGTGCCCGTGTGTCGTCTCCCTCGGACTAGCATGTAAAACCCGGCAAAGAAGAAGAAGATGAAAGGCGAGGGGTTTAACCACACATAATCGATGTGGTAGAGAATCGAAGGGCTTAGTAAGTAGGTTAGAGTGGCAGCTTCTGCAATATGCCTGTTGCTTGACAGCTCACGAGCGAGACCGTAAACCGGTAAAGCTGTCAGGTACCCGAGAATCGCAATTAGTAGCCCGATTCCCCAGTCGTCAACTGGTAGTGCTATACCTGCTGCATAGAGATACGCGTACAGTGGAGGGAAGATGTAGAGCCCATTCCTGTTTACTATACCATTCATGCTGATGTAACCGAAGGTGTCACTGTAAGGCATCACGCTGTTCAGCATGTTGTGCCCCCAATGGACATAGAAGAAGCTGTAGTCGGTATAGCCCTCAAGTTGCATGTTAATCGTGTATCCAAACAGATTGATCGGTCCGTCACCTAGCCAGACTCCTCTGCGATTCCATAGTCCAGTCGATAGATACTCGACCACTGCAGTATTGAAAACGTACGTCCACACTAGCATCCCGAAATGGAGGACCAGCAGGAGGGGGAGATACTCCGCTACGGAGCGGCCGAAGACCACCGTCAAGAAAGCAAAGCCCACGTAAAGGAGGACCATTTGCATGAGATACGGTTGTATTGCGACTTGGAGAATAAGTGCCCAGCATAATACCATGGCGTACAGGATTCCCAGCACTGAGATCTGAACAAGAAGAACTCTCAGAGGAGACCTTCTCAGTTGCGCTAGGCGCATGGTTACGCCGTCATCTGAGCTCTCTGATATACTTGTTCTCCGCTTCTTTCCTACGAATCCGACGCGACATGCAGCGTGGCTGTGCTTCCAGAGCCGCTCTTTGTGACATCGATGACCGAAACGCCCTCCACGCCCTCAACGTCAGTATGAGTGATTAGGAAAATCTGTTTGAAACTCTGATCGCTGGTCAGATTCCTCAGAACCGAAGCTCTT
>Ga0315296_10001751_pt1 | contig 18890 bp, 18 predicted proteins | sample YL17G14_18_MG_FD_203921 | JGI IMG/M metagenome (GOLD analysis project Ga0315296, IMG submission 203921) | Sediment microbial communities from Yellowstone Lake, YNP, Wyoming, USA - YL17G14_18 | ecosystem: Environmental > Aquatic > Freshwater > Lake > Sediment | place: USA: Wyoming | collected... | reverse complement strand
CTTCAATGCCTACTTGTTTGCGGAGCGCAGCTGGAATAGTTATCTGCCCATGACGCGTCACCTTGGTCAAGGTCATGCTTTCCTCCTATGTAGTAATTTAGGAACTTACTACAACCAATTCTATCCCAATTCGGCCTATGTGTCAAGTCAACCTACCAGTACTCCAGCCGCGACTGGCTTCCCGTGTTGTTGAGGTGTGTCGTTGCGAGAATATCCCGAGGTCGGCGATTTCATCGCGTACCTACGTCTCAAGAACCTCTCCCCTCGGACCATAGTCGAGTACGGAAAGGTGTTAAACAGCCTGTTTGAGCAAATCGGTTTGGGTGAGTCATCGCCTAAGGAGATTACTACTGGCCAATTGCAAGAGTATGTCGCTAGCCTACAGCAGAGGGGTGGCTGCCGCGACGGTGAGCAATCATGTCTTGGTGATCAAGCGGTTCTTCAGCTTTCTCTTGGCGGAAGGGTATATCGAGGAGGATCCGTCGCAGCGCCTTCCCCGGCCTAAGGTGGGAAAACGATTACCCAAAGCGCTGACCATTACTCAGGTGCAAGACCTCTTCGCCGCCTTCAGAAGAGAGACGCCAACGGAACGGCGGGACCAGATGTTCTTCCGGTTGGTCTATGTCTGTGGGCTGCGGGTGAGCGAGGCAGTCAACCTCAGATTGGAGGATATTGACCTTGCCGAGGGGACCCTTCTGGTCATCGGCAAGGGAGACAAAGAACGGCAAGTATATCTAAAGCCCAACTTGCTCCGGGCCCTGAAAGAATACATTGCAGAGAGTAAACCGAGGACATATCTCTTCTCAGGCCAGGGCGGCGACAGCACCATCACACGTCGGAATATGGAGGGTCGTCTCAAGAAGTACTTCAAGGCTGCTGGCCTGCCCGATCGGGTCACGCCGCATACTTTACGCCATTCCATAGCCGTGCATTATCTGATCAATGGGGCGCCTATCACCTTCGTTCAGAGGCTTCTGGGCCATGCGAGCCTAGCCACCACCGGGATTTATACTCAGCTCGCCGACACGATGACCAAAGAGATTGCCTTGAACACTCCGACGGCCCTGGATGAGGTGCTTCCAGCAGAAGAGAGGATGTTGAAGGAGCGGATGGCAGCGTACGAGGTAGAATATGAGGAGTGGGACACGCTGGTGGCAGGGCTAGCGAGGTAGAGAGAGGGGGGGCCGCAAAGTGGGAACCCGAAGAACGCGGCACTTGCGGGAGTTCGGGATAGCGCGAATTCTAACCGGACTCTATAGGCTGATGTAGGCCAGTTGCCCAAAACCTAGGTGCTCGAATTGGACAAGTGCGTTGATCCCGTTGAGGAGGAGGTCAGCACCTATGACAACAGCGTTAGTATGCGGCGCGGGCGGTTTCATCGGTGGGCACCTGGTGAGGAAACTGAAGCGTGAGGGTTACCGGGTGCGTGGCGTCGATATCAAGGAACACGAGTTTGCGCCCACGGCGGCCGATGAGTTCCTGCTACTCGATCTGCGGGAGCCAGAGCACTGCCATGCGGCGCTTGCGCTTGGCGATGGCACGTTTGACGAAGTATACCAGTTGGCTGCGGACATGGGCGGAATGGGCTTTATCTCTGTCGCTGAATGCGAGGTCATGCGTAATAACGCTTTGATCAACATCCTTATGACCCACGCGGCGGCGACGATGGGCGTGCCCCGCTATTTCTTCTCCTCGTCGGTGTGCGTGTACCGGGACATGGAGCCCGACGAGCCGGAGATGACGGAGGACGAAGCCATCCCGGCCAACCCGGACAACGAGTACGGCTGGGAGAAACTCTACGCCGAGCGCGTGGCCCAGGCTTACGGGCCGCGCTACGGCATGCAGGTGCGCATCGCCCGCTTCCAGAACTGCTACGGCCCGGAGGGGACTTGGACCGGCGGACGTGAAAAAGCCCCGGCCGCCATCTGCCGCAAGGTGGCCGAGGTGGAGGATGGTGGCACGATTGAGGTGTGGGGCGATGGGACGGCGATTCGCTCCTACACTTACGTGAGCGATATGGTGGATGGCATCCACATGCTGATGCAGTCTGACCTGGAAGGGCCGGTGAACATCGGATCTCCAGAGTATGTGACTGTGGACGAGCTGGTAGCGACGGTGATCGAGGTGTCGGGTAAGGAGATCCGCGTCAGGCACGTTGATGGCCCGGTAGGGGTTCAGGCGCGGAACTTTAGCAATACGCGCATATACTCGCTGGGGTGGTGGGCCAAGGTGTCGCTGAAAGAGGGGATTGGGTATACGTATCCGTGGATCGAGGCGCAGGTGAAGGCGCAGCGAGCGCGTGAGCGGCAAAGGTAGGGGAAGAGTCAGCCAGGTAGCCGATTCTTCTGGCTTGCCACGCTGACCTTCGTTACGGGATTGAAGAAGATGACGGCATCCCTATGGCGTCTACGAGGAGGCGTCTGAGAGAATGAAGGTTGTCATCCTTGCCGGCGGGTTTGGTACTCGGCTTCAAGAAGAGACGACAGTTAAACCTAAGCCCATGGTCGAAATCGGCGGCCAGCCGATTCTCTGGCACATCATGAACATCTATGCCGCGCACGGGTACAAGGAATTCGTCGTCGCCTTGGGATACAGGGGAGAAATCATCAAGAATTACTTCTTGAACTACTACTATCTGCGCAATAGTTTTAGCATCCATCTAGGCAACGGCCGTGTGGACGTTCACGACGCAGGTCGGGAGAATTGGGTGGTGCATCTGATTGACACAGGGCTTCACACACAGACGGGAGGACGCGTCAAGCGACTGGCTCCCTGGATTGGAAACGAAACATTCATGATGACCTACGGTGATGGCGTAGCGAATATCAACATTAGGGAGTTGGTTGCCTTTCATCGCAAGCACGGAAAGCTGGCCACGGTCACGGCTGTGCGTCCACCATCACGGTTTGGTGGTCTGAACTTCAGTGGCGACCTAGTAGCTCGCTTTGAGGAGAAGCCTCAGATCGGTGAGGGTTGGATTAACGGTGGGTTTTTTGTAATGGAGCCAGAAGTACTTGACTATATCGAAGGAGATACGATTGCGTGGGAACGAGAACGGCTGGAGCGCCTGGCTAAAGAAGGTCAGCTTGTGGCCTATCGCCATGATGGGTTTTGGCAGTGCATGGACACACTACGCGATGTGCGGCTTCTGGAGAGCCTATGGGCGGAGGGTCGAGCACCTTGGAAGGTATGGGAGTAACATCCTCGTTCTGGCAAGATCGGTCAACCTTGGTAACCGGTGCGACCGGCTTGCTTGGGGGCTGGCTGATGCGGCGGCTGCTTGACTTGGGAGCTGATGTTGTCTGCCTGGTGCGGGACTGGGTGCCGCAGAGCGAGCTGGTGCGTGCCCAACTGATCGAAAGGGTAAAGGTGGTACGCGGCGATGTCTGTGATCAGACGCTTTTGGAACGGATCCTGGGAGAATACGAAATTGACACAGTTTTCCATCTGGCGGCCCAGACGATTGTGAGCATTGCCAACCGCAATCCGGTCTCGACTTTTGAGACCAACGTTCAAGGTGCCTGGGCACTGTTGGAGGCATGCCGGCGTAGTCCCACAGTCAAGCAGATCGTGTTAGCGTCGTCGGACAAAGCCTATGGTTATCAGAGGGAACTTCCCTACGATGAGGAAATGCCCTTGCAAGCTCGCCATCCGTATGATGTCAGCAAATCGTGCGCCGACCTGATTGCTCAGGCCTGTGCTGTGACCTATGGGCTGCCGCTGGTGATTACCCGTTGCGGCAACTTCTACGGCGGGGGAGATCTGAACTGGAATCGAATTGTCCCAGGGACGATTCGCTCCGTGTTGCGAGGGGAACGGCCGGTGATTCGTTCCGATGGTAACTATGTGCGAGACTATTTCTATGTAGAGGATGCTGCCATTGCCTACACTTTGTTGGCAGAGCATTTGGGTCGGAATCCAGATTGTCGAGGTGAGGCGTTCAATTTTTCAAACGAAACCCCAGTGGCCGTTTTGGAACTGGTGCAGCGCATACTGTATTTGATGGGCTCCGATCTAGAGCCGGTCATCCTTAACGAAGCGACAAACGAAATCCGCCACCAATACCTAACGGCTAAGAAAGCACGTCGAGTGCTAGGCTGGAGGCCTGCATTTGCCCTCGATGAGGGGTTGAAGAAGACCATCCAGTGGTATCAGAGGTTCTTTGCCGATGCACAGCCAAGCTGACGTGCTTCGTGCCGAAATCGTTGATCTGGTCCGACAGTACTGGGCTGTTGCCTTTCCCGAGAGCGACTTCGTGCCGGGTGAAACGCCGATCCAGTACGCTGGGCGAGTTTTTGACGCGGATGAGTTGATACATTTGACAGAAGCGGCGCTAGATTTCTGGTTGACAACCGGACGATTTGCGCATCAGTTTGAGCGGGAGTTCGCGTGCTTCTTCGGCGTACGTCACGCTATCCTAGTCAACTCCGGATCTTCGGCCAATTTGCTGGCCCTCTCCTGCCTGACTTCGCCTAAGCTCGGAGAGCAACGACTGAGTCCTGGCGATGAGGTTATCACGGTTGCTACTGGATTCCCGACGACGGTAAACCCGATCATCCAGAACAACCTCGTTCCGGTCTTCGTAGATGTCACGATACCTACCTACAACGTGGACGTGACACAGCTTGAACAGGCCTATTCCGAGCGAACACGCGCCATCATGCTTGCCCATACCCTCGGGAACCCTTTTGACTTGGATGTTGTGACACATTTCGCTCGACAACACGAGCTATGGCTTATCGAAGACTGCTGTGACGCGGTGGGATCTACCTTTCATGGACAGAAAGTAGGGACTTTCGGTGACTTGGCCACCGTGAGTTTCTACCCTGCGCACCACATCACTATGGGCGAAGGTGGCTGCGTGCTAACTAGTCGCCCGACGCTGAAGACCCTCGTGGAATCCTTCCGTGACTGGGGACGGGATTGCTGGTGCGAGCCAGGTAGGGAAAACACCTGTGGCAAGCGGTTCGATTGGCAACCTGGAGAGCTGCCCTATGGGTATGACCATAAATACGTCTACTCGCATATCGGGTATAACCTCAAGTTAACCGACATGCAAGCAGCGGTGGGGGTAGCCCAATTGAGGAAGTTGCCTGCCTTTATCGAAGCACGTCGGCGCAATTTTCAAACCTTGTATGAGGGACTCAAGGACCTGGAAGAGTTCTTCATCCTACCCCAACCGACACCAGGGAGTGAACCCAGTTGGTTTGGTTTCCCTTTGGCCGTGCGGCCTGAGGCGCCATTCACTCGGAATGAGGCGGTACGCTACTTGGAAAAACAGAAGATCGCCACCCGGCTGCTTTTCGGGGGAAACCTGGTACGCCAACCAGCCTACAATGGAATCCCGTATAGGGTGGTTGCAGAGTTGGAGAACTCAGACTTTGTAATGACCCATGTCTTCTGGGTTGGTGTCTACCCAGGGCTTTCATCAGCCATGCTTGAATACGTCATAGAGACATTCCGCAAAATTCCAGAGGGGCTGGTATGCGGTGCTTTGTGACCGGCGGTACGGGTCTCATCGGCTCTCATCTGGTACGGTTGCTGCTCGAACAAGATTGCCAGGTTGGGATATTGGTGCGTGCGACCAGCGATCCATGGCGGATTCAGGATGTGCTCGATCGCCTACATGTTATCAGAGGCGACTTAGCAGTGATAGAGCAAGCTGGTCCGGCTATTCAAAAGTTTGCTCCTGATGTTATCTTCCACCTGGGTTGGTATGGGGTTGGCAACCGCTACCGCGATGATCCAGCCCAGGTTAGCCAGAACTTGTATGGAAGCCTGAAGCTACTGCAAGTAGCCCGCGAAGCCGGTTGCCAGTGCTGGGTTGGTTTGGGGTCACAGGCCGAGTACGGGCGTTATGATGGTATACTGGTAGAGGATTTGCCAACCCGACCTGAGACAATGTACGGTGTGGTAAAGCTTTGTGTGGGTCTTCTGAGCCAGAAACTATGTGAGGCCTATGGTATTCGTTTCGTGTGGCTTCGGCTACTTGCAGCATACGGGCCGATGGACGACCCAGAGCATATGATTCCTTACGTCATCCTGTCCCTTCTACGAGGCCGGAAGCCTGTCCTGACACCCGGTGAGCAGCGCTGGGATTACCTTTATGTTGAAGATGCTGCCAGGGCAATTTGGCAGGTTGTGAGCCATCCCAGGGCCCAGGGCATTTTCAATCTTGGGTCTGGTGAGGCTTACACTGTGCGCAACATTGTTGAGCGCATTCGGGATTTAATCGATCCTGGTCTACCGCTGGGCCTCGGTGAGGTACCATACCGGCCTGATCAAGTCATGCACCTGCAGGCAGATATCACAAAGTTGCAAAAAATGACTTGCTGGAAACCCCGGACGAGTTTAGACGATGGTCTAAGACAGACCGTGGAATGGTACAGGAAGAGAAACGAGAGAAGCTCTAGCAAGAATCATTGCCTGGGCGCGTGAAAACAACACACGCGAGGCGAACAATCCGGTATAATCCACAAGCATGGGAGGAAACTATGAAGGGCACAGCTTTTATCGTTCAGTACCTGATGGAGCATGAGGCAGTTTCTCATGTCTTCACGTATGCAGGAGGAACCAATGCTTGGCTGCTCGACGCGCTCCATAGGACTGATGGCATTGCCCTTGTTCCAATGCGACATGAGCAAAATGCTGCCTTTGCAGCAGATGGATATGCACGAGCGTCAGGGCGACTAGGTGTTGCTGCAACGATGAGTGGTCCTGGTGCTACAAACTTGGTGACTGGAATTGCAGATGCATTCTTTGATTCGGTACCAGTGCTCTTCCTAACCAGTCAAGTGACAACGTCGACCTACAAGTTTGACAGGCCCGTTCGCCAGCTTGGATATCAGGAGGCGGACATCGTCAGTATAGCGAGACCAATCACGAAGTATGCGAATATAGCAACTACGGAAGTCGAAATGGTGGCGATGCTAAGAAAGGGCATCTCTGTGGCCAGGTCAGGCCGGCCTGGACCCGTGCTTGTTGATATTCCTTCTGACATTCAGCGACGGGAAGTGGCCGAGCAAGAACTCTCTTTGAGCCCTATTCTGGAACCTGGCCGCGCTGCAAGCGATATGGAAGTCAAAGTAGCTCTGGACTTAATCAGGAGTGCTAACAGGCCAGTTGTGTTGGTCGGCGGTGGAGTAAGAACATCACGGACCCATGACCTGTTGTTGGAGTTCGTTGATCGCTTACAAATCCCTGTTGTGGTTTCCCTAATGGGCAAAGACTCATTTCCACATGATCATCCGCTATTTGTTGGCTTCATCGGCAGCTACGGTAATCGATATGCAAACCTGACGCTCGCAAATTGTGATCTAGTGATTGCTTTGGGTTCTCGCCTGGACAGTCGTCAGACAGCAGATCCCAAGACCTTCGCTCGAGCTGCCAAAAAGATACATGTAGACATTGACAGGAACGAACTCAACAATACTGTGATAAGCGAAGTGGCAATCCATGCACATGTCAGGAGCTTTTTTGAAAAGGGGCTTGCTATTGCGCAACCGCAACCCTCCGGACGGTATCAGAGTTGGTTGGACTATATCGGAAGGGTGAGGGCTGAGTTTGATATAGACGGTGTGGGAAGTCCAGAGAAAGTGAATCCAAAGGCATTCCTACGTAAACTCTCCGAGTTGGCGAGTGGAAGAGAGTTATTCCTGGCCGACGTGGGGAATCATCAGGTGTGGGCTGCCCAGGAATTGAGAATTCGATTGGGGCAGCGCTTCATAACCTCAGGTGGGCTTGGCACCATGGGATTTGCAATACCGGCTGGGATTGGAGCACATTATGCCTGCCCTGATCATCCTATTATCGCCATTGTAGGTGATGGTGGGTTCCAGATGAGTATTCCAGAGTTGCAAACGATTGTACATAACCGCATTCCCATCAAGATCATCGTCTTCAACAATGGGGTGTTAGGCCTAATGTGGCACTTTCAGAACGAAAACTTCCCAGGCGGGGGGCATCCTGCAACTGAAGAGGGATACTCTTGTCCGCACATTCAAAAAGTTGCTGCTGCTTACGGTATCCTGTCCAAGCGAGTCGAGGATAATCTGCAGGTTGACGATGCGATAATGTGGCTGCTATCAGCCGAGGGACCAGCCTTGCTAGAGCTTGTTATTCATCCTTCTTGGGCAGGATATCCGAAGGTTAAACCAGGCAACCCGCTCGAAGGACAGCTACCTGAGATTGAAGGGGAACGTCTTGCACGCTACATGCTGATTCCACCGCTAGAATAAGTAGCCTGCACTCGTAATCGCCTCTCTGCTGCTGGTCGTGCTGGATGTGGGTAACCACCAGATGTGGGCGGCGCAGTCGCTTGAGCTTAGTCCCGACCAGCGGTTTCTGACCTCGGGTGGCATGGGGGCAATGGGCTTCGCACTGTCTGCTGCTATTGGCACATCCCTGGCTTATCCCGACCAACCGGTAGTCATGATAGCCGGTGACGGCGGCTTCCAGTTGAATGTTCAGGAACTCCAAACCGTGGTACACAACCGTCTACCGATCAAGATGGTGGTCCTCAACAACCAATGCTACGGTATGGTACGCCAGTTCCAGCAAAGTTACTTCGAGGAACGTTATCAATCCACCTATTGGGGCTACTCGGCACCTGACTTTGCTCGGGTAGCGCATGCCTATGGAATTGCTTCCCACACGGTGGATGATGTATCTAACATGCAACAAGCTCTGGATAGGATGTGGCACGATCACAGAGCTCCATTTCTTCTGCAGGTGATAATTGACCCGCTTACTAATGCCTATCCCAAGATAGCTTTCGGTCGCCCAATTACTGAGATGGAACCCTTTGCCAAACCTGTCGATATGGAAGGGACATGAGTGGGTTTTCGTTTACATCTCGGGGTGGTGCTGGGTGGCTATGATCTCGTGGCAAACTCGTCAATGAAAAGGTGTCCATAAGTTATGCCGAGAGTCGTTACAAACAGTGAAGACGTTTTCTTAGAAATATGTATTCCCACGTACAACCGCAGCAGTAAACTGAAGCGTCTGCTGACGATTTTGGAAAGTGAACTTGGCGCGATTTCAGTTGATGTACACATTCGAATCACGATATCCAACAACCACTCATCCGATAACACTCAGGAAATGTTACAAAATCATTCATTCCGCCATAACATCCTTGTCCGCACCAACTCGGAAAATCTAGGGCCATTGAGAAATATTTGGGGCTTGTATGAGACAGCAAAAGCAAAATATATTTGGCTCCTAAGCGATGACGATATCCCTAAGAAGGGATCATTATCTAAAATTATTGACGCTCTTGTTCGGTTCGAACCAACAGTATTAACTTTTGAATTTGAGCAGCCTATTGGATCATCGGCAAGAAATCATGGGAACACAACTGGCATTGAAGAAATAACCGACATGCATGAGGCAATTCCTAACATTCTAGTACTAGCAAAGATGAGCAAATATATTGTGAAGGCAGAAAATTTACAAAATGCTCTCATCCGTGTAAATCATCTAAAAGATACTGGATATGGGTGGCTGGCGGTAATCCTTGAGATAATAAATATGTCAGAAGTTAAAAAGGTGATAGTTTACCATGAGTTTCTTGCAAGATGCGATGAGGATTTTGGTAATCTATGCGATGGATTTTCCCCTCAATTTTGGGACGATTACCTGCTTTTGCTTGATCATGAAATCGTGATAAATAATTGTCCGGAGTACGCGCGAAAGTACAAATATAGGCACTATCCATATGTGGTTGGAATGAATTACGGAGTTTTGGCAGGATTAACTAATTGTTCTAATCTAAGTCCTTTTCGAGAAAACGGGAAAAAAATCCCTTTTCATACAAGTTATTTTCGTGATCCTTTTGCAATGTTTCAGTGGATTTGTTTGCGTCTTGACGTTCCAGCTTGGCGTGTCATTTATCGAATTTCAATATATGCGAGAGAATTTGCGAGAGAATTAAAGAAGAGGTTGTTTGCATCAGATGAAAAAGCTTAGGACGGGACTTTGACATAAGGTTTGCCAATGAGAAGATTAGAGCGTTCTGTTCGGAACATGGCTTCCAACGTGATCGGTTGGGTGGTACCTGGCGTAGTTAACATTGTCGCCATCCCGCTGCTGCTGCATCGCCTGGGGCCAGATGCTTACGGCCTGAGCAATCTGGTTTTGCTGGTGGTCGGTTACTTCTCTATCATGGATATGGGAACGGACATCGCGGCCGTCAAACTCCTGGCGGAATACGACGCAAAGGGAGACACAACCTCGATCAATCGCTTGATGAGCACCAATTTCCAGTTCTACCTGGGTGTGGGGCTTGCCGGCATGTTCCTAATCTTGCTATCTGCAGACATGCTGGCAACTCGCGTTTTTTCCGTGCCCGAGGTGTTCATGGCCGAGGCCGCTGCTGTCTTTCGGCTGGGCGCTTTGGGGTTTTTGGCCAATATGCTGGTTATGTGGGCAACTGCCGTGCCGCAGGGCGTACAGCGCTACGATGTCATGAATGGGATCTCGATTGCCACCAGCCTAGTCAGCACGGGCGCAGGGCTGGCAGTGGTCTACGCGGGCTATGGCGTAGTAGGTTTCGTTTTCGCCAGGATCCTGACGACGGCCCTGGCAGGCGTGATTGGTTTCGTAGCGGCTCATCGCCTACTCCCAACGTTAAGGTTGCACTTTGGGCTTGATCGGGAGATGTTACGTCGGATTTGGGGCATTTCAGTGTACGGAGCAGTAATCAGAATACTGGGAATGTTCACTGGTTCGATCGATCGCACACTTATTGGGATATGGCTTGGCACGGCTGCTGTAGCGGCCTATTCCGTGCCGTACACGGTCACGATCTACTTGGGACAGTTAATGCTGCGAACGATGCACTTCATTTTTCCCATGGCTAGCGAACTGTCCCATTCTGGACATCTTGAGTATCTGCGCGATATTTTTTCGCGATCTTCGCGTTTCGTTGTAGCTGTCAGCTCAATTGTTGTTCTACCCCTTGCTGTGCTTGCAGATAGCGTCCTAACTCTTTGGGTAGGACCGGAATTGGCAATGGCATCGGCGAATGCGTTTCGTTTGCTGCTGATTGGAACTTACTTGAGTTCGATGGTCGCACTATTTAGCCACATCCTTGTGGGGATAGGATACGTAAAGCAATTTACATGGATGTATGTTCTGAAAACCTGCTTTCTGTTCGGCGCGTGTCTGTTGTTGATTCGTCCCTTGGGTATTCTGGGAGCCGGGATCGCTATCCTGGCGACCTCTATGCTGGATATCGTATTTGGCGCATTCTGTCTGCGAATGTATATCGGGATCCAGGCGATCAGGTTTTTCGGGGCATACATGCGCCCTGTAGGTTTAGGCATTGCTCTTTCGAGCCTGCTTCTTGTGGTGCGGCCCTATGTTTCTTCGTGGTTTGCCTTAGGCAGCATCATGTTCGGTTACGCGGTAGTTTATCTGTTCATTGGGTTTTACGCGGATGTATTCGGGCAGACCGAGAAGGAGGTATTGCATCGCATATGGCGATTGATTGTCACTCGCAGCGGGAGAAAGGAAATTGGGTTGGGATAGGCCCACATCGGAAGGAATCGTATGACATGATTACAAAGCGATCACGCAATACGGAGGCAAAAGTAGTGTGAAGAGAAGACCTATTGTTCAATCCGCGCGAATGTTGGGCGGCAAGATATTGCGCGCGTGTGGGATTGATGTGAACTGGTTCCGAAGGTCTCGTGCATTGTTGGTAGCCCGAAAATGGACTAGATCGCACTCACTGATAGCAAGCGCGAGTAAGCAGGGCTAAATCAATACCGTTTTGCAATGCGGACATAATCGTTGACGGCGAGTCAACTAGGAACCGGGGTAGCCAAATGCTGACAAGCATACGCAAAAAAGTCAGGCAACTCATATCGAACACGCCTCTGTATCCAAGAGTGCGGCAATTTCGCATCTATTATGCTACGAGGAAAGCGCAATACATCTTTTTGAGACGGCACAACTTCCACGTTGAAAACATAAAAGCAGAATTGGTGAAGAGGCACAAGCCTGAGACAGTTAATAAGGAACTGGACAACTGGGTTCGTGCAGGAAAACCGGTTCCGCCGCCAGAAGCGTATAAACAAAAAGTGGTGATGGGTTATGCCCAGAAGTACAATGTGAAAACATTAATTGAGACGGGAACGTGCATAGGAGACATGTGCTATGCAGCAAGAGATGCTTTCGAAAAAATATATTCCATTGAGTTGAGCAGGTTCCTCTATAATATAGCCAAACAGGTACTTGCAGAATATCGGGATATAACGCTTTTCAATGGGGATAGCAGCATCATATTGCCTAGAATACTCTCTTCAATCTCTGAACCTTGCATTTTTTGGCTTGATGCCCATTACAGTGGGGGGATGACATCGGCAGGAGCCTTTCTTACCCCAATCACAAGTGAGCTTAACACTATTGCTCTGCACCCAGAGAAGAGGCATGTAATACTTATTGATGACGCCAGGGACTTTACGGGAGACGATTGTCCAACAGTAGAATACATAAGACAATTCTGTTTAGAACATTTCCCTGATCATGAGTTCTTTGTAGAAGATGATATAATGAGAATTGCTCCATTGATGTAGAACGTGGTGAGGAGAACTTTTTCATGTTTCCGGCCGGGCTATATTGGCTATTGAAATGATAAAGATTATGCGAAAGTTCATCATATTCGATACGTTCAACACGCCATTTCACAACAATAGGATATTCGACCCTGAGGTCGCGCGACATTACCCTGGCGCCCTGGCCGCCGTGAGGTTCTATGAGTTGGCAACGCGCGCTGGTTACACGGTGCTTACTTGTGACCTTTTTGAAAGCAAAGGGATTTCTCCCAAAGAGGCTATCTTGATTACAGAGCAGTGGTCGCCCTACACGGCAAGGTTGATCCTTCGTGGTGCGTTACCCGGGATCGTCATTTCCCACGAAACACTGTTTTCTTGGTCCTTTTACTCCAACCTCCGCAAGATCAGTTCCCTTTACCAGCATGTTTTTGTCTTCGAAGGTGCGCGAAAATGGGTTGATGAGTCCCGTGCAAGGTTCTACAAGCTCTATTATCCCCAAGCGATGCGCGGCGTCGTAGACATCGGTATACCGTGGGGTAACAAGCGGTTCATGGTATTGATTAGCAGTAATAACCCTCCCCCAGCGGGTTTCCGGTACAGGCTGGCTTGTCTTCGCGAACCGGCACTCCGCAATGATCTTCATGCAGAGCGGTTGCGGGCGACTGCACATTTCTCACACAACCCCGGCTTTCACCTGTATGGCCGCAACTGGGCCACACAGCAGCCGTGGCTGTCAAACGACTTGAAGGAAGCCGTTGCCAGGTGCTACCAAGGTGAGTGTGAGGACAAGGTTGCAACGTTGGCACAATACCGTTTTGCGATCTGTTTTGAAAACTTACGCTTTTCCGGGTACGTCACGGAAAAGATATTCGACTGCTTCTTTGCCGGCTGTATCCCCGTCTATTATGGGGCGCCGGATATTGAGCGCTATGTGCCCAAAGAGACATTCGTTGACTTACGGCAGTTCAATACCTATGAAGAACTCGCCGCGTTTCTAGCAGTGATGACGCCTGAGCAGGCGTCCAGGTACCTGAAGGCGGCAAGCGCGTTCCTTGATTCTCCTGCTTTCGAGCCATTCTATCAAGAGAGCTTTGCCCAGAAGTTGGTAGATGCTGTGAACTCTTGCGCAACAACCCCGGCGACGGCTCGACCCAACCTATCTCTATCGACCCAGTTGTGGCTTATGGCGGATATCGGAGTGACGACGGGTAAACGACGCCTACGCCCGTTAGTACGGTTTCTTCGCGGACAACGGGATCATCCGTAATTTTCTAAATCACTACTACTTCACCAAGATAATTTTGACGTATATCTGTAGTGCGAAACGACGCCTGCGGCACCACAGGCGCTCCTTCGAACAAGTGAATCAGCGATTCGCCCTACAATTCTATCTATCATAATTGAATTGGTCGAGTACTACCTGCATGTAGTGCGGGCTTGAGTAATGGAAGGAGGAGGATCTAATGAGCGAGCGCCTGCTGATTATTGTGCTGACCTATAACCGCGTAAACTGGCTGGAAGAATGTCTTCAGTGCTTTCTGGCACAAACCTATCAGGACTTCAGGCTGGTTGTGCTGGACAATGCGAGCGTACAGGATGTCGAAGGCATGATACGTAAATTGAAAGATCCGCGAATCTCACTCATCAGGAATGAAACAAACCTTGGTGGTTTGGGGAATTTCAAAAAAGCCTGTGAGATGGCTGACGGTGACTTTTTCATGATCTTTCACGATGATGATTGCGCGCATCCCAGGATGTTAGAGTCACAGATGCGGGTTTTCAAGGAGGTACCTGATGCGGTGTTCGTCATGACTGGATGTGAAATAATAAGGGATCATTCGAAGATGAAAATCTTCGATCTAGACAACGCCCTAAGCTACGAGGTCTTCGAGGATGATGGTGCACTTGCAAGAGCATACATAGCCGGCAGGAAGCCGTTCGGTTTTTGCTCGACCTTGTATCGTACAAGCATTCTCATGGATACACGGTCAATCCTAGAAAACCTGATTGAGCGCTTCTCGTTGTGTGCCGACAAGCCTCTTCTATTATCTCTTGCGCAGAAGGGGCCATGCGCCTACTTAACGTCACCGACATACAATGTGCGCCAGCATAAGTCGCAGGATTCTCTGCGCTTAGCCACTGAAGTGCGATACACAAGGGAGGTGCTACGTCTCTACCGAGAAATGTTCGACGGCGCGTGGGATCCTATAACGGTCAAGCATTTCGAACGCACCGCTACCCTAAATCTTATTACAACTTATTCTGAGTGGTTAAGACGTAACCCATTTAACTTTACAGCGGTTCTGAAGGATATCACAAAGCAGGACATAATCCGTCCTCTAACCTTTCTTCAATACAGCGTGAAGCTGGCTGTGAAATACATTTGCAAACACGTTTACCAGATTGCTAAGCGCTTCTACTTGTTGTTTTGCGGCATGGTTCAGAATCCCAGGAAGTTAGATTGACACTTTTAAAATGACTTAAATATTCTGGGCAAATGGCTTCAAAAGCGCTATTTTGGGCCGAAAAACCGGTTGAAGCCTACGATTGTCGGCTGTTTTGTGCCCTCCTCGTCACATTGCACAAAATAGAAGTGTCAATCTAAACTTGAATTATGCCGTGTTATTGATATGGATGTTAGTCCTGTCCAAACGCCCCTTACGGGTTGAGATGATTTCTGCGGCTGAGATAGCCGGATAAGAATTGTGATTTTAATCCAAATAAGGCTCTAAGAGCTAGAGCTAAGCGCTCTGTTCCCATTCATAACGCCTATCGCTGGATTCGGAACTGGTTGTCGCCAGTTGTGGATCCGCTCTATGCCCTCAGAGGGTTAATAGGTTATCCGTGGTTCTTCACCGACTGGTGGCACTATGCGAGGATGCCGCAAGCAGAGCCGATCCGGTGGATAGACACCTATCCCCAATTGCATGACCGCACGAGTACCACTCCGATTGACGCGCACTATTTTTACGTCAACGGTTGGGCCGCGCGCCGGATCATATCAAACCGACCGGCCCGGCATGTGGATGTCGCTTCGCAGACCATCTTTGCCAATTTGTTAGGCGCTGTTGTGCCGGTGATGTTTTTAGACTATCGGCCATTGAAAGCCCATTTGAGCGGATTAGAGTGTGTTGGAGCGAGCATGCTGCAGATGCCGTTTGCCAACGGCTCTGTCGAGTCCATTTCGTGTCTGCATGTGGCTGAGCATATTGGTTTAGGCCGCTACGGTGATCCGCTGAACCCGCAGGGAACGCGACAAGCGGCGCATGAACTCTCGCGTGTGTTAGCGCCGGGAGGCAACCTGTATTTTGCCGTGCCAGTGGGAAGGCCCCGTTTATGCTTCAATGGCTGCCGTATTCATGCAGCGGACACAATTTGCCAGTACTTTGCGAATTTGGAATTGATTGAGTTTTCCGGCGTCCATGATAATGGCCGGTTTGTTGAGAGGGTTGGGTTGGCTGAGTTCAGCGATAGCGAGTATGCTTGCGGAATGTTCTGGTTAAAAAAACTAGGCCACAGTTTAAAACAGGTGTCATGATCGGGCTTGTCTGTGACGGATAACTGATTGGGTTGGCATGGAATAGCGAGAAACGGAAAGGACCAGAAACTTGTTCAGCAAACTTAAGCCATACGTCGAGCGCTATCCGGCGCTGGCCTTTGCTTATCGCACACTCCGCGATGCCTGGGCTTTTCAGCGGCAACGGCCGCAGGTCACCCCCTATAGCTTCAAGTTAATGGGCAACCGCGCGATGCAGACGGGCACTTTTGAGCCTGAAGAAGCCGCGCTGATTAAGCATCTGCTGGACAGCGCGGATGTGTTCGTGGATGTGGGGGCCAATATTGGTTTTTACACCTGTTTGGCTCGGTCATCAGGCAAATATACCGTTGCTGTTGAGCCGCTCGCGCAAAACCTGAATTATCTCTACGCCAATCTGAACGAAAACGGCTGGAGCGATGTGGAGGTGTATCCGGTTGCGTTGGGCAGTCAGCCCGGCATCGCCACTTTATACGGCGCAAGCACGGGTGCATCGCTCGTTTGCGGATGGGCTGGCGCGTCACCTTTGCTTCGGCGAACCGTCCCGGTTTCCACGCTGGATATTCTGCTGGGCGCGCGCTTTGTTGGAAAGAGATTGATCATCAAGATAGACGTGGAGGGCGCGGAATATGCTGTGCTGGAAGGCGCGGGCAATACCCTTGCCATGTCGCCCCGCTCGATGTGGCTGGTTGAGATCTGCCTTTCGGAGCATCACCCGGCGGGCCTCAACCCCAACTACGCCAGGACTTTTGAATTGTTCTGGCAGAATGGCTATGAAGCGCGAACGGCAGACCGAGAGAGCAGGGTTGTCTCACCGGCTGATGTGGAGCGGTGGGTCAGCGCGCGAACTTGCGACTTTGGCTACAACTATGTCTTTAAATCAAAACCCTGAGCGTTGCGATGCGTATTGACTTTATCCCTTGGCCGTGCCCGGTGTGCGGGGGCGCGGACAACCAGCCTGTTCTGACCGACATCAACCGCCGCGAGGGCCTGCCTATCTCGGCCACACTGATTCAATGTGGCGGTTGCAGTATGCGCTTCATCAACCCAGCGCCGGACACCGCCAGCCTTGTGCAGGAGTTGTAATCCATATGCTTGCTCGGACGCGGTATTTCGCCCGCAAAGTTAAGTATCGCTTGATAAGGCTCCTTCGCTATGCTCCCTCTTATCATTCGCTGGATCCTCAGGACTACTCGTTGGCACGTTTCAAGGCAGAAGCAAGTATGGCCAAGAAGGTCCACCAGGACATGTTACATTGCATTAACACGGAGGGTTCGGAGCGATCAGAGGCCGACCATATCCATCCTACTTGGCAGACTTATTTGCGACAATTTCGCCAGGTGATGATGAGCGGGTTGCCAGAGTATTTCTTTGATGAGCCAGTCATCCGGAGTACAATGGTCAGGCGCGGTTGGACACAGACCCAGCAATATGAGCAAGACTATATACAGCGCTGCAGCCCTACCGTTCAGAATTACCTGGCTGCCTTTCGTGAATCTCGGGTTGGCGGGCCCTTCTTGGAGAGCACCGTCTATCACTGTTCTGCCAATAGCTTGGGACATCTCTATTACCTGGTTCGAATTCTGGAGAACCACTTAACGATTGTTGAGCGCGAGCATACCGTGGTAGAGTTTGGGGGGGTATGGGAATTTTGCTCGCATCTATGCCAATCTTGTGCCCGATACGACGTATGTAATTGTGGACTTGCCTGAGTTCTTGAGTTTGCAGCATTTGTTCCTCAGAATGAACTTCTCAGGGCAACGGGCAATTAAGGCGCATACTGCGGTACCGGTGAAATTGGAGCGTAACGCATTCAACCTTCTTCCAGTCCAATTGCTTCCTGACGCCAAGTTGAGCGGAGACTCGTTCATATCTCACTTCGGTCTTTCTAAAACGACTGACTTCACGCAGAAATTGGTCATAGCCAACAGGTTTTTTGATTGCTGCGGTTTGTATCTCACTGGTCAATACTCTCGCTCCGATGATATCACCGCCTGGCGACCACACGATTTGCTATATCAGGCAGTGTGCGACCAATATCATGAGGTGAAAGCCCTCGATTTCCACATTGCTGGCAATTACGAACTGATTGCTTCATCGCGGCCACGTTGAACCTATTCTCTCCCGCTACCCTCGAACGGATCTTGTGCCAATCTGGCCTTATAAACATCAGTTGCAACACGTTTACACCGGTTGGCTCCTGGACCTGGACGCAAGGCCAGGCGTTGCTCAAGCCGGGCTTCAACCAGCGTCCGCCGTCTCTGCTTGACCGGATGATCCAGCGTCTGAGCATCCTTAACTGCCCCGGCGAGACTCTGGCTCAGTGGCTCGGCGTGGGTGAAGAACTGGTGGCGACCGGGCAGTGGCCTATCTGAACGATGAACAGACTTCTTCTGCTATTTGCGGTCGGTTTGCTGCTTGTCGTGCTAATGAGCCCGACGGTGACTGCTTCAGCCCGTCTCAATCACCAGATGGTGGCGATTGGACTGCCCTGGCCCTGACTGTCAATCCGCGCCTGACCGTTCACTGTTTTGAGCCGAGCGAGACAACGTACCAACGTTGCTCGCCCGCAGGTTTCCTCCCTCTGTAATCTGCAACAACTACGGGTTGAGCTCGACGGCAGGGGTGAGGACGTTTACATGTTTGGCGACGGGTCGGGTGCCAATTCGCTGTATCAGCGGCAAGGCCTGGAAGGGGGGTGGGGATTGGCTCCCCAATCGCGCGAAGAAGTTGTTCGTCTGGAAACCTTAGATGGCTATTGCCAGCGCGCCGAATTACAAGCAATAGATTTCCTC